>FWWL01002162.1_pt1 | contig 42478 bp, 44 predicted proteins | sample 2228331 | NCBI WGS metagenome assembly FWWL01 (sample SAMEA103939775, study PRJEB20133) | metagenome | reverse complement strand
AGGGCTGGCGCCTCGCGCTCGATGGCGTCGGCGATCAGCAGCAGCGCGCGGTTGCGGGTTGCGCCGTCGGCGCGCGCCATCGCGCGCGAGGCGGCCCGGGCCTGGCGGCCCAGCGTTTGCATGTAGTCGTTGATGTCCATTCTTACCGCCGATGTTGGGTAGGCATGCGTGCCCGCCATGTGTGCTTCACCGCCAACCTACCGCCAATGTCTTACCGCGCCACCTTCAGCGCCAGCTGCAGCATCGCGTCCCACGCGTCGCCCGCGAACTGCCTGCTGCGCAGGCCCTTGACCATCCGGTCCACCTGGGCCGCGTCCTGCAATGCCTGCTCCAGCGTCGCCTGTGAAACGCGGCGCAGCGCCGGCTCCATCATCCGCTCGCGCGGTCCCCAGATCCGGTATTCCTTCAACAGCGCGCCGAGCGGACGCCCCTGCGCCATACCGGCTTTCAATTTTAGCAGCGTCCGGATTTCTTCACCGACCGCCCACAAGACCAGCGGCAGCGCCTCGCCCTCGCCCTTCAGGCCCTCCAGCATGCGGCCCAGCCGCCCGGCGTCGCCCAGCAGCATCGCCTCGGACAGCTTGAACACGTCGTAGCGCGCCACGTTCAGCACGGCGTCGTGCACCTGCTCGAAACCGAGCTTGCCCGGCTCGTACAGCAGGCCCAGCTTCTGGATTTCCTGGTGCGCCGCCAGCAGGTTGCCCTCGACCCGGTCGGCGATGAAATCCAGGCCCTGCCGGTCCACGCTCTGCCCCTGCTGCGACAGGCGCATGCCGATCCAGCCCGGCAGCTGGGCCCGCTCGACGTTCGGGATCTCGATGTACACGGCCGCCTGCTGCAGCGCCGCGACCCAGGACGACTTGGCCGTCTGCCAGTCCAGCCTGGGCAGGGTGATGAGGGTCAGGTTGTCCGGGCTCAGGTCCTTGGCGTAGCTTTGCAGCGCCGCGCTGCCGTCCTTGCCCGGCTTGCCGCCCGGTATGCGCAACTCGATCAGCTTCTTGTCGCCGAACAGCGACAAGGCCTGGTTCGCCGCCAGCAACTCGCCCCACTTGAAGGTACGCTCGACCGTCAGGACGTCGCGCTCCGTGTAGCCGGCCGCGCGCGCCGCGCGGCGGATGCGGTCGGCCGCCTCCAGCGCGAGCAGGTGCTCGTCGCTGGTGATCACGTACAGGGGCGCCAGGCCCTTGGACAGATGGCCTTCGAGCGCCTCAGGCCGCAGTTGCATGACTCACCCTCGAACCGGTTTGATCGCGGCCAGGCGCCGCATGATCTGCTGCACCAGGTCGGCCTGCATGTCGCGGTACAGCAGCGCCTCCTCCGCCTCCTTGGCCAGCACCTGCCCCTCGTTGAACGCGATGTTGCGCTTGAGGGTGATCTGGGTCGGGGCGAGCAGCACATTGCCCTGCGCGTCGCGCACCTGGAACGCCAGGGTGTAGGTCAGCAGGTATTCGCGCACCCGTCCCAGGCTGTTGAGCGACAGGATCGACTTGCCGCGCGTTTCGGACAGCACGTCGAACTGCGCCGCGGCCCGGGACGGCTCGTCCGCGATGTCGACCGCCCCCGCGCGCAGGTTGCGCCGCAACTCCGTTCCCAGCGCCGAGGTCTCCGGGAATGCCAGGTAGATGCTCTGGAACGGCATGCTGTACTGGCCGTTCGCGCCGCGCAACTGGAAACCGCAGCCCGACAGGGCCGCCGTCACGAGCACGGCCGCGAGCAGCGCGGCGAACCGCCGCACCAGGTGGGGTCGGATCGCGCCCATCCTCACACCACAATGTTGACGAGTTTGCCGGGCACCACGATGACCTTCTTCGGCGTGCCTTCGACGAACTTCCGCACCGCTTCCGAGGCCAGCGCGGCCGCCTCGACCGCCGCCTTGTCGGCTTCCTTCGGCACCTTGACCGAGCCGCGCAGCTTGCCGTTCACCTGGATCATCAGTTCGATCTCGGATTGTTCCAGCGCGGCCGGATCGACCTGCGGCCACTCCACGTTCAGGATGTCGCCGTACACCGCGGCGTAGCCCAGTTCCTGCCACAGCGCGTGGGTGATGTGCGGCGCCACCGGGTTGAGCAGGCGCAGGAAGATCGAGAAGCCTTCGGCGACCACGGCGTCGGTCGCCACGCCCTCGGCCAGCTTGGCCGACTCGAGCGTGTTGAGCATCTTCATGCAGGCCGAGACGACGGTGTTGTACTGGATGCGCTTGAGGTCGTAGTCGGCCTGTTGCAGCACCTTGTGCACTTCGCGGCGCAGGGTCTTCTGCGCGTCGTCCAAGGTGCCCTGCCGCTGGCCCTTGAGGGCCTCGGCGATGCGCTCGCGCTGCGCGTAGCCATAGGCCCAGACGCGGCGCAGGAAGCGGCTCGCGCCTTCCACGCCGCTGTTCGACCACTCCAGGGTTTGCTCCGGCGGCGAGGCGAACATGGTGAACAGGCGCGCGGTGTCGGCGCCGTACTGCTCGATCTGGGCCTGCGGGTCGATGCCGTTGTTCTTCGACTTCGACATCTTCTCGGTGCCGCCGATCGCGACCGGCTGGCCGTCCTCCTTGAGCACCGCGCTTTGCGGGCGGCCCTTGTCGTCGAAAGTCAGCTCGACGTCGGCCGGGTTGAACCAGGTCTTCTTGCCCGAGGCGTCCTCGCGGTAGTAGGTCTCGTTCAGCACCATGCCCTGGGTGAGCAGGTTGACGAAGGGTTCGTCGAACTTGAGCAGGCCGAAGTCGCGCATGACCTTGGTCCAGAAGCGCGCGTACAGCAGGTGCATGACCGCGTGCTCGATGCCGCCGATGTACTGGTCCATCGGCATCCAGTAGTCGTTGCGGGCGTCGACCATCGCGTCGTTCGAACCCGGCGAGGTATAGCGCATGTAGTACCACGACGAGTCGATGAAGGTGTCCATCGTGTCGGTCTCGCGGCGTGCCGGCTTGCCGCACTTCGGGCAGTCGCACTTGAGGAAGGCTTCGTCCTTGCCCAGCGGGTTGCCGGTGCCGTCCGGGACCAGGTGCTCGGGCAGCACGACCGGCAGGTCCTGCTCGGGCACGGGCACGGTGCCGCAGGCCTCGCAGTGGATCATCGGGATCGGCGTGCCCCAGTAGCGCTGGCGCGAGATGCCCCAGTCGCGCAGGCGGAAGGTGACCTTCTTCTCGCCCAGGCCCTGCGCGGCCAGGTCGCCCGCGACCGCGTTCACGGCGGCGATGTAGTCCAGGCCGTCGTACTTGCCCGAGTTGACGGTCTTGCCGTGCTCCTTGTCGCCGTACCATTCCTGCCAGCCGTCGAGCGAGAATTCCTGGCCTTCCACCGCCACCACCTGCTTGATCGGCAGATTGTATTTTTTCGCGAAGGCGAAGTCGCGCTCGTCATGGCCCGGCACGCCCATCACCGCGCCGTCGCCGTAGGTGATCAGCACATAGTTGCCGACCCAGACTTCGACCTTTTCGCCGGAGACCGGATGGGTGACGAACAGGCCGGTCGGCATGCCCTTCTTTTCCATCGTGGCCATGTCAGCCTCGATCACGGAGCCCTTCTTGCACTCGGCGATGAATTCGGCCAGTTCCGGATTGTCCTTCGCGGCGTGCTGGGCCAGCGCATGCTCCGGCGCCACGGCGCAGAAGGTCACGCCCATGATGGTGTCGGCGCGGGTGGTGAAGACGTACAGGCGGCCGTCGTTGATCGGCTGCCCCGCCTCATCCTTGATGTCGTGCGGGAAGGCGAAGCGCACGCCGGTGGACTTGCCGATCCAGTTGGCCTGCATCGTGCGCACGCGCTCCGGCCAGCCCGGCAGATTGTTCTCGACGTGCTCGAGCAGTTCGTCGGCGTAGTCCGTGATGCGCACGTAGTACATCGGGATCTCGCGCTTTTCGATCAGCGCGCCCGAGCGCCAGCCGCGCCCATCCACGACCTGCTCGTTGGCCAGCACGGTCTGGTCCACCGGGTCCCAGTTCACGGTGCCGGTCTTCTGGTAGATGATGCCCTTTTCCAGCATCTTGAGGAACATCCACTGGTTCCACTTGTAGTATTCCGGCTTGCAGGCGGTCATCTCGCGCGACCAGTCGATCGCCAGGCCCATCGACTCCATCTGCTTCTTCATGTGCGCGATGTTGGAGTAGGTCCACTCGGCCGGCGGCACGTTGTTCGCCATCGCCGCGTTTTCCGCCGGCATGCCGAACGCGTCCCAGCCCATCGGCATGAGCACGTTGTAGCCGTTCATGCGCAGGTAGCGGTACATCACGTCGTTGATCGTATAGTTGCGCACGTGCCCCATGTGCAGCTTGCCCGAAGGATAAGGCAGCATCGAGCAGGCGTAGTACTTGCCTTTGGGGAAACGCGGGTCGTGCTCGACCGCCCTGTAGGCGTCGATCGACTTCCAGTAGGCCTGGGCGGCCTGTTCGACTTCGGCTGGACTATATTTTTCTTGCATGATGTTATGCGGACAAAAATGGGAGGTGGAACAGAACATTATACTGGTTCATCTTGCACTGCGGCGAAGCGGCGACGGGAGGAAAGTCCGGCGTGAACTCCGACGGCGGACCGCGGTCAAACCGGGCATGAACGCTCAATTCAACGCCCTGGACTATGCGCGCGAGCTCGAAGACGCCGGCGTACCGCCGCAACAGGCGCAAATCCATGTGCGGACACTGGTCGCGGTAATAAAGGACTGCACGGTCGGGCCGCAAGCCCTGGAAGCGGCGCGCCTCGACATCCTGCACCGGGTGGAGCTTTCGGAAACGCAGCTTCGGTCCCACACCGACGGGATGGGCAACACGCTGCGCAAGGAGATGCACCAGCTTGGCGCCAACCTTCGGCTGGAGATGCACCAGCTTGCCGCCGACCTGCGACTGGAGATGCACCAGCTTGCCGCCGACCTGCGGCTGGAGATGCACAAGCAGGGCGTCGACCTGCGCTCGGAGATATACCAGCAAGGGGTCGAGCTGCGTGCGGAGATACACCGGCAAGGGGTCGAGCTGCGTGCGGAGATACACCAGCAAGGGGTGGAGCTGCGGGCCGAAATCGCGAAACTGCGCGCCGAACTGCGTTTCACGCGCTGGATGAATGCGCTGACCCTGATCCTGGTCGGCGCCTTGTACGCCAAACTCTGGGTCTAGCAGGGAGCCTCAGCGCAGCACCAACTCCAGCGCCGGTTTCTCGCCATAGTCCTCGTAGCGCTCGTTGATGCCGCCCACGCAAAAGGCGATCTCGTCGAGCAGGTCCGGCACGGCGGCGCGCATCGCGGCCGCATCGTCGATGACGATCTGCAAGGTCTCGTTCGGCTTGAGCCGGAACTTCGTCATGTTCTCGTCGTCGCGCAGATAGCTCAGGCAATCGACCCAGGAGTCGATGCTGTCGCCATAGGTCTGCGGAAACCCGAACGCGCGCCGGCTTTCGGCGTGGAAGGCGGCCTCGTCGACGATGGCCGCGCCATTGATCCGCGCGACCGCCATCATTTGTCCTTCAGCGAGAGCACGTCCTGCATGTCGTACAGGCCGTTTTTCTTGTCTGCAAGGAAACGCGCGGCGCGCAGCGCGCCGTGCGCATAGGTCACGCGGCTGCTGGACTTGTGGCTGATCTCGATGCGCTCGCCGATGCCCGCGAACAGCACCGTGTGGTCGCCCACGATGTCGCCGCCGCGGACGGTGGCAAAGCCGATGGTGGACGGGTCGCGCTCGCCCGTCACGCCTTCGCGGCCGTACACCGCGCACTGCTTCAGGTCGCGCCCGAGCGCGCCGGCGATCACTTCGCCCATCTTCAGCGCGGTGCCGGAGGGCGCGTCCACCTTGTGGCGGTGGTGCGCCTCGACGATCTCGATGTCGTAACCCTCGGCGAAGCTCCTGGCCGCCATTTCGAGCAGTTTGAGGGTGACGTTCACCCCCACGCTCATGTTCGGCGCGAACACCACCGGGGTGCGCTGGGCCGCCGCCGCGATCGCGGCCTTGCCGTCCTCGTCGAAACCGGTGGTGCCGATCACCATGGCGATGCCATGGGCCGCGCAGTATTCCAGGTGGCGCAGCGTGCCTTCCGGCCGCGTGAAATCGATCAGGCAGCCGGCGCCCGCCAGCGCACGCTCGAGCTCGGAGTGAATGCTCACCCCGGTCAACTGCCCCGAGAACGCGCCGGCGTCCGCGCCGATGAAGGGCGAACCGGCAAGGTCGAGCGCGCCGGACAACTGGGCGTCGGGCGCCTCGGCGATGGCCTCGATCAGCATGCGGCCCATGCGGCCGCTGGCGCCGGCAACGGCGAGCTTCAGTGCACTCATCTGTCTGCCCTGTTACTTCTTGGCGGGAGTCTTGATCGGGCCGGCGATGCGCTCGATGTATTCGCGTTCGGTCGGCAGGTTGCCGCCGTCGATGCGCACCACCTTGTCGTCCTCGAAGAACACCGTGACGCGGCTGGTGGTCAGCTCGCCATTGCCGCGCGCGAGATAGAACGGGTAGTCCCAACGGTCGGCGTGGAAGATGTCGCGCAGCAGCGGGGTGCCGAGCAGGAAGCGCACCTGCTCGCGGGTCTGGCCGACCTTGAGCTGGGACAGCATCTCCTGGGAGACGAAATTGCCCTGCTGGATATCCGGACGGTAAGGCGAGAACACCCACAGGAACTTCTGCAGCTTGGTCGGCTGGACGGTCTGCGGCCCCGCGTTGGCGATCTGCGCCGACTGTTGCTCGGCGGCGGCCGCCTCCGCGCCCGCCGGCGCTGCCTGGCCGCGCAAGGAGGCGCAGCCCGACAGCATCAGCATGCAGGCGAGGCCCGCCGCGAGGGCGGCCCGGGCGTGGGAACTGGGTTTGACGGCAAGTTTGACGCGCATAGGTGACCTTAAAACGTTTGAGCGGGAACTCCAAAACGCTATATCATAAAGCACTCCGCCAATCTACGAGTAACAAACATGAGTAACAATCCTACCGACCTGAAGGCCAGCGGCCTGAAGGCTACGCTGCCCCGCCTGAAAATCCTGGAAATTTTCCAGAACAGCGAGGTGCGGCACCTGACGGCGGAAGACGTGTACAAGATCCTGCTGGCAGACAACATGGACGTGGGCCTGGCCACCGTCTACCGCGTGCTGACCCAGTTCGAACAGGCCGGTTTGCTCAACCGTAACCACTTCGAGACCGGCAAGGCGATCTACGAGCTCAACGCCGGCTCGCACCACGACCACCTGGTCTGCCTCGATTGCGGCCATGTGGAGGAGTTCTACGACGACGCGATCGAGGCGCGCCAGCAGAAGATCGCGGCCGAGCGCGGCTTCAAGATCGCCGAGCACGCGCTGGCCATCTACGGCAACTGCGTCAAGACCGACTGCCCGCACCGCCACTGAACGCGGCGCTCTCCTAGGGCTGGCTGAGCGCGTTCGACAGCAGCTTGGCCGTGATATCGACAATCGGGATGACGCGCTCGTAGGCCATGCGCGTCGGCCCGATCACCCCCAGCGTCCCGACGATCTTGCCATTGACCTCGTAGGGCGCGGTCACCACGCTCATCTCGTCCATCGGCACCAGGTTCGATTCGCCGCCGATGAAGATCTGCACGCCGCCCGCCTTGCTCGACGTGTCGAGCAACTGCATCAGGCCGGTCTTTTGCTCGAACATCTCGAACATCTGGCGCAGCGAGCTCATGTTGGACGACAGGTCCGACACCGACAGCAGGTTGCGCTCGCCGGCGATGACCATGTCGTCGCCTTCGGCCATCGCCTCGCTGCCCGCCTCCACCGCCGCCTGCATCAGGCTGCCCATGTCTTCGCGCAGTTGGCGCAGTTCGCCGGTCAGGCGCGCGCGCACCTGGTCGAAGCTCAGGCCGGCGAAATTCTGGTTCAGGTAGTTGGCCGACTGGGTCAGCTGGGCCGGGCTGTAATCCACCTCGGTCAGCAGCAGGCGGTTCTGCACGTCCCCGTGCGGATCGACGATCACCAGCAGGATGCGCTTTTCGGACAGGCGCAGGAATTCGATCTGCTGGAACACGGACTCGCGCCGCGGACTTTGCACGACGCCGGCGAACTGCGACAGCGACGAGAGCATCTGCGCCGCGTTGGCGATGAGCTTTTGCGGCTGCTGCACAGGCAGGCGCATGCGCTGCGCCGCCGCCGTCTCGTCGATGTGCTGGACGGTCAGCAGGGTGTCGACGAACAGCCGGTAGCCGCGCGGCGTGGGCACCCGGCCGGCCGAGGTGTGGGGGCTGGCGACAAAGCCCATCTCCTCCAGATCGGCCATGATGTTGCGGATCGTGGCCGGGGACAGGTCGAGACCGGAGATCTTGGACAGCGCGCGCGAGCCGACCGGCTGCCCGTCGGCGATATAGCGTTCGACCAGGGCTTTGAGCAGGGTTTGGGCTCGGACATCCAGTTGCATAGGTTCAGGGTCGGTACGTGGGTTCGGGCTCGGGATTCTGGCTCTGCTTTCTGGCTCTATTATGCACCTTCGGCCGAGGGGCGCACCAGTCAGCCGTGCTCACGCCTGAGCCAGTCGAGCAACTGGTCCAGGCTGGCCACCGTGGCGTCGGGCCGGACCTTGTCGGGCATGCGGTTGACCGCGCCGATCCGGTTCATCCACACGGCGCGCAGACCGGCGCGCTGGGCGCCCTGCACGTCCAGCAGCAGGTCGTCGCCGACGTACACGGCTTCGTGCGGCTGCACCCCGAGCGCGTTGCAGCAGGCCAGGAAGATCGCCGGATCCGGCTTGGCGACGCCCATCTGGGGCGCCGAGACCGAGGCGTGGAAATGACGCGCCAGGCCGATCGTCTGCAGGTCGGCGTTGCCGTTGGTTACCGAACCGATCAGCACGCGGGTCTTCAGGCGCAGCAAGCCGGGCAGCACGTCGTCATAGGGTACGACCGCGTTGCGCGCGGCAAAGAACTCGACCATGGCCAGTTCGACCTTGGACAGGTCCTCGCCGGCCTGCTCGAAGGCGGCGGTCAGGCCGGCGCGGCGCAGGGCGCCCAGGTCGTACTGGAACTCGGGGCGCTGGGCCAGCAGTTCGAGGCGGGCCTGGCGCAGGCTGTCGATGGAAAAACGCTCGGCCACGCGCGGGGCGTGCCGGTTCAGCCAGGCGAACAGGATCTTCTCGGCCTCGATGATGACCGGCGCGATCGGCCACAGGGTGTCGTCGAGGTCGAACAGGACGGCTCTCGGCCAGGCTCGGCGGGTGGTAGTCATCGTCACTGGGAAGGAAAGAAGGCGGGCACGTCAAGGATAGCGAGGGGCACGACGAAAATCAATGATATGCAACGTTTACCGGCTATTGCAGAGGCAAATACCGCTGCGGCATGGCAAATGCACTAAAATGTTGAGCGACGTTCACCCGATCGGCGCCCAGCGCCAGTTTCCTTCCGATTTTGGAGATAGTATGAAGAGTACCTACCTGCGTGCCGGCGCCGCCGCGCTGGCATGCGCGCTGGCGCTGTCCGGTTGCGGCGGCAGCGATGGCGACAAGCTGCTGCGTGTAACCGTCTATGGCATCAACAAGGGCGACCTGGTCCTCCAGAACAATGGCGCCAACGACCTGAAGATCACGACCCCAGGACAGCATTACTTCGACGACATGCTCGAGACCGACGAGAGCTACAACGTGACGGTCAAGAGCGTGCCGGCGAACGTCGAGAAATGCGAAGTGATCCGGGGCACCGGGCGCGCGGTGCTCCATGTCAGCGACGTGCAGGTCAGCTGCATCATCAAGTCGCACGACCTGCGCGGCACGATCACCGGACTGGGCAGCGCTGCCGGGCTGGTGCTGGTCAATGGCGCCGACCGCGTTCCGGTCGAGCCGGGCGCTACCACGTTCGCCATGTCCAAGGTGCCCGAGGATGCGCCTTACGGCATCACCATCCTGACCCAGCCGGCCGGGCGCACCTGCACCGTCGTCAACGGCGTGGGCAAGATGGGCAGCGCCGCCATCGACAACGTCGCTGTCAACTGCACCGCCACCGGCGGCTAATTCACTGGAGTCCGATTCATGAAGTTTACCCAGATGCGCCCGGCCCTGGCGGCGGCGCTGGCGCTCACGCTGGCCGCCTGCGGCGGCGGCAAGGCCACTTTCCCGATCAACGGCGTCATCATCAACCATCTCGGCGAGCCGCTGGGCACCAAGTGGGGCCCCGTCGTACTGAGCACGAACGGCATGGACCTGACGGTCCCGGCCGGCGCCACCAAGTTCAGCTTCCCCAACGTGCTCGAGTACGGCGACGTGTACAACGTGGTCGTCAAGACCCAGCCGCCGCACCAGACCTGCGAAGTGCTGAACGGCGAGGACACGGCAGGCCGCCTTGCGGCGATCACCGTGCGGGTGGAATGCACGACCAACCAGCGCGCGATCGGCGGCACCATCAAGGGCCTGACGGCGGATGGCCTGGTCCTGGCCAATGGCAGCACCGGCGGCATCTACGCGCCGGCCAAGAGCACCAGCGACACCACCTACACGTTCAGCCAGGGCGTCGAGTACGGCGTCACGTATGGCGTCGTGGTCCAGAAGCAGCCGACCGGACTGACCTGCACCGTGGCCAACGGCACCGGCGTGATGGGTGACCTCGCCGTCACCAACATCGACGTCACCTGCGTTCCGGCCACCTGATCCGGGTGGAGGAGACATTCCTCCAGGTTATGTCGTATATTGCCAATTGGAATTGGACGCATATGCTGTAGTGCAGCATAATGCTTCCTGTCTCCTCCAACTCTCCTCAGAAAAGAATTGGATTCAAGCCCGCCCCACACAGCGGGCTTTTTTTTGTCCCGCGTCCGGGCGACACGACTGCGCGCTTGCTGGCATCATGGGCCGTTGCGCAGCCAGGGAGAGGCCATGCCGAGCGAACAGATCGGGCATTACGAGATCGAATACGAAGGGGTCTGGCTGGCCGACGTGGACGGCTGGGGCGCCAGCCTGACCGTGTACGGTCCGTCAGCCAATCCGATGCACCGCCACACCGTGCTGCCGCAGCAGCGGGTGGCGGTGGAACAGGTGTTCGCCAGCCAGGAGGAGGCGGCCGGGGCCGCGCGCCAGGCGGCGCTCGTCATGCTCGAGCACGCCCACGGCTGACGGCTGCCGGGGGTGCCGCTAGCGCAGGTTGGCCAGCGCCACGTACTGCTCCAGGCTCACGGCCTCCGGGCGCGCGCCCGGGTCGATGCCGGCCTCGACCAGCTGCTGTTCCGTGAACATGCCGGCCACGCAGTTGCGGATCACCTTGCGGCGCTGCGAGAACGCCTTCTGCACCACCGCTTCCAGGCGCGCGCCGTCGCAAGCCAGCTGGCGCCGCGTCGGCACCATGCGCACGATGGCCGAATCGACCTGGGGCGGCGGATCGAAGGCGCTGGGCGGCACCACGAACAGCAGCGCCATATCGTAGCGCCATTGCAGCATCACCGACAGGCGGCCATAGGCCTTGGTGCCGGGCTCGGCCACCATGCGCTCCACCACTTCCTTTTGCAGCATGAAATGCTGGTCCTCGACCAGGTGGGCGTAGTCCGCCAGGTGGAACAGCAGCGGACTGGAGATGTTGTACGGCAGGTTCCCCACCACGCGCAGCTTGCGGCCCTCCGGCACCGGGATCGAGGCGAAGTCGAACTTGAGGGCGTCCGCCGAATGCACGCTGAGCTTCTCGCGCGGGTAGGCCTTCTCCAGGCGCGCCACGAGGTCGCGGTCGAGTTCGACCACGTGCATGTGGTCCAGTTCCTTGAGCAGCAGCGCCGTCATCGCGGCCAGGCCCGGGCCGATCTCGACCATCGCGTCGCCGCGGCGCGGGGCGATCGCGTCGATGATGTTGTTCAGGACATGGTCGTCGGTCAGGAAGTTCTGGCCGAAGCGCTTGCGTGCTACGTGTTTCATGCTTGCTTTCGTTAAGGGTTCAGACGCCGGCGGCGCGGCGGGCGGCGACCATCTGCATGGCGGCGCGGATCGCCTCCTCCATGCTGCCGCAGTCGGCCCGGCCCAGCCCCTGGGCCGCCAGGTCGAGCGCGGTGCCGTGGTCGACCGAGGTGCGGATCAGCGGCAGGCCGAGGGTCACATTGATGCCGCGCCCGAAGGTGGCGTGCTTGAGCACCGGCAGGCCCTGGTCGTGGTACATCGCCAGCACGCAGTCCGCCTCGTCCAGGTACTTGGGCTGGAACAGGGTGTCGGCCGGATACGGGCCGCGCACGTCGATGCCGCGCGCGCGCGCCGCCGCCAGGGCCGGTTCGATCACCTCGATCTCCTCGCGTCCCAGGTAGCCGTTCTCGCCGGCGTGGGGATTCAGGCCGGTGACCAGGATGCGCGGCGCGGGCAGGCCGAACTTGGCCTTGAGGTCGGTGTCGACGATGTCGATCACCTGGCCCAGGCCCTCCACCGTGATGGCGTCGGGCACCTGGCGCAGCGGCAGGTGGGTGGTGGCCAGGGCCACCCGCAAAGGGGGGCGGTCCGGTCCGGGTTGGCCGGCCAGCATCATCACCACCTTCGGCGTGCCGGTCTTGTCCGCCAGGTATTCGGTGTGGCCGGAGAAGGCGATCCCGGCGTCATTGATCGTGCTCTTTTGCAAAGGGGCGGTCACGATGGCGTCGAACCAGCCGCATCCGGCTCCCTCGACCGCCAGGTCGAGCGTGGCCAGCACGGCGCGGCCGTTGTCGGCGTCCAGCGTGCCGGGCACCACATGGGCGGCCAGCGGCACGTCCACCACGGCGATACGCCCGGGCCCGAAATGCGGCAGCCCGCCGTTGCGCAGCGCCTGCACCGACAGCGCGGCCAGGCGGATCGACGGATCGATCAGGCTGGCCGTGAGCGCGAGGAAGGCCGCGTCGCCCACCAGCACGCAATTGGCGCTCCCGCGCAGCGACCAGGCCGCGCGGATCGAGATTTCCGGACCGATGCCGGCCGGCTCACCGACCGTGACCGCGAGCACCGGACGGTTCGCCTGCGCGGCCATCGGCTTACTGTTCCTCGCGGAACTCGACGTAGGCGCGGTCGCGCACCTGGCGCGCCCAGTCTTCCATCGCTTCCTGCATCTTGCGCTCGTGCAGGACCTGGCGCGCGCGATTGCGCTCCTTCTGCTTGGTCACATCCTCGGTCTTGCGCTCGAGGACCTGGATCAGGTGGTAGCCGAACGGCGACTGCACCACGCCCGACACCTCGTTCGGCTGGAGCGCGTTCATGGCGCTCTCGAACTCGGGCACGGTATCGCCCGGGAACAACCAGCCCAGGTCGCCGCCGCGCGTGGCCGTCGCGTCCTGCGAATGCTGGCGCGCCATGTCCTCGAAGCTCGCGGCATTGCTTGCGATCTTTTCCTTGATCTCGGTCAGCTTGCGCTGGGCCTCGACATCGCTCATGGTCGGCGTGACCTTGAGCAGGATGTGGCGCGCGCGGGTCTGCTGCACCAGTGCCTTGTCGGCTTCCTGGGCCAACTGGCGCTGGTCGACCAGCTTGATGATGTGGAAGCCCACGTTGGTGCGGATGGCCGGCGTGACCTGGCCCGGCTTGAGCTTGCGCAGTTCGTTGGCGAAGACCGGCGGCAGGCGGTCCGCCTCGCGCCAGCCGATCGCACCGCCCTTGAGCGCGTCCGGCGCGTCGGAATAGGTGGCGGCCATCTTGGCGAAGTCGGCCCCGGTGCGCAGCTGGCGCAGCACTTCCTCGGCGCGCGCGCGGCGCGCGGCGATCTGCTCGGGCGAGGCGTTCTCGGGGATGCGCACCAGGATCTGCGAGATGTCCATCTCGACCCGGTCGGCGGCGGCGGCCTTCTCGGCCGCGAGATAGGTGTCGATCTCGGCGTCCGAGATCTGGATCTTGCTGTCCACCTCGTGCTCGCGCAGGCGCTGCATCATGATCTCGTTGCGGATCTCCTCGCGGAACTGGGCGAAGGTCATGCCCTGCTTTTCCATCTGGTTGCGCAGTTCCTGCACCGACATCTGCTGGCCTTCGGCGATGCGGGCGATGGTGGCGTCCAGGTCGCGGTCGCCCACGCGCACGCCCATCTCCCTGGCCAGCTGCAGCTGGGCGCGCTCGACGATCATCGCCTCGACCACCTGGCGTTCCAGGGTGGCCGGGTCGGGCAGTTGCGCGCCCTGGGACTGCAGGCGCTGGGTGATCTGGTTGACGCGGCTGCGCACTTCATTGCGGGTGATGACGTCGTCGTTGACCACGACGTGGATCGAGTCGAGCACCTTGGCGTTGGTCGACGCGGGCGGCAGGAAGCCGCCGCCCTGCTGCGCGGGTTGGGCGGCCTGGGCCGCGGCGGGAGCGGCCTGGCCGGCTTGCGCGAGGGCCTGGCCGGCCGTGAGCGCGCACAGCAGCGCCGCGGCGAGCTTGATTTGATGCAAACGGGTAGTACGCATAATCTGGGAAGCACTCATTCAGGTGAATAATTGTTCATGTCCCTACAGGACGCCATTCGGGCGGCCCGAGTCCGGAGTCAACCGAGTATAGCCGGGAATGCTCTTGTAAAACGAGTCGAGCGGATTGCCGAAGCCCAGACGCGACAGGCCGTTGAGCTCGAGCTGGAAGAACACCGGCGTCGAACGGGTCTGGGCGGCGGTCACGAAACGCTGCGCCCCCATCCGGAATACCCAGCAGTCGGCCTGGTATTCGAGCCCCACAAGGCTCTCGAGCACGAGGCGTTCGCGCAGCGAGTAGCTGACCCGCCCCACGCCGTACCAGCGGCGCGACAGCGGCCACTGGGCCGACACGTCGACGTTGCGGAAGCTGCCGATCTGGTAACGGTATTCCGCGTTGAGCACCTTCATCCGGGCCGGCGACCACTGCACGCCGTAGTTCTGGCTGTACAGCCGGCGGCTGGTCGCATCGTATTGTACGCCGCTATCGAAGCTCCAGTTCTCCGAAATGCGGCCCGACGCGGCCAGCAGCAGGTCGGAGGTGCCCTGGTTGCGCGGCGCCTCCTGCTGGCCGATGCCCACCCGCGGTTCGCGGAAGTAGATGCGCTGGCCGAAGGCCAGGCGCAGGCGCTCGGCGCCGCTGCTTTCGATGAAGCGCGAGACCACGGCGGCGGTGAGCTGGTTGGCGTCCGAGACGCGGTCGGCGCCGACGAAGCGGTTCTCGGAGAACAGCTGGGCGTAGTTGAAGCCCGCCTCGGCCGTGTCGAAGTTCGGAAACTCGCGCTGGTCCTCGTACGGCGTGCGCACATAGAACAGGCGCGGCTCGAGCGTCTGGGTCATCGCGCGGCCGAACAGGCTGGTCTCGCGCTCGAAGATCATCCCGCTGTCGATCGAGAAGGTCGGCAGCACGCGCGACAGCTCGGTCGGCCCGTGGGCGTTGGTGTCCATGTCGTAGCGGCTGGCGTGGAGCATCAGCTTGGGCGTGATGAAGTAGCCGGGGCGCACGAACGGATAGCTGACCTGGGGCACGATCACGGCGCGGTTGCCGCTGTCCCATTCCGGGTGCGAGAACCGGGTCACCTCGGCGTCCACGGCCCAGTCGAAGCCACCCAGGACGTCGTAGCGGCCGGCGTGGAAATTGATCTGCGGCAGACGACCGTAGGGGCGCGACAGCTTCAGGCGCGGGTCGCGCACCGAGGCCGGGTCCTGCAGCACCTGGTAATTCTGGGCGCGCATGGTCAGGCTCCAGAAGCGGCCGTAGTAGTCGGTGCGCACCTCGCGCAGCAACTGGCGCTCGGCGCTGGCCGCGACCGAGCGCGAGAAGTCGGACAGGTACTCGTCGTCCGAGGCGGCGCGCACGTGCCAGCCATAGGTCCAGCCCGGGGCCAGCGTCTGGTTATGGGTCGAGTTGAGCAGCCAGCGGTCCTCCTTGCTCTCCTCGTCCAGGCCGGTGGCCTCGTTGCGGCGCGTGACGCTGTCGTTGGCCAGCACCTCGAAGTGGGTTTCGCCGCTGTACGGGCCGCTGCCGGTCACGCCGATGTAGCGCCCGGTCGCGCCCAGTTGCAGGCCGCGGTCGGCCATCAGGCGCGGGTAGACGGTCAGGTCGCGGTTCGGCGCGATGTTGAAGTAATACGGCACCATGACCTCGGCCTCGCCCTTCGAACCGAAGCCCACCGAAGGTGGCAGCCAGCCCGAGCGGCGCGCGCCCGACAGCGAGAACGACATGGCCGGGGTGCCGATGATCGGCACGTCCTTGAAGTAGATCACGGTCTGGCCGGCGTTGCCGACGTCGCGGCCGGCGTCCAGGCGCAGCGTGCTCGACTTGAGGTACCAGTCGGGATCGGGGCCGACGCAGGTGCTGTAGGTGCCGTCGTACACCACCGCCTGGTTCTCGCCGAGGAAGTCGATGCGGCTGGCGCGGCCCTGGGCGTTGTTCAGTTCCAACCGGTATTCGGGATTGAGCACCCAGCCCCTGCCCGTTTCCAGGTTCAGTTGCAGGGCATCGCCCTTGTAGCGGTCGCCGAAGCGCCACATGTTGACATTGCCGCTGGCCGTGATCTCGTCCTCGACCACGCGGTAGCAGGCGGTGTCGGCGCGCAGGCCGGTCTGGCCGCGCGTGATCTCGACATCGCGCTCGAGACTGATCTGGCGGTCCGGGCGGCCCGTGATCTCTTCGGCGCGCACCGTGATGGGCAGGTCCTGCTCTTCGGCCGGAGCGGAAAGCGGCGCGGTTTGCGCGTGCAGCGGGCCGGTCGCCATTGTGACGAGCGCGGACAACGCGAATGCCCGACGCTGCGGGAATGGTAGGGCCGTAAACCAGCTCATGGAAATTTAACGCTGCACCATAAAGGGCGATTTTTTGGGTTGAATCCCTTATTATATGGGAATAACCCCAACCAACCGGATTCCTCAGGTCGCTTCATGTCTTCTTTGCATCAAACCTCCCCCACTTCTCCAGCGCAGGATGCCCGTCTGGCGCAGCTGACCGAATGGCTGGGCTCGCTGGACCTGGTGGAGGTCGCCAGCCGGCGTCCGGCCTCGTCCGACGCCAGCTTCCGCCGCTACTTCCGTTTCGACGTGGTGCCGGCGCTACGCGAGAAACTGGGTGCGACCCTGATCGCGATGGACGCGCCACCCGAGCGCGAGAACGTGCCCGCCTTCATCCACGTGCAGGGCCTGCTACGCGATGCCGGCGTGACCGTGCCGGCGATCGTCGCGCGCAAGGTCGAGAGCGGCTTCCTGCTGCTGTCGGACCTGGGCGTGACGACCTATCTGCAGCGGCTCGACCCGGACAATGCTCCCTTCATGTACTCGGACGCGGTGGACGCGCTGATCAAGTTCCAGCTGGCCAGCCAGCCGGGCGTGCTGCCCGAGTTCGACCGCGCCTTCGTGCTGCGCGAGATGAACCTGTTCCCCGAGTGGTACATCGGGCGCCACCTGGGCCTGGAGCTGGATGCGCAACAACAGGCGCAACTGGACAAGGTGTTCGAGGCGATCACCGCCAACGTGCTGGCGCAGCAGCAGGTCTACATGCATCGCGATTTCCATTCGCGTAACCTGATGTGGCTGGAGCAGGGCAACCCGGGCGTGCTCGACTTCCAGGACGCCGTGTTCGGCCCGGTCACCTACGACCTGGCCTCGCTGCTGCGCGACGCCTACATCCAGTGGGACGAGGAGATCGTGCTGGACTGGGTGGTGCGCTACTGGCAAAGCGCCAAGCAGGTCGGCCTGCCGGTGAACCCGGACATCGACGCGTTCTACCGCGACTTCGAATTCATGGCCCTGCAGCGCCACCTGAAGATCCTGGGCATCTTCTGCCGCCTGAACTACCGCGACAGCAAGCCGATCTACATGGGCGACCTGCCGACGGTGATGGACTACGTGCGCAAGACCGCCAATCGCTACACCGAACTGAAACCCCTGGCCCGCCTGCTCGACGCGCTCGAACAGAAGGCACCGGCGGTCGGCTACACCTTCTGAGCGGGGTTCCCATGAAAGCGATGATTTTCGCCGCGGGCCGCGGCGAACGCATGCGGCCGCTGACCGACAGCTGCCCGAAGCCGCTGCTGAAGGTGCGCGGACGGCCCCTGATCACCTGGCACGTGCTGAACCTGGTGCGCGCGGGGATCACCGAGATCGTCATCAACCACTCGCACCTCGGCCACATGATCGAGGAAGAGCTGGGCGACGGCGGCCGCTATGGCGCGCGCATCGTGTACTCGCACGAGCCGACCCCGCTGGAGACGGCGGGCGGCATCGCCAACGCGTTGCACCTGCTGGGCGACCAGCCCTTCCTGGCGGTGTCGGGCGACATCTACGCGCCCTACTTCGACTTCGAACAGGTCAAGGACGTGCTCAAGGACGAGGACATCTGGGGCAACCCCTACCCGAAGGACAAGCGCGACATCGCCTGGCTGTACCTGACCCCGAACCCGTGGCACAACCCCCAGGGCGACTTCGGCCTGGACATGTACACGCTGAGCAATGACGGCGAGCCGAAGTGGAACTTCGCCGGCATCGGCGTGTACCGCCCGGAGATGTTCGACGGCATCCGCGCCGGCGAATTCCTCAAGTTCGGCCCGCTGATGCGCCAGTTCATCGCCCTTGGCCGGGTCGGCGGCGAGATCTACGAAGGCCAGTGGGTCAACGTCGGCACCGTCGAGCAGCTCGATGAGCTGAACGCGCCGCTGGCGAGGAAGGCCGGGGCGTGACACCCTTCGCCCGGCGCCGCGAACGCCTGGCCGGCGCCATGCGGCCGGGCGCGGTGGCGGTGCTGCCGACCGCACCCGAGGTGCCGCGCAATGGCGACAGCGACTACCCGTACCGCCACGACAGCTATTTCTACTATTTGAGCGGCTTCACGGAACCGGAGAGCGTGCTGGTGCTCGTCGCGCCGCGCGCGGACGCACCGCAGCGCGCCATCCTGTTCTGCCGCGAGCGGGATCCCGAGCGCGAGATCTGGGACGGCTTGCGCCACGGGCCGGAGGCGGCGCGCACCGCCTTCGGCTTCGACGAAGCCTGGCCGATCGGCGAGCTCGACGCGCGCATGCCGCAGCTCCTGGCCGACGCGCCGGCCCTGTACTACGCCCATGCGGCCAACGCGGCGCTCGACGCCCAGGTGGCCGGCTGGCTGCGCGCGGTGCGCGGCCAGGCGCGCGGCGGCGTGGCTGCCCCCGCGGCCATCCACGACCTGCCCGCCCTCCTCGACGAGATGCGCCTGATCAAGGACGACAGCGAACAGGGGCTGATGCTGCGCGCCGCCGCCATCGCCGGCGGGGCGCACGCGCGCGCGATGCGCGCCACCCGGCCCGGCATGTTCGAATACGAGATCGAGGCCGAGCTGCTGCATGAATTCCGGCGCCACGGCGCCCAGTTCCCGGCCTATACGCCGATCGTCGCCGCCGGCGCGCGCGCCTGCATCCTGCACTACACGGCCAACGACCAGGCGGTGCGCGACGGCGAGCTGGTGCTGATCGACGCCGGCTGCGAGCTGGACGGCTACGCCTCGGACATCACCCGCACCTACCCTGCCAACGGCCGCTTCAGCCAGGCGCAACGCCAGTTGTACCAACTGGTGCTGGACGCGCAGGCGGCGGCGCTGGCGGCGGCCCTGCCCGGCCGGCCCTACGGCGGCATGCACGAGGCGGCGGTGCGGGTGCTCGCGCAAGGCATGCTCGACCTGGGATTGCTGGACAAGGCCAGGTACGGCAGCGCCGAGGACGCGATCGCCGACCGCGCCCACCTGCGCTTCTACATGCACGGCACCGGTCACTGGCTGGGCATGGACGTGCACGACGTCGGCGCCTACCGCGACCTGGAGCGCGAAGGCAAGCCCTCGCGTGCGCTACGGCCGGGCATGGCGTTGACGGTGGAGCCGGGCATCTACGTGCGTCCGGGCGAAGGCGTGCCCGAGCGCTTCTGGAACATCGGCATCCGCATCGAGGACGACATCGTCATCACCGGTGACGGCTGCCGCGTACTATCGGAAGGAGCGCCCAGGCAGGTGGCGGAAATCGAGGAGTGGATGAAACGATGACGAGCGGTAGCGAGGAAGTGTTCGACCATGACGTGGCCATTTGCGGCGCGGGCCCGGTGGGTCTGGCGCTGGCGGCCCTGCTGGCGCGAAGAGGCGTACCGGGAGAGCGCATCGCGCTGATCGACGCCAAGTCGCTTGGCCAGGCCATTTCCGACCCCCGTTCGATCGCCCTGGCCTGGGGCAGCCGGCAGTTGCTCGAAGACGTGAAGGCCTGGCCGATCGAGGCCACGCCGATCCACCAGATCCACGTCTCGCGCCGCGGCCACCTGGGGCGCAGCCTGATGGACCGGGACGAGCACGGGCTGCCGGCGCTGGGCTACGTGACGCGCTACGGCGAGGTGGTGGACGCGCTGGCGCGGGCCTGCGAGCGGGCGGGCGTCGGCGTGATCCGGCCGGCGCGCGTGAGCGCCCTGGACGAACGGGACACGCACGTGCGGCTCGACCTTGACGACGGGCGCCGGATCACGGCGCGCATCGCGGTGCAGGCCGAGGGCGGGGTGTTCGGGCAGCAGCAGGACAAGGCGCTCAAGCGCGACTACGGGCAGACGGCGGTGCTGGCCAACGTCGAAGTGAGCGCGCCGCTGCCGCACCGCGCGTTCGAGCGCTTCACCGACGAAGGTCCGCTCGCGTTGCTGCCCCAGGACAGCGCCGAAGGCTACCAGTACACGCTGGTCTGGTGCATGCGGCCGGAGCGCGCGCAGCGGGTGCGCGACCTGGGCGACGATCACTTCCTGCGCCAGTTGGGCGAGGCCTTCGGCACGCGCCTGGGGCGCTTCACGCGGGTCTCGCCGCGGGTCGCCTACCCGCTCGGCCTGAACGCGGAAGCGCACGCGAGCGCGCGCACGGTCGCGATCGGCAACGCCGCGCAGACCCTGCACCCGGTGGCCGGCCAGGGCATGAACCTGGGCCTGCGCGACGCCGCCGTGCTAGCGCGCCTGCTGGCGCGGGACGCGTCGCCGCGGTCGCTGGCCGCCTTCGTCGCCGAACGCGACGCCGACCGGCGGCTGACGATCCGCCTGACGGACACGATGGCGCGCGCCTTCGCCGGCAGCGGGCCGCTGCAATCGGTATTCGGTCTCTCGCTCGCGGCGCTCGACGCCGTCAAGCCGGCACGCATGCTGCTGGCCGAGCTGATGATGTACGGCCGCCGCCAATAAAAATGGGGTCAGAGTCAAATTAACGGGAACATTGTTAAATTTCCCAATAATTTGACTCTGACCCCATTTGCTTGTGGAGCGGGCACAGCAGTTTTCAATTGGGGTCAGAGTCGAATTGATTGGAACATTGTTAAATTTCCCAATAATTTGACTCTGACCCCATTTGTTTTCCCATTTGTTTTCTACTCGACTGCCTTGACCATGGCGTCGATGACCTTCTTGGCGTCGCCGAAGACCATCATCGTGTTGGCCTGGTAGAACAGCTCGTTGTCCAGGCCCGCGTAGCCGGAGGCCATCGAGCGCTTGTTGACGATGATGCTCCTGGCCTTGTAGGCCTCGAGGATCGGCATGCCGGCGATCGGCGACTTCGGATCCTTGGCCGCCGGGTTCACCACGTCGTTCGCGCCCAGTACCAGCACCACGTCGGTCTGGCCGAACTCGCCATTGATGTCCTCCATCTCGGCCACCTGGTCGTACGGGACCTCGGCCTCGGCCAGCAGCACGTTCATGTGCCCCGGCATGCGCCCCGCCACCGGGTGGATCGCGTAGCGCACCTGGACGCCATGCTCGGTCAGCTTGTCCACCAGTTCCTTGACCGCGTGCTGGGCACGCGCCACCGCCAATCCGTAGCCCGGCACGATGATCACCGACTCGGCGTTCTGCAGGATGAAGGCCGCGTCCTCGGCCGAGCCGGACTTGACCGGCCGCTGCTCCTGCTGCCCGCCACCCGCGCCGGCCGCCTCGCCGCCAAAGCCGCCCAGGATCACGTTGAAGAACGAACGGTTCATCGCCTTGCACATGATGTAGGACAGGATCGCGCCCGACGAACCGACCAGCGAACCGGCGATGATCAGCATCGAGTTGTTCAGCGAGAAGCCGATGCCGGCGGCGGCCCAGCCCGAGTAGCTGTTGAGCATCGAGACCACCACCGGCATGTCGGCGCCGCCGATCGGGATGATGATCAGCACGCCCAGCACGAACGAGAGCGCGGCCATGATCAGGAACGGGGTCCAGGCCGGCTCCACCGCGTCGGAGAAGCAGAACAGCAGCCCCAGCGCGATGATGGCGATCGCGATCGCCAGGTTCAGCAGGTGCTGGCCGGGGAAGCGCACCGGCGCGCCCTGGAACAGGCGGAACTTGTACTTGCCCGACAGTTTGCCGAAGGCGATCACCGATCCGGAGAAGGTGACCGCGCCGACGAAGGTGCCGATGAAGAGCTCGAGCCGGTTGCCGAACGGCAGCGGCGCCCCGCGCACCGCGATGTTGAAGGCCCAGGGTTCGGACACGGCGGCCACCGCGATGCACACCGCGGCCAGGCCGATCAGCGAGTGCATCGCCGCGACCAGTTCGGGCATCTTGGTCATCTCGACCCGCTTGGCGGCGAAGGCGCCGATCGCGCCGCCGACCACCACGCCCAGCAGCACCAGGGCGAAGCCGTAGCCCGAGTCGGTGCCCAGTTGCGCCTGCAGGCGCAGCATCAGGGCCACCGTGGTGACGGCGGCGATCGCCATGCCGGCGATGCCGAAGCTGTTGCCCATGCGCGCCGTCCCCGGGGAGGACAGGCCCTTGAGGGCCTGGATGAAGCAGACCGACGCGATCAGGTACATCAGGGTGACGACATTCATGCTGATCATGTTCATGCCCCCTCCCCCACCGCCTTGGCGCTCGTCGCGCCGTCCTGCGCGGGCTTGGCCGCTTTCGCTTCCTTCTTCTTGAACATCTCGAGCATGCGCTGGGTGACCATGAAGCCGCCGAACACATTGACCGCCGCCAGTGCGACCGCGAGCGTGCCCATCACCTGCCCGGTCAGGCCCTCGGTCAGCCCGGCGGCGAGCATCGCGCCGACGATGATGATGGCCGAGATGGCGTTGGTGACGGCCATCAGCGGCGTGTGCAGCGCCGGCGTGACGGTCCAGACGACGTGGTAGCCGACGTAGACCGCCAGCACGAAGATGATGAGGTTGATGACGGTGTGACTGATTTCCATGCTTGCCTCCATGATCCCTTGTTTATTTGCGCAGCACTTCGCCGTCCATGCACACCAGCGTGGCGGCCACGATGTCGTCGGCGCGGTCGACCACCAGGCGGTCCTCCTTGTCGATGACCAGCTTGAGGAAGTCGAGCACGTTGCGCGCATACAGCGCCGAGGCGTCGGCCGCGACCAGCGCCGGCAGGTTCGGCTCGCCGATGATGCGCACGCCATGCCGCTCGACCGTCCTGCCCGGTTCGGTGAGCGGGCAATTGCCGCCCTGTTCGATCGCCATGTCGACGATCACCGAGCCCGGCTTCATCGCCATCACCGTCTCCTCGCGGATCAGCACCGGCGCCTTGCGCCCGGGGATCAGTGCGGTGGTGATGATGATGTCGGCCAGTTTCGCGCGCTCGTGCACCAGTTCGGCCTGGCGCTGCATCCACGAGGCCGGCATCGGGCGCGCGTAGCCGCCCACCCCCTGGGCGATCTCGCGTTCCTCGTCGGTCAGGTAGGGCACGTCGAGGAACTTGGCGCCGAGCGACTCGACCTGTTCCTTGACCGCCGGGCGCACGTCCGACGCCTCGATCACGGCGCCCAGGCGCTTGGCGGTGGCGATCGCCTGCAGGCCGGCCACGCCGGCCCCCATGATCAGCACGCGCGCCGCCTTGACGGTGCCGGCCGCGGTCATGAGCATGGGCATGAAGCGCCCGTAGGTGTTGGCCGCGAGCATCACCGCCTTGTAGCCGGCGATGTTGGCCTGGGACGAGAGCACGTCCATCGACTGCGCGCGCGTGGTGCGCGGCGCCGCCTCGAGCGCGAAGGCGGTCAGGCGGCTGGCCGCCATCGCGGCCAGGCCCTCGCTGTCGAAGGGGTTGAGCATGCCGACCAGGGCCGCGCCGGGCCGCATCATGCCCAGCTCGTTCGCGTCCGGTGCGCGCACCTTGAGCACCAGTTCGGCGCCGAATGCGTCGGCCGCCGTGCCCACCGTGGCCCCGGCGGCCTGGTAGGCGCCGTCGGGCACCGAGGCGGCCAGGCCGGCGCCGGCCTGGACCACGACCTGGTGGCGCGCGGCCAGTTTCTTGACGGTTTCAGGGGTTGCCGCGACGCGGGTTTCTCCCGGCCGGGTTTCAGCCGGTATGCCTATCCTCATGAATCCTCCGTTCAATTGGGAAACTGAGCAGAAATCTATCACGTAAACACAACAATTTAACTAAATATTAATGTTTTCGTGTCAAACTGTCGCAAAAAAGATGGTGGCGATCATCATAACTATCTGAAAATCAACGATATTTCTGCGCTACATCAACTTCTCGCGTGGCGAAAACGCCGCCGGCGCACGCTACGGCTGAGCAGGCCCAGCCGCCGTCAAGGTAGAATGTCGGCTCATTTTTGAAGGACTCGCATGACCCACAACTTCAAACCATCAGTTACGGTTGCCGCGATCATCGAGCGCGACGGACGCTTTCTGCTGATCGAAGAAGAGACCAGCGACGGGATCCGGCTGAACCAGCCGGCCGGCCACCTCGACCCGCACGAATCGCTCGAGCAGGCGGTGGTGCGCGAGGTGCTCGAGGAAACCGCGCACGAGTTCTTCCCCGAGGCCCTGGTGGGCATGTACATGTCGCGTTACTACTCGAAAACACGCGGCCGGGACGTGACCTACCTGCGCTTCACCTTCTGCGGCAAGGCCGGGCGCGAGTTCGACCAGCCGCTCGACGACGGCATCCTGCGTACGATGTGGATGACGCGCGACGAGATGGCCGCCTGCCAGGAGCGTCACCGCAGCCCCATCATGCTGCAGTGCGTGGACGACTACCTGGCCGGCAAGCGGACCCCGCTGGCGCTGCTGCACACCCATTCCTCGGTGTTCGAGAACGGGCTATCAATCAAGACGGATGTGACATGAGCAAGAAAAAAGTCGTGATCGGGATGTCGGGCGGAGTCGACTCCTCGGTCGCGGCGTGGATGCTGAAGGAGCAGGGCTACGAGGTCGTGGGCCTGTTCATGAAAAACTGGGAAGACGACGACGATTCCGAATACTGCTCGTCGCGCCAGGACTGGATCGACGCGGCCAGCGTGGCCGACGTGGTCGGGGTCGACATCGAGGCGGTCAACTTCGCCGCCGAGTACAAGGACCGCGTGTTCGCCGAATTCCTGCGCGAGTACCAGGCCGGGCGCACGCCCAACCCCGACGTGCTGTGCAACGCCGAGATCAAGTTCAAGGCCTTCCTCGACCATGCGATGAAGCTGGGCGCCGATTTGATCGCGACCGGCCACTACGCGCGCGTGCGCGAGAACGATGGCCGCTTCGAACTGCTCAAGGCGCTCGACGCGACCAAGGACCAGAGCTACTTCCTGCACCGCCTGAGCCAGGCCCAGTTGTCGAAGGCCTTGTTCCCGCTGGGCGAGATCGCCAAGACCGAGGTGCGCAAGATCGCCGAGCGGCTGCAGTTGCCCAACGCGCAGAAGAAGGATTCGACCGGCATCTGCTTCATCGGCGAGCGGCCGTTCCGCGAGTTCCTGGGACGCTACCTGTCGCACGAGCCCGGGCCGATCAGGCTCGACAACGGCCAGGTGGTGGGCGAGCACGTGGGCCTGTCCTTCTACACGCTGGGACAGCGCAAGGGCATCGGCATCGGCGGACTGGCCTCGCACAAGAACCCGGACGGCACCAGCGAGCCCTGGTTCGTCGCGCGCAAGGACATCGCCAGCAACACCCTCTACATCGTGCAGGGCCACGACCACCCGTGGCTGCTGTCGCCAAGCCTGTCGGCCGGACAGGCGAGCTGGGTCGCGGGCGAGCCGCCCGCGCCGCGCGCGTTGTCGGCCAAGACGCGCTACCGCCAGGCCGACGTGCCCTGCCGCGTGCAGGCCGACGGCGCCGAGCGCTTCACGCTCGAATTCACCGATCCGCAGTGGGCGGTCACGCCCGGCCAGTCGGCCGTGCTGTACGACGGCGACGTCTGCCTGGGCGGCGGCATCATCGACGCGTAGGCGCGGCGGCCACCCAGTCGCGCAAGGCCTGCGGCGCCAGCGGGCGGGCGTAGAAATAGCCTTGCGCCTGGTCGCAGGCCAGCTCGCGCAGGACCTGCGCCACCTCGGCCGTCTCGACGCCTTCGGCCACCACGCGGTGCCCCAGGTCGTGCGACAGCTTGACCATCGTCGCCACCAGCGCGCGCCGGCGCCCGTCATGCTCGATGCCCTGCATGAACGACCTGTCGATCTTGACCAGGTTCGCCGGCAGGCTCTGGAGATAGGCCAGGCTGCTGTAGCCGGTGCCGAAGTCGTCGATGGCCAGCTGCACGCCGGCGGCCGCCAGCCGGGCGAGTGTCGCGTGGGCCAGTTCCAGGTTGGTCATCAGCCCGCTCTCGGTGATTTCCAGCCCCAGCGACGCGGCCTGCAGGCCGTGCCGCGCCAGCCCCTCCTGCACGCGCTCGCAAAAGTCGGTTTCCAGCAGGTTCACGGCGGCCAGGTTCACGGCCACCCGCAGTTGCAAGCCGTCCGCCTGCCACGCGGCCAGCTGGCGCATCGCCGCCTCCAGCACCCAGGCCGTGGCCGCGCGCGCCATCGCGGTGCGTTCGATGATGGGGATGAATTCGGCGGGCGCGACCTCCCCGAAATGCGGGTGGTTCCAGCGCAGCAGGGCTTCGGCCCCGACGCAGGCGCCAGTGTCCAGGTCGACCTTCGGCTGGAACACCAGCCGCAACTGGTCCGCGCTGGCGAGCGCCTCGCCGAACTCGTTGATCAGCCAGAAGCGGCGCTGGTACAGGGCGTCCTGCTCCCCGGAGAACACGCGTACGCCGCCGCCGGCGGCGCAGGCATCGTGCGCCGCGCTGTGCAGGTTGCGCAGCACGTCGTGGCAGTTGTGCTCCCCCACGGCGAACGGCGCCACGCCGATCGAGCAGGTCGTCACGTAGCGCAGGTTGCTTTCGACGCGGCGCCGCACCAGCCACTGCGCCAGGTTGGCGCGGAATTCCTCCAGCGCGGTGCCGGGGCAGGCGATCACGGCGAAATCGGTACTGCCGACGTGGTAGGCCTTCATGCGCGTGCCGACCGCCTCGCGCACCGCGCGCACGGCGTCCCCGAGGATCTCGTCCAGGTAGGCCGAGCCCATCGCCCGCAGCGCGTCGCTGAGCTGCTCGGGGCTGGCCAGCTTGAGCATGGCCGCCACGCGCGCCTCCCCCCGCGGCCGGTCCGCCTGCAGGTCGAGCAGGTCGTCGATGAACTGGTTCCGGTTCGGCAGTCCGCTTTGGGGATCGATCCGGCCCAGCGCGTGCCGCAGTTCGATCTGCGCCATCACCATCGCCGCCAGGTCGCGTAGCGCGTCCCGCTCGGGGGGCGTGATCGCGCGCGGCTCGGTGCCCAGCACGCACATCGCTCCCAGGCAATAACCTTCCCGGGTGGTCAGCGGCGCCCCTGCATAGAAGCGCACGCCGCTCCCTGCCAGCAGGCTGTCCCTGAAGCCGTCGTCCTCGAGCAGGTCGGGGACGACCAGCACCGCGCCGTTCTCGGCGACCGCCGCGCACGGCGCCTTCAGCCTTGGAATCGAGTCGTGCTCGACCCCGACGCGCGACTTGAACCACTGGCGGTCGCTGTCGGTGAGCGAGACCGCCGCGATCGGCAGCTTGAACAGATGCGCCGCCATGCGCGTGATGCGGTCGAACGCTTCGCTGGGCGGCGTGTCGAGCAGGTCCAGGCTGCGCAGGGCATCGAGCCGGGCCGCTTCGCGCTTGGACTGGTCTGTGTGTGCGTGCATGATCTCTGGGCTGGAGCCGGCTTGAAATGACGAATATGACGATTTTAATCGAATAGAACATGCAAACACGATTCTTGCTCGAAAAAATATCAATATTGTCGTAATTAATGCAACCTATGGGTAGCTGTGTGTACAATACTCCCATGACCCAGCGCGACGCAGACCATGAACACAGTCCCGAACAGCAGCGACGATCCGATCCTCACCACGCGTGAGGCGGCGCGCATGCTCGGGGTCGCCGTCAGCACGGCCCAGCAGTGGATGGAGAGCGGGGCGCTGCCGGTGTGGAAGACGCCCGGTGGCCACCGGCGGGTGCGCCTGAGCGCGGTACGCCGGCTGCTGGCCGAATTCGGCGCCACCTGCCCCCGGCCGGCCGGCGGGGTCCAGGACGGCGCCGTGCCCGCCGTGCAGCCGGAAGCGCCACTGGAAGACGAGTTCCGGCCCCTTCCCCAGCCCGGCTACCCGGTCCCCGGGAACGAAGCGGCGCGCCTGGCCGCCGTGGCCGCCTCCGGTCTGATGGATACCCCTGCCGAGGATGTGTTCGACCGCATCACCTGGCTCGCGGCCCAGGTCACCGATTGTCCGATGGCGCTGGTCACCCTGCTGTCGTCGCACCGCCAGTGGTTCAAGTCGCGGATCGGGGTGGACCTGACGGAGACGCCGCGCGACTGGTCGTTCTGCAGTCACGCGATCACGCAGGAAAGCCCGTTCATGGTCGAGGATGCGGAGCACGACGCGCGCTTCCGCGACAACCCCCTGGTCACGGGCGAACCGCGGATCCGCTTCTACGCGGCCTTTCCGCTGGTGGACGCGCAGGGGATGCGCCTCGGGACGCTGTGCGTGCTGGACCGCGAGGCGCGGCGCCTGCGCTTCAGGGAACTGCGCGCCTTGCGCGAGCTGGCCGCGATCGCGTCCGACGAGATCAGGCGGCGCGGGGGCGGCTAGTTCAGGCGCGCGGGCCGGACGAGGCCTGGTGCTTGCGCACGACCGCCAGCACGGTGTTGCGGATGGTCTTGAGGACGGTGTCGGCCTTGAACGGCTTGACGATGAAGCCGTGCACGCCGCGCGCCACCGACGCCTGCACGGTGGCCGCGTCCAGGGTTCCCGAGACCATGAACACCAGGGTCTTGGGCAGCGCGGCCCGCAACTGGTCCACGACGTCGTTGCCGTCCTCGACCTGTTCGCGCGCGATGCAGAGGAAATGCGGCTGGTGCTTCATGGCCAGGGCGAAGCCCAGCGCGCTGGTATGGGTCTGGCCGACCACCTCGTAGCCGCCGTCCGTCAGCACCGTATTCAACAGTCCGCGCGAAATGGCGTTCGCGTCCACAATCACCGCCTTGAGCATCCTCGGTCCCTCTTAAAACGATTCGTAGGCCAGCATCTTCCACGTGACGCCCAGCCGGACATCGGTCCTGAGCTGTACCAGGCGCCGTGAAAGGTAGAGTATCTCACGCTCGGCGCGCAACCTCTCGCCGAGCGGCGTCTTGAGGATGCCGGCGCCGGCCATGACCGCGTCCAGGCTGCCATAGGCGTTGAGCAGGCGCGCCGCCGTCTTCATGCCGACCTTCGACACGCCCGGTACGCCATCGGTCGGGTCGCCCATCAGCGCCAGCAGGTCGTGCAGCAACTCCGGCGCCACCCCGAACCTGTTGCGCACCCAGGCGTCGTCGTGCCATTCGCCCTTGAAGTGGTCCCATACCAGCGCCCCGTGGGCGACCAGCGCGTGCAGGTCCTTGTCGGTGGTCGCCACCACGGCGTCGCCGCGCCCTTCTTCCAGCCAGCGCATCACCCCGGTGCCGATCACGTCGTCGGCCTCGACTTCGGGGATCGACAGCACCCGCAGGCCCGCCTTGCCCAGCCTCTCATGGAACTCGGGCAGCGCCTCGCGCAGGCAGGACGGCATCGCCGCGCGGTTTTCGCGGTAGCGCGGGTACAGGACGTGTCGCCAGGTGGGGCCGCCGTAGTCGAAGGCGGCCAGCACGTGGGTCGGCTGGTGCGCGTCGAGGAGGTTGCGAAACGACGAGAACGCGTGGCGCAGCGCGATGCTCGCTTTCAGGTCCGAGTCCGGCTCCGGACTGGCCTCATACACGCGGCGCACGATGTTCAGGCCGTCGATGGCCAGCAGTTTTGCCATGTCGCCGTTACTTGAGCAATTCGTAGCGGCCGCCGCGTTCGAGCGCGCGCGCGTAGGCCGGACGCGCGTGGATGCGCTCCAGGAAGGCGCGCAGCCGCGGATGGCGCTCGTCCAGGCCGCCGCGCGCGGCCGCCCCTTCCAGCACGAAGCTGAGCTGGATGTCGGCACCGGTGATCTCCTCGCCGGCGAACCAGGCCGACTTGCCCAGCTCCCCCTCCAGGTAGCCCAGGTGCAGCGCGATCTGGGGCAGCACGAAGCTGTCCTTGACCTTGCGCGCGATGGCCCGTGCGATCGGGCGCGCGAAGAAGGGCAAGGGTCCGCTCTCGATCCGGTCGAACACCAGCTTCATCAGCAGCGGCGGCATCGCCGAACCTTCCGCATAATGCAGGAAATGCGTGTAGCGCAGGCGCTCGGGCGTGCCGGCCGGCGGAACCAGGCGCCCGTCGCCGTAGCGGCCGATCAGGTACTCGACGATGGCGCCGGATTCGGCCACGACGGTGTCGCCATCGCTGATCACGGGCGACTTGCCCAACGGGTGCACCGCCTTCAGTTCGGGCGGGGCGAGCATGGTCCTGGGGTCGCGCTGGTACTTGCGGATCTCGTATTCCAGGCCGAGTTCCTCGAGCAGCCACAGGATGCGCTGCGAGCGCGAGTTGTTCAGGTGATGGACGACGATCATGACGGCGGATGGAGTGGGAACGGCCGCTAGCTTAGCATTGTTGACAGCGCTGGTGGTGCGGCAGCGAACGGAAGGACGGGTTGCCGCGCGCTACATTCCGCGCATGGGAGCGGCGATTTACATCGGCATATCGGGCTGGCGCTACGCGCCCTGGCGCGCCGTGTTCTATCCCGAGAAGCTTGCCCAGCACCGGGAACTGGAATACGCCTCGCGCCAGCTGCGGTCGATCGAGATCAACGGCTCGTTCTATTCGCTGCAGCGGCCCGAAAGCTACGCCTCCTGGTACGCGGCCACGCCGCCCGGCTTCGTGTTCGCGGTCAAGGGCAACCGCTTCCTGACCCACATCCTGCGCCTGCGCGACATCGACGCGCCGGTGGCCAACGTGCTCGCCTCGGGCGTGTTCGAGCTGCGCGAGAAGCTTGGCCCGCTCCTGTGGCAGTTCCCTCCCAACTTCCGCTACGACCCGGAGCGCATGGAGCACTTCCTGTCGATCCTGCCCCAGGATACCGACGCGGCACTGGAACGCGCGCTGCGCCACGAGCCACTGATGGCGGGACGGGTGTCGCTGGCGGCGGGACCGAAGCGGCCGATGCGGCACGCGGTGGAGATCCGCCACGACAGCTTCGTCGACCCCGGTTTCGTCGCCCTGCTGCGCAAGTACAAGGTGGCGCTGGTGGTGGCCGACACGGCGGGCAAGTGGCCGGACTACGAGGACGTGACGGCGGATTTCATGTACCTGCGCCTGCACGGCGATACCGAACTGTACGCGAGCGGCTACAGCGACGAGGCGCTGGCGCGCTGGGCCGAGCGCATCCGCGCCTGGAGCGGCGGGGGGCAGCCGGCCGACGCACGCCTGATCTCCCCGGCCGCGCCGCGCCGGCGCGCCAGCCGCGACGTCTACTGCTACTTCGACAATGACGTGAAGGTGCACGCGCCCTTCGACGCGAAGCGCCTGGCCGCGATGCTGGGACTGGCCTGAGGAGCGCGGGCGCGCCCTCAGCGCTTCCGGTGCAGCTTGATGACCCTGTGCTTGCCGCCGGGCGGCGGGCTGGGCTCGCCCCCGCCCTTGTCCTCGTCGCCGCAGGTCTTGCAGCTGTTGCAGCCGCCCCCGCAACTGTCGGCGGCGTCGAGCCAGCGCACCAGCCGGGACTGCGAACCGCCGTGCGAGAAGCGCCGGACCAGGGCGCGGCGCCAGCCGTCGGGCAGGTATTTGGCGCCGAGGTAGAGTGCGGCCAGCGCGACGGCGATCCCGACCACCAGCTCCTGCAGCATCTAGACCCCCGAGAAGTACAAGGCCACGCGGTAGGTGATGAACGACGCGGCGTAGGCCAGCGCGAACATGTAGCCGGCCATGATCAGCGGATAGCGGATATTGCCGGTCTCGCGCCGCACCGCGGCCAGCGTGGACAGGCACTGCGGCGCGTACACGTACCAGGCCAGCAGGGACAGCGCCGTGGCCAGCGGCCAGGCCTGCGAGATCAGCGGCGCCAGGGCGTCGGCCGCCTCGTCGCCGCCGGACAGGGCGTACACGGTACCCAGGGCGCCGACCGCCACTTCACGCGCGGCCATGCCCGGCACCAGCGCCACGCAGATCTCCCAGCCGAAGCCGATCGGCTCGAACACCACCGCCAGCGCGCGGCCGATCATGCCGGCCACGCTGTAGTAGATCGGCGGCTCGGTGGCGCCGGCGGGCGCTCCCGGGAAGCTCGACAGGAACCAGATCAGGATCATCATGGTCAGGATCACGGTGCCGACGCGGGTGAGGAAGATGCGGGCGCGCTCGACCAGGCCGATCGCCAGGGTGCGCAGGTGCGGCCAGTGGTAGGCCGGCAGTTCGAGCATCAGCGGTTGCTGGCCGTGCGCGCGGCGCTTGATCAGCCAGGCGACCGCCATCGCGCTGACGATGCCGGCCGCGTACAGCACGAACAGCACCAGGCCCTGCAGGTTCATGAAGCCGCCCACCTCCCGGTTCGGGATGAAGGCCGCGATCAGCAGCGCATACACCGGCAGGCGCGCCGAGCAGGTCATCAGGGGCGCGATCATGATCGTGACCAGGCGGTCGCGCGGATTCTGGATGGTGCGCGCCGCCATCACGCCGGGAATGGCGCAGGCGAACGAGGACAGCAGCGGGATGAAGGCACGCCCGGACAGCCCGACGCTGCCCATCATGCGGTCGAGCAGGAAGGCCGCGCGCGGCAGGTAGCCGCAGTCCTCGAGGATCAGGATGAAGAAGAACAGGATCAGGATCTGGGGCAGGAACACCAGCACGCCGCCGACGCCGGCGAAGATGCCGTCCACGACCAGGCTGCGCAGCGGGCCTTCGGCCAGCACCGAACCGACCGCCCCGCCCAACGCGCCGACGCTCGATTCGATCATCTCCATCGGCGCCTCGGCCCAGCTGAACACGGCCTGGAAGATCAGGAACATCAGCACGGCCAGGATGACCGGGCCGGCCACCGGGTGCAGCACCACGTTGTCGATCTTCTCGGACAGGTTGCCCTTGTCATGGCTGTCCGACACGCAGGCGGCGAGGATGCGGCGCACCTCGCGCTGGGTCTGTTCGACCGGCACCGCGTCGATCGCCGACAGGGGGCGCGCCTTGGCCGGGGCGTCGAAGGGCATCGCGTCGAGCGCGCGCAGCAGGTCCTGCTCGCCGCCCGGGGCGATCGCCACGGTTTCGACCACCGGCATGCCAAGCTCCGCCGACAGCTTCGCGGTGTCGATCGTGATGCCGCGCTTTCTCGCCACGTCCACCATGTTCAGCGCCAGCACCATGGGCAGGCCCAGGCGCTGCACTTCCAGCACCAGGCGCAGGTTCAGGCGCAGGTTGGTGGCGTTGACCACGCAGATCACCGCGTCCGGCGCCCGCTCGCCCTGGCGCAGGCCGCCCACGACATCGCGGGTGATGACTTCGTCGGGAGTCTGGGCCGTCAGGCTGTAGGCGCCCGGCAGGTCGAGCACGCGGAACGCGCGGCCCGCGGGCGAGGTGAAGCTGCCTTCCTTGCGCTCGATGGTCACGCCTGCGTAGTTGGCGACCTTCTGGCGCGAACCGGTCAGGCGGTTGAAGAGGGCGGTCTTGCCGCAGTTCGGATTGCCCAGCAGTGCAACCAGGGGCGAGCGGTTCGCCACCTGCTGTTCCATGACACCCATGGTCTATTCGGGCTGGATCGAGACCAGCGCCGCCTCGAAACGGCGCAGCGCGAAGGTCGACTCGCCGACCTTGACCGCCAGCGGGCCGCCGGGCAGGCCGCGCTTGAGCATGCGGATCCGCTCGCCCGGCACGAAGCCCAGTTCCATCAGTCGGCGCTGCACGTCGAAACCGCCCTGCTGCGCGCCGGGCGCCAGGTGGATCACGGTGGCACTCTGCCCCGCCTTGAGGGAATCGAGTGTGCTGAGGGAGGGAGCAAGAGTCATGGTGGCGGCTTCCGTTTGTAGCGCTTTTAAGACAGATAGTAGCATCATAAACCTAAATGCGAATTATTTCTATTTGCCCGCCGCAGCCCGGCCGCAACAAGTTCGCCACGCCATGCAAAACACGCTTGCATTCCTTGCCGGGTTTACGCAAAATAGGAACACGAATGAGAACGATTCTCATTTTTGTGGAAATAAGGGCAAGGAACCGAAGCGATGATCGTTTGTGTCTGCAACAACATCTCCGATCGTGAGATCCGCCAGGCGGCCGAGTTGGGCATTGCCTCGATCGCCGAGCTGCGCCAGGAACTGGGCGTGGGCACGATGTGCGGCAAGTGCGTCAGCTATGCGCGCGAGGTACTGCACGACCACATCGAGAGCAAGACCGTCGTCACCGAACTGCGCCGCGCTTCCCAACCGGCCTGATCCCGTCCACGGCCTGTCCCGCGCCGGCCTGCGCGCGGGTTCCTCCGGGCTTTCCCCCCTTCCGCCCGCGGTTTGCTATGATGATGGCAATCACATCACCAGAGGCACTCCATGAAGGGCGATCCCAACATCATCCGTCTGCTCAACGCGCAGCTGACCAACGAACTGACCGCGATCAACCAGTACTTCCTGCATGCACGCATGTACCGCCACTGGGGCTTCGAGCGCCTGGGCAAGAAGGAGTACGACGAGTCGATCGGCGAGATGAAGCACGCGGACAAGCTGATCGACCGCATCCTGATGCTCGACGGCCTGCCCAACCTGCAGGCGCTGCACAAGCTGCTCATCGGCGAGTCGACCCAGGAAATGCTCGAATGCGACCTGAAGCTCGAGCGCGCGGCCCAGGTGACGGTGAAGGAAGGCATCGCCGCCTGCGAAGCCGCGGCGGACTACGTCACGCGCGACCTGTTCCTGGAGATCCTCGAGGACACCGAGGAGCACATCGAATGGCTCGAGACCCAGCTCGACCTGATCGTCAAGGTCGGCATCCAGAACTACCTGCAAAGCCAGATGGCGCCGTAAGCCGGCCGGCTTCCCTGCCTCCACTGGAGGCAAGGACTTCCCGCGCAGGCCCCGGCGGCCCCGCGGGAACCCATGCCGGCTCTGGCAAGTATGCGCTCCTCGGGAAGCGGGGGCATCAAGAGAAACGGGTCCGGCGCGTACGTACGGGTTGCCGCCTTCGCGGGAACGACTGTTTCCTACTTCCAGCGCGTGACCCACTTGTCGTAGAAGCGCAGGTCGCGCGGGACGGCGCCCGGCACGGCGCAGACGGCGCCGGCGAACTCGTTGGCGCGCGCCAGCGCCAGCTCCGGCGGCCAGCCGCGCATCTTCCCCAGTATCCAGATCGCCGCGAAGGCGTCGCCCGCCCCTACCGTGTCGATCACGAAGGGCGGCGCCGGGTTGTCGCGCGTGTCGATCATGGCGCCGCCGGCGTCGAAGTAGACCGAGCCGCGATGCCCGAGCGTGACGATCAGCGCGTCGAGCGAAAACATCTCCAGCAGCGCGCGGCACCAGGCGCGCGCCCGCGCCGCATCGACCGGGCCCTCGCCGGCGCCGCAATACCAGCCGAACAGGATCTGCAACTCCTCCTCGTTGAGCTTGACGGTGTTGGCCGTCTGCAGCGAGCGGGTGACGACGTGCTCGTCGATGTAGCCCGGGCGCAGGTTCAGGTCGAGCAGGCAGGGGACCCGGGTCGCGCCGAGCAGGGCCGACAGGGCCATGCGCGAGCGCTCGGCGCGCTGTGCCAGGGTGCCGAAGTACAGGAGCCCGGGATGGACGGTGGCCAGCGCCGCCAGTGCCGGCCCGGGCTCGATGAAGTCATACGCCTGGTGGGGCAGGATCGCGAACCGGTGGCCGTTCGGCATGCGCTCGACCAGCACGCGCCCCGTCTCCTCGATCGGATCGGCCTGCAGGCCCGCCTGGCTCATGGCGAAGCGCTCGAACTCGGCGCGCACGGCCGCGCCGTTGTGGTCCTCGCCGACACGCGTGATCATCAGGGTCGGCGCCAGGAACGCGGCGAGGTGGCGCGCCACGTTGAACGGCGCCCCGCCGACCACCTGTTCGGTGGCGAAGTCGTCGACGAGCGCCTCGCCGAAGATGACGGCGGCGGCGGTCTTCACGCGAGCGGGACGGTGTCCCGGAACGAGGCGCGCTCGGACAGTTTGTCGAACAGGCGCGCCAGGTTGGGATACTCGTCGCGCCAGGCGATGTCGGGGAAGCGGAAGCCGATCCAGCCCAGCGCGCAACCGACCGCGACATCGGCCAGGGTGTAGTGGATGCCCATGCAGAACGGCGAGTCGCCCAGCTTCTCGGACATCACGCGCAGCCCGTCCCGCACCTTCTGCCGCTGGCGCGCGATCCAGGCCTCGCTTTGCTGCTCCGGCGGGCGCATCGTCTGCTCCAGACGGATCAGCACGGCGGCGTCGAGCACGCCGTCGGCCAGCGCCTCCCACGCCTTGACGTCGGCCCGGTCGCGCCCGTTGGGCGGAAGCAGCTTGCACACCGGGGTCAGGGTGTCCAGGTATTCGGCGATCACGCGCGAGTCGTACAGCGCGCTGCCGTCCTCCATCACCAGGCAGGGCACCTTGCCCAGGGGGTTGGACTGGTGGATCCTCGTTCCTGCCGCCCAGACGTCCTCGATTTCGAAGCTGTAGTCGAGCTTTTTCTCCGCCATCACGACGCGGACCTTGCGCACGTAAGCACTGGTGACAGAACCGATGAGTTTCATAATTGCTCAGGTAAGGAGGGTTGGGGACAGTATAGCATCGGCATTTTGCCCACACGGGGGTGCGCACGACTGCTTTCGGCCTGTCCACAACAAGGCTTGACAAGGCGGCCGGTGGTAAAATCCGCGTTTTTGCCCGGACCGCTTCCCATGACCTCTACCGCCTCCTCTTCCACCCTGTCGGCCCTGTCCCCGCTGGACGGCCGCTACGCCGCCAAGACCGACAAGCTGCGCCCGATCCTGTCGGAGGCCGGCTTCATGCACCACCGCGTGAAGGTCGAGATCTCCTGGCTGCAGGCGCTGTCGCAAGCCGGCTTCGCCGAGATCAAGCCCTTCTCCGCCGAAGCGAACGCTCACCTCGACCGGATCGCGGCGGAATTCGGCGAGGCCGACGCCGCGCGCATCAAGGAAATCGAGGCGGTCACCAACCACGACGTCAAGGCGGTCGAGTACTGGCTCAAGGAACAGGTCAAGGACGTGCCGGAACTGGTCGCGGCGAGCGAGTTCATCCATTTCGGCTGCACCTCGGAAGACATCAACAACACCAGCCACGGCATGATGCTCAAGGCCGCGCGCGACGGCGTGCTGCTGCCCGCGCTGGCCGCGATCGTCGCCAAGCTGACCGAGATCGCGCACACCAACGCCGACCTGCCGATGCTCTCGCGCACCCACGGCCAGACCGCCAGCCCGACCACCCTGGGCAAGGAGTTCGCCAACGTGGTCGCGCGCCTGCGGCGCGCCGTCAAGCGCATCGCCGACGTCGAGATCCTGGGCAAGATGAACGGCGCCGTGGGCAACTACAACGCCCACCTGTCGGCCTACCCGGGCTTCGACTGGCCGGCCTTCTCGAAGCAAGTGATCGAGCAGCGCCTGGGCCTGGTCTTCAACCCGTACACGATCCAGATCGAGCCGCACGACTACATGGCCGAGATGTTCGACGCGATCGCGCGCGCCAACACCATCCTGCTCGACCTGAACCGCGACATCTGGACCTATGTCTCGCTCGGCTACTTCAAGCAGAAGCTCAAGGCCGGCGAGATCGGCTCGTCGACCATGCCGCACAAGGTCAACCCGATCGACTTCGAGAATTCGGAAGGCAACCTGGGCCTGGCCAACGCCGTGCTGCGCCACATGGCCGACAAGCTGCCGGTGTCGCGCATGCAACGCGACCTGACCGACTCGACGGTCCTGCGCAACATCGGCGTGGGCTTCGGCTACGCCCTGCTGGCCTATGACAGCTGCCTGCGCGGTCTGAACAAGCTGGAAGTGAACGCCGCCCGCCTCGAGCAGGACCTGGATGCGAGCTGGGAAGTGCTGGCCGAGCCGGTGCAGACCGTGATGCGCCGCTACGGCATCGAGAATCCCTACGAGCAGCTCAAGGAGCTGACCCGCGGCAAGGGCATCACCAGGGAAGCGCTGCGTGAATTCATCGGCACCCTGGCCGTTCCGCAGGACGCCAAGGACCTGCTGCTGGCCATGACCCCGTCGAACTACACGGGCCTGGCCGCACAGCTGGCCAAGGCCATCTAAGCCTGGCCACCGCAGGGCGCGGCCGCGCCCTGCTCCCCTCCCCCGCGGCTTCCCGCCCGGCTTCCCGGGTCGCGCCCGCGCCCCCTTATCTCACCCAGGTCAGCTGCACCGCCAGCGTGCGCGGGATCTCCGAGCGAAAACGCGCCGGCCCGTACTCGGAATGACCGCCGTTCAGGTTGCGGCCGCTGACCGACAGCTCCAGCCCCGGGCGCAGGCGCCAGCCGAAACGCGCGTCGACCGCGGTGTAGCCCGGCACGGCCGAGCTGTCGAGCGCGTCCACCTTGCGCAGCGCCAGTTCCAGCTCGCGCTCGGCGTCGATGCTGTGGAAGGCGCGCAGCTGCAGCGTGTGCGACGGGTCCAGCCCCACCCTGCGCAGGCCCGCCTCGTCATTGCTGCCGGCCTTGAGCCGCAGGCGCTGGTGCTGGGCCGTCAGCCCCGCCGACAGGCGCCATGCCTTGCTGAGCTGGTAGCTTCCCCACATCTCGATGCCGTTGGCGTGCCCTTCCATCAGGTTCTGGAAACTGATCGTGCCGTCGGGCAGCAACTCCTGGGTGCGCAGGTGCTCGTAGCGGTTGTGGTACAGCGCCACCGAGTACGACAATCCTGGCATCGGCTGGCCGCGGTAGCCGAGCTCGAACGCCCGCGCGACCTCGGCGCGCACCATCGGGCCGCCGGCCAGCAGATACGGCGGGCGGCCGGGGATGTAGGCGTCGGCGTCGATGCGCGACGGGGCGCGCACGGCGCGCGAGGCGGCGGCCCAGAACGCGTGGCCGCCACCGGCGTGCCAGGCCAGGCGCGCGCTGGGCAGCAGTTCCGTGCCGGTGTAGTCGTTGCGCTCGATGCGCGCACCGACGGTGGCCCGGAGCGACGGCGCGAGCGTGATCACGTCCTGGGCGAACAGGCTGGCCCAGGTCTGGTTCAGGCGCGCCGGCAGGAAGGCGATGACCTCGCTGCCCTGAACCCGGTCCCAACTGTAGCGGTAACTGGCGCCCCACACGATCTCGTGCCGGCCAAGCGGCGCGAGCGCATGCTGGAACTCGAGGTCGGCGATGGTGAGCGACTGGGTGAAGGCCGGCGGCACCTCGCGATGGGTGTGGTCGACATAGGCCTGCACCTGCAGGCTGGCGCCCCGCTCCAGCTGGCGGGTCCAGCCGCCGGTCAGGTTGGCGCCGCTCGCCCGCACCGTACCGAGGGCCAGGCCGGTGCCGCCGACGGTGACCGTCCCCGGCTCGGGCTGCTCGAAAGCGCCGCGGTAGGCGTTGCCGTTGGCGCTGAAGCGGTCCTCGCCGCGCGCCCAGTCCCCGCGAAAGCCGACCTGGACGCGCCCCCAGGCGTCGTCCACGCGTTCGCCGCCGGCCCGCTCGGTGTGATCGCGGCCCTGCACCTTGCCGTACACCCGCCAGGCGCCCCGCGCTGCCTCGGCGCCATGGCGCAGCGCCGCGTCGCCGCCGTTGGTGGCGGCGCGCACCCGGGCCAGTGTCCCCACGGTCGAATACGCGGATCGGGTGGTGATGCTGACGATGCCGTTCACGGCGTTCACGCCCCACAAGGTGCCGCCCGGGCCGCTGATCACCTCGATCCGGTCGATGTCGGCCAGCAGCACATCCTGCACGTCCCAGAACACACCGGAAAACAGCGGCGTGTACACGGAACGGCCGTCGATCAGCACCAGCAGTTTGTTCGGCGCGCTGTTGCCGCCACCGTTCAGGCCGCGCGCGGTGACGGCGTAGGTGCTGCCGGCGAACTGCGCCACCTGCAGGTTGGGCGCCAGGCGCAAGGCTTCGGGCAGCGTCGCCGCGCCGGCACGGCGGATGTCATCGGCGGTGATCACGTACACCGACGCGGCGGCGTCGAGCAGGCGCTCGGGGCGGCGCGACACCGAGGTGACCTGGATGTTGGCCAACTCTTCGATCGACAGGTCCAGCAACTCCTCGCCCTGGGCAGCCAGCGCGGGCAGGGGCTGCGCCAGCAGGGGGGCCAGGCAGATCGCCGCCAGGGACCGGCGCGCGCCAGGCAGGACGGACCAACGCGGCGTTTCCATTATCTACTTGCTCTCCAACAACAATCCCAAGCTGCGTTCATGCTTCCCGCATGGCCAGTCCGATAATTTTACATTCGCCAGCGCGGGGCCCGTGCACTGTTGACATCGCCAGCGCCGCGGAATCTGGAGGGCCTCCGGCCCGCTCCCGTTTTTTCTGGTAGAGTTAGTTCTAATGAGAACTAGTTTCCGAACAATCATGCAGCGCTATACCCGCACCGCCATCGCACTCCACTGGCTGATCGCCCTGGCCATCGTCGGCACGTTCAGCCTCGGCCTGGTCATGACGGAGATCCCCGGCTTCACGCCGGCCAAGTTGCGCTACTACTCCTGGCACAAGTGGGCGGGGGTGACGGTGCTGGGACTGGCCACGCTGCGCCTGCTGTGGCGCCTGTCGCACCGCGCGCCGCCCTACCCGGCGTCGATGCCGTCCTGGCAGCGCCGTTCGGCGCACGCGCTGCACGCCCTGCTCTACGTGTTGATGTTCGCGGTGCCGCTGTCCGGTTACTTCTACAGCCTGGCGGCCGGGGTGCCGGTGGTGTATTTCGGCCTGTTCCCGCTGCCGGTGCTGATCGAGGCCGACCCGGCGCTCAAGACGCTGCTCGGCGGCGTGCATTACTGGCTCAACATGCTGCTGGCCGCCCTGGTGCTGCTGCACGTGGCGGCGGCGCTCAAGCACCTGCTGCGCGACCGCGACGGCATCATGCAACGCATGCTTCCCTCACCTTCCAAGGAGATCCAATGAAAGCCCATCGAGGCATCCTGCTGGCGACGCTGCTGGCCAGCGCGCTGGCCGTCGCCGCGCCGCTCAAGACCGACGCCGCCAGGAGCAGCGTATCGGCCGTCTTCCGCCAGATGAACGTGCCGGTGGAGGCGAAATTCAAGGACTTCAGCGCTCTCGTCGACTACGACGCCGCGCGTCCGCAGGCGGCCAAGGCCACGGTCGAGATCGCCACGGCGAGCCTGGACCTGGGCGACGCCGACATGAACCGCGAGGTGGCCAAGAAGGAGTGGTTCGATTCCGCCCGCTTCCCCAAGGCCAGCTTCGTCTCGACCGCGATCCAGCCGACCGGTCCGAACAAGTTCAACGTCGCCGGCAAGCTCACCGTCAAGGGCCGCACCGCCAACGTCGGCTTTCCCATGACGGTGCGCCAGGAAGGCGGCAAGCAGGTCTTCGAAGGCCAGTTGCCGATCCGCCGGCTCGCCTTCAACATCGGCGAAGGCGAATGGAAGGACACCGGCATGGTCGCCGACGAAGTCCTGATCAAGTTCCGCGTCACCGCAGCACCCTAAACCTCCAGAAGGAATAGCAGATATGAAATCCAAACACCTGTTCGCGGCGCTGGCCGCCCTGGCAACGAGCGCCGCCTTCGCGGCCGACACCTACGTCATCGACCCGAACCACACCTATCCGAGCTTCGAGGCCGACCACATGGGCATCTCTTCCTGGCGCGGCAAGTTCAACAAGAGCTCGGGCACCATCACGCTCGACCGCGCCGCGAAGACCGGCAGCATGGACATCGTGATCGACATGTCCAGCGTCGACTTCGGCCATGACAAGATGAACGAGCACGCGAAGAAGCCGGACATCTTCGACGTGGCCCAGTTCCCGACCGCCACCTACAAGGGCAAGTCGATCCGCTTCGAGGGCGACACCCCGGTCGCGGTCGATGGCGAGCTGACCCTGCACGGCGTGACGCGTCCGCTGACCCTGAAGATCGACAAGTTCAAGTGCATCATGCACCCGATGCTCAAGCGCGAGGTCTGCGGCGCCGACGCCAGCGCCCAGTTCCAACGCAGCGACTACGGCATCAACTTCGGCCTGCCGCGCTTCTCGCCGGAAGTGAAGCTGGCGATCCAGGTCGAGGCGGTCAAGCAGCAGTAAGCCCGCGCCAACCGGCGGCCTCGCCGCCGCACGGCCGCGAGGCTTTTTTGCGCCGTGCGCGCCGCTTACCGGCCGTGGCCTTCGTCGTCGCCGGCGCGCTCGACCCGCTGCCATGCCGCGCGGCTGGCCGGCCGGGCCTGGTCCCAGCTCAGGCGCGACTTGCCGCGGCCTTGCTCCCAGTCCTGTTCCAGCTGGCGTTCGTTCGCCTCGTAGCTGCCCGGATAACGCCCCGCCCCCATGTAGCCGAGCGTATAGGCCGGACCGTAGTCCTCGTAGGTGTAGCCCGGCGTATAGTGCGGCTCGGTCTGGTAGGAGTGGCGCCAGTGCTCGTCCTCCTCCTTCGGGTTGACCATCCGCGCCACGCCCTTGCCGGCCATGCCGCCGGCCACCGCGCCGACCGCCGCGCCGGCGGCCGCGCCCACC
>FWWL01002161.1_pt1 | contig 42488 bp, 34 predicted proteins | sample 2228331 | NCBI WGS metagenome assembly FWWL01 (sample SAMEA103939775, study PRJEB20133) | metagenome | reverse complement strand
GAAAACATTGGATTATTTAAGGAATTTCGCTTTATTTGGTTCCCGAATTCTGGCATTGTTTATGAGTTAATAGACAGTCTCGGTAAAATGGCTTATCTGTAACCGGCTTCCCACTATAATCCAAACCGGCCACGATTAACAGAAGTGAAGGAGTAAGGAACTTGATACTTTTGTTTGTGGAAGGTTGAAATCACAGAACGAATTCGAGCAATCGAGACCTAAGTAAGTAGTAATCCAAAATCCAGCATCGAACTGCACATTTACATTTAATTATATAATAAATCCATAATTTGGATTTATCAATTTAAATCCGTCCTTTCCTTGATGTTAAGGTTATGAAAACATCCCTCTCTGAAGCAGCATGGCTGATCAGAGAGGGATGTTTTCTGTTAGCTTCTTACCAGATTCAGTTCAAATAAATTCCAAGATCATCCACCCAGAACGTACCGCTCGGAATTGTTGGGTCATTATGAGTAATGATGACTTTCAACGGATGGGTGTAATCGATTGGCGCTGTGAAAGAGGCAGTAGCCGTCGTCCAGGTGGCTGCTGTGAACGTCACATTCGCCAATACGCCGCTGGTGACCGTATCGATCACTTGAATTCGGCCTCCTGCCGAAGAGCCATTGGTCTTGCCTTTGGCTGTGAACTGATAAGATCCGCCTGGCTTGTAACCCAACCAGTCATATACAAGCTCTTGCTGCGCCCCGCCGCTCACTGTTGTAAGCTTGAGTGATTGCAGTCCTGATGTTTCATCAGCAGGATCAATAACTACATTGGCTGCTGCGCTCGTTGCTCCCCGCTTCCAGAAGCGCGGCAAAGCAGTGTCATACAGGTTCGAAGTTTCGAAGCTTCCGTTAGGAATATGCGATTGATACAAGTACGGCAGAGCTCGAATATCGTCAAAATAAGCGGCTCCAGTAGTTGGCGTATAGCTGGTATGATACAGTCTGATTTTGATCACATTCGTTGTCGCGGTTGGAGTTGTAAAAGTAAATGACTTGGCAGTCCAGGTCGTATTCGTAAAGGTCGTGGAACCAAGCACAGTCCCTGTTGTAGCATTATAAGCTTCCGCTCTCCCCCCGACGCTGCCATTCGTGTTCCCCATGAACGAGACGGTGTAGGTCGTATTGGGCTCATAAGCTTGAATCTGCTGCTCAAGCACCTGCCAGGTCGTTCCGTTCGTCTTGACCGTTGCTTTATAATCATTCAAGTAAGGAGTCGCGGTATCACGGAAGGCAGTTGTTGCAGTAGATTGCCATCTGGTCCAGTATAGCGGTAGTGTTGCATCCCCGGTGGAAGCTAGCTCGAAACCGGAATTCGCCAGCTTGTTCTTGTTCCATAGGGCAATGCCTGATGCACCTAGATTCGTGCAAAGATCCTCTTTGCATATGGCTTCACTTATATCCAGCACCTTACGATCGAATTGAGCCAGATTGATCCAGTTATAGAATTGATAGCTCAATTCCTTATCCTTCGTAACCAGCGGTCGTCTATTATGGTAATAAGATAAAGTCGGATCACTATAATTCTGGTTGAACATAACTTCTGTGAACGTTCTGGTGAATTTCTGCATATCACTGGCAGTGAATACTTGACCATGGTTAAATGCTTCAATGACCCCGTTTAATGTAGTTGCTCCATGCGAAAGGTCATCCACAGCTGCCGGATAGTAATGACCGTCATCCCATGTACCCATATTATCCCAATAGTTCCACTCGTAAGCATCTGTTGACAGTGTGGCATTCATCGTGTTCGCACGAACCTTGCCTTTGTAAGCTCTGGACATATCATTGGCGCGGCTCAAATAGTTAGCACGAACGGCAGAATAGGCTGGCACACCATCGGTAGCCTCATACAACAAGTACAGCATGCGGGCATAAGTCATATACATATTGTGCGGTATAGTTCGGCTCGGGAAAAATTCGGTACTGAAGCCAGTAGGGAATGTATACACGCCCGTTCCGTTGTTGCTGCCATCTGTTCCGGTAAGCTGATGCCATTCTGCATTCCATTTGGCGTAGAAGTTGTCAGCAATGAATTCAAGGAAACTATCCGCCGTAGTCTTATAAGCCGCTGTCAATGAGGAGTCCGAATAGACTGCGTTCACGAAGCGCAAAGCTGTAGCAGCAATATGACCGTCATGAACTTGCTGATCCCATCTTTGTCCGGCTTTGGCACTATAGGCATATAGCTTTTGACCAGAGGAGCCCCCCGAGATAGCAACTTCCATTCGGACTTGATGTCCGGCGACCGGAGTCGTGAAGTTGAACTGTGTGATTGCACTCAGGTCAGAATTCGTAAATGTAGCAGAGCCTAATGTTGTGCCGGCAGTTACATCAATGGCTCGAATAATGCCTGTCGTACCAGGGGTGACTTTGCCTAATACAACAAAACCATAGGGTGAGGAAGGCTTGTAGTTATCGAGAATTTGAGACATTACAGGTGCCGTCGTTCCATCGTGGATAAGCTCTAGCGCCCAAGCGCCCGATGGGCTGACATCCGCTGATTTGATCATGTGTGCGTGAGTGATCGGCACATTGCGCGTCCAGGCCGCAGCTTCTGGAAAGGTGATCGGTTTGACCGAGATAGAATCGTAATAACCTGTGAAAGCCGTGCTTGGACTAGCTTGATATATTCTCAGCTTTACGGTTTTGCCGCTTGTTGCAGGTGCCGTGAAATTGAATGATTTGGCCGTCCATACCGTATTGTTGTATTCAATGGAGCCGAGTACAACATTATCGGTCACATTATAGACTTCCATCCTGCCGCTATAACGATCGTCGGTCAATCGATGCATGAAGGTTACATTATAGTTATAACTAGGCATGTAGGTTAAAGTCTGTTCTGCAATTTTATTTCCAGTTCCATCAGCAGCAACAGCCATCCCGTTATTGCCTGCGTAGTTGTTGTTAATGCCAGTCGCAATGTAAACATGTGAAGCTGTCGCACCTGCTGCTCGAGTCCAGTTGGCAGGCAGTGTAGCATCCCCGCCTGTAGCCGTCTCGAAGCCTGTATTAAGAGCAGTCTCAGCAGGCTGATCCGCTTGTTTCACGCTTACGGAATCGAAGCGTGCCTTGAGACCGCTAACCGTATAATTCTCAAGGGAAAGCCTTACTTGCAGAGTGCCGCTTGCCGGCGAGCGGAAATTGATCACATACCGCTCAAATCCAACATGGTAAGCTCTTTGCGTAGCGATTACCTTGTTCGTAGTCACGTTGAAAATCTCGATATTAGCCTGTGTTTTCTCCGTCTCCACCCCGATAAAAGCTTCCAGCAAATAGTCGGTGTTGGCTGTGTATGTAATATTTTGCACCAAGCGGTTGCTGTTGGTTCCGTCACTCTGAATGATTGCTCCTGCAGAGCCGCTATACGCATTGCCAGCTGCGGTCGACCGATAGGTCTGCGAGGTGCTTCCCTGCTGCGTCCAGCTATCCGGCACATTATTGCTATCCGCATCCGTTTCGAAGGAGCCGTTCGTCACTAGCTCAGTGGCGCCTGAATTGGCCCCGAACACAGTGAAGGCATTGTTCTTCGTCTGAATATGCGAGTAGTTTACATCCGGGAACCCCTTGTAGCCGTCCCCGTCCGGATCTGAGGCAGCGGTCATCGCCCTTCCGAATTGATCCACTACTTTATCCAGCCATTCTGTCCCTTTGGTAGCTTCATACATATTCATATAAGAGTCGAGATTGTAGGACATGCTCCACCCTACTGCTCCGGCAGAATCTGTACTTCCCCGTCCATACAAGTACTTCTGATCGTACTCATACACGCGATCCGAGCTTCGATCCGCTCCCAGCGCCAGCTGTGGAACGCTTACGAGCAATAGGATAAATACCAGCAGTCCGCTTACGTTCTTTTTCATTAAAATCCCTCCCATAAATAGTGTGGTTAATCTAACTACCGTCTTCACAAATGCAAACTGTGAGGCTACTAGCAGCAACTCGTAAAACACACCCCTTTCCAAACACTATTTTGAAGACGCTTACATTACAATGCCCGAAAAAGATACAAGTAACGGACATGTTACAATTTTACACTTAGAAATCCTCCTTTGACAAGGGAGAATCTCTAAATTTTGAATAATGATTCTTTAAGACTATCCCATACTCCCCCAAGCCTCATAAAACTCCGCTACAGTACGATACCGCTGGTCCTTTGCTTGCTCCACCGCTCGAAGAGCTACATCATAATGCCCCCTTGCTGCATCCCATTTGGTATAGGCTCGATCCCGCTCACCGCCCAGCAGACAAAATGCCATTGCCCCCATGTTAAACACATTGGTTCGACTGTCAATCTCCGCGCCAAGCTCGAATTCTTCAGGCGACATGAATCTGGAAGAGCCCCACAATCTCCCCATGTCGTTCACGTAAGGCTTGGGCTGATAATAATCAATATCGCAGATTCTAGTAGAATGAGTCTTGAAGTCGTACAGAATGCTGCCATCGTAGAAATCAATAGCTACATAGTTGCGCGATTCAACGTACACATGGAACTTGAAGATCGCATCCAATGCAGCTAGTCGAAGGTCCAGGGGCAGCTGTCTGAACCGATAGAAAGATGAATCAGGATGTGTGTATTTCAAAGGCGGAGGAAATGTAGAGAACGGATGCATCGTCTCGCCATCAAACCATTCAAAGATCCCAACATAACCTTCCCCAACCTCATAATGCTCGATTAGCTTAATCAGATTGGGGTGATTCAAGCACTCGTACAGAGGCATCGCCTGCTTCAGCCGCTCTACAGCAGCTTGGGGATCACCCTCATAACGCATTGTCCTGGCGCCTGCATACTTCACAAACCGTTTCTTCCCCGCCTGCACTATGCCAAAAGAAAGATTGCCTGAATCCTGTTGATCGAATACTGCGAAAGCCTTCCCCAGCGAACGAAGCCATTCGAAGGAATGGACTTCCCGCAGCTGAAACTTTACATCGTCCCAGCCTGCTGTCACCATTTCATTGGTCAAACTATTTCTCCTCCTCCATTCCATATCGTGAATCTAATTGTACCGCTCACCGCCACCCGCTTCTACGGATTAATTCCTTATAAGCTTTTTGTCCGCTCCAGGAGCTCATCAATAATCTGATTCTGACCATCTGGGGACCAACTCAGACCGATCCAATTCGGGATCAGATGGAGCCGATCGTTCTGAATCGCTTTCATCCCTTGCCAGGACTGGCTTTGCTGCAGCTTCACTAATGATTGATCAGACTCTGTCAATTGAAGATGCTTGTACAGGAAAATGTGATCGGTCTCGAACGGGGGAATTTGATCCACGGCAAAGCCCTTTAATCGGTCGAGCAACGGTACAATGCTGCCCGGCTTCAGGCCGAGCTCAGAATATAAAAGATCGTTAAGAGGATGATCATTCAATCCCTGCACTCGAATCTGATGATCGTACAGACGCATAACGGATATCGTATCATTCCCGAGCTTTTGAGAGAGCATTTTCCGGGCATGCTTCACTTTCTGTTCCATTTGACTAAAATGCTGCCGCGCTTCCTTCTCTCGGCCTACCAGCTCCGCTATTCTCAAGTGATTCTCGCGCCAATCCATCGTATAATCCAGAATAATCGTGGGAGCAATCTGCTTCAATTGTTCATAGAACAAGGAATGCCTATAATCCGCTATAATAATGTCCGGTCGTGCATTGCGCAGCTCATTCATTTGAATAGGCAGCATCCGGTTGTTATCAGCTTCATTATGAAATGGGTTGTGGTAGCAGTTGATTTCCAGATAAGCTTCCACACCTAGAGCACGCAAGTTATTTTGATACCGAAAGCAGCTCGCTGCCCCTACCTTCAACTGTCGCCTCTTGATATAGAAAGTAGGAGACATCCCTACGGAGCGCTTGAACATCTTGCTGAAATAAAACTCATTCCCGAAACCTACCAAGTCCGCAACCTCTTTGACAGAACAATCCTGCTGCGAGAGGAGCTGCTTGGAGCTGTCAATGCGGATCTGATTCAAGTATTTAACTGGCGATACCCCTTTTGCTCTCTTGAAGCTTCTCGAATAAGAGGTTTCAGTAATTCCTGCTATATCGGCCAGAACATCCAGCTTTATTTTCTCGTGATAATGCTTGTGCATATAATGGATACTTTGATCGATCCCTTTGCTGGCGGTCTTCTGCACACCCTGCTCCTCAAAGCGTATAAACATTTAAACAAGAAAAGCTGCCCGAAGGCAGCTCTATAATGATACATATTTAGTTCTTTCTCCTCGCGCCGAACCTCCAAGCAGCAGCCAGCCCTGTTACAACGATTACAGCAAGGATCCCGCTTCCCCATCCCTCTCGAGCTGTTCCCCCTCCTGAAACTTGGATAAGGGTTCCCTCCTTCTGGAAGGCCGCAGCATCACCCTTGGCGTTCTCCCACAATTGTGTCCTGCCGCAAAGGTTGCCTCTCAGCTTGCCGTCCAGTTCATCACTCGCATATATTAGATAATCTTGGCCTTCAACAAACTCCAACCATATATCGCTTTCGTAAAGCTCGATTCGCTCACTTATAGGCCCTTTCCATACTTGCTCCACTTGAAATACTACTAATTTGCCATCTATGGAGTTCTTGCTGCTTTTGCTTAACGCCTTGCCCTTAAATACATACTCGCTCTTGCTAAATTCTTCGATAGCTGACTTAGGCGGAGCGCAGGATAGTCCATACGCAGTGTAGTTAGTTGAACAAAAAATCACGAATGCCGCTATTACCATCCTCAACATCCTCATTCTTGCTCACATCCTTCCACTTACAGTCTCACTTCTACACAGACGCATTGAATTGGAAAAAGTTCCATGTTAAGCCATCTGCTCTATCCTTTTCTTGCAACCTTCAACGCCCAGCCCATCACGATCAAGCAAATCGGGACCCACAGCAGCAAAATCATCTTGAGCGCCTTAGATAGATCGGTCCAATCCGCAAGAAACCCAATACTCATGAAAGTAATCATCATCCCGACGGAAATTAGCATACTGAAAACAGACAACATCGTAGCTCTTATGCGAGAAGGCAGCAGTTCATTCAGATACGCTTCCAGTAGAGGCTCCAGGTAACTGATTATGATGGCCATAAGGAAGAAAGCACCTATTACTTGTGTAACGACGGTCGACGTAGAGAAAATGACAAGAAAAAAGATGAAGCCGATGCCGGAGAAGAGAATCGAACCCTTTTTCCCCAGCCACCGTTCTCCTATAAAAGCAACACCCGCAATAGCTGCAGACACCCACGTTTCCAGGCCATTGAGCAGTCCGATTGATTTATTGTTCAAGCCCAGGTCTTGAAAAACCACCTGACTGTAGAATGCAATAGACCATGACATGGAATATAGAATGGCTCCATATAAGCTTAAGGTGAGAAAGGCACGGTTCGATCTTGCAAACGCATAGGCCATACGGAGCTGCTTCACGAAAGAATAGGAGGTCTCCCCCGCGATACCTTCAGCTGCAGCTTCCTCTGTATGCGGTTCTATAAGGAACAGTACGACACTAAAGGAGAGGAGACTTAGAATGACTTTGCCAAAATACACCCAAGCCCAATCCACATCGGACAGTGTCCCGCCCACCATACCGCTTATCCCCAAACTGATCAGCATCACGGCCATCAAATGCGAATTGTAGCGCTTGAACTGCTGCTCCTTGCCTAGCAGCTTGAGGGTTTCATAGATCAGCGCACTAGTTGCGCCGGATTGGAACGTCCCCACCAAAGCACCCAACATAAAGCCAACCACAATGACGGACCAATGGCCGCCCCATAACAGCATACTCGAGGAAAGCACCGCTACAAGCTGACCTACCATCAAGCTCACACGTTTCCCATACCGATCCGCGATATACCCCGTCGGCACCTCAAACAAGAAGTTCATGCAATGGTACGCCGACTCGATCAGGGCAATTTGTGATAACGAGAAACCTCTGGATAGCAGGAACAGCATCCAGATTGCTCGGTCTAATATAAAATTGTTCAATATCGTGTACACATAAAATAAAGGCACATTGGCCGCAAGCTTAACCTGATTCATCGATCTCTCATCCTTTTCCAGAGCATAATAAAAAGCCATGGAGCAGCACTCCACAGCTTAGGATGAGTTAGTTGGTGTTCGGCCTAAATAAGACCTAACTTGACATACTCTGTCCAATAGGTGAAAGAATGTGCTGATCCGAATCCATGTTGAAAGGCAGACTGGTCCCGTTCAGCACTTGTGTGAATTTAATCGTCCGTACAATTTCCACAAGATATTCGAGCTGATTGCACATTCTCTCTCACCTACTTTCCTCGAGTATAAGGCATCTTCTATCATAATAAGGGGGGTGAGGATTACACGTCAACGGAAAAAATGATTGAAAAGTAATTCACATGTCGTTGTGCATTGATTCGTTCATGTCACATCATATTGAAGCAACAAATTTATTATGGTATCATTAATCAATAAAGACCAAGTGCTGCAAACACTTGGTCGATACAATTGGCTTGGATGGTATATTCCCTCTAAGTCATAAAAGGGATGAAAACCCACCTCAGGCTGGAAATCGAGGGTGGGTTTTTACTTGTTCTTGTTGTTAGAAATGTATGTTAAAAGAGCAAGGATAAACATTCCGAATAGGAACATAATCGTTAATGCGTCTTTTACTTCCATGGCCTCACCTCCTTTCGAGGGAAACCATGCCCACCCAAGATTCAATTGTAGTTATATTTTACCATCAACCTACAAATAGAACAATCGTTCTCCTCAACAAAGATTGAAGCACAAAAAGGATTATGCTATCATTATAGTTATAAAGGACCAAGTGCTCGAACACTTGATCCGTACAATTGGCTTGGATGGTATATTTCCCTCTAAGTCTGAATAGGAACGAAAACCCACCTCAGGCAGATCTACTTAGGGTGGGTTTTTACTTTTTCCTATTACTCGTATGAATGTATGTTAAAAGAGCAAGGATAAACATCCCAAACAAGAACATGATCGTTAGAGCGTCTTTTACTTCCATGGCCTCACCTCCTGAGACTTTCCCAGGAAAGTCTCTATGAAAGGATAGGTAATATGATCACCCAAGTTTCAATTGTAGTTATATTTTACCTCAATCTGTAAACAAGAACAAGTGTTCTTATTTTTTATTATTTCACGAAACTTTTCTTACTATTCATTTTCCCCCTTGATCACACACCTCCCTCTCATGCACAATAATATGGCTCCATAAATCAATTGATAGGAGGCAGAAGGCCAGTGATATCCATTCAAGGATTGAACAAATCGTTCAAGGTTGCCAAACGCACGACCGGACTGGTGCAGGCGGCAAAAGCATTATTCGTTCGCGAGCACACAGAAGTCCATGCATTGACTGATATCTCTTTCAACATCCAACCGGGCGAGATTGTAGGGTATATCGGGCCGAATGGCGCAGGGAAATCAACCACCATTAAGATTATGAGTGGAATTCTGGTCCCTGACAGCGGCACATGCAACATAATGGGGTACACCCCATGGAAGGAACGAGTCCCTTATGTGAAGAACATCGGAGTTGTATTCGGACAGCGAACGCAGCTTTGGTGGGATGTTCCTGTTATGGATTCTTTCGAACTGCTGCGAGATATTTACAAGGTTCCGCAGGCAGAGTACAAAGCCAATCTGGACTTGATTGTAGAAACATTGGATTTACAGAACCTCATCCACACCCCGGTCCGCCAGCTAAGCCTGGGCCAACGGATGCGTTGTGAAATCGCAGCTTCTCTGCTGCACAGCCCTCAGATTCTTTTTCTAGACGAACCTACCATTGGGCTCGATGCCATCTCCAAGATCGCCGTTAGACAATTCATCAAGACCATCAACAAGGAAAAAGGCGTCACCATTATCCTCACCACTCACGATATGAACGATATTGAAGCTCTCGCGAGCCGCATTCTTCTAATTGGCAACGGTACCCTGTTGTACGACGGCAGCCTGAACGCCTTACGCAGTCGCTTTCACACCAGCAAATCCATAACAATCGATTATCGCGAAACGACTGACCCGCTCCTCCTTCCAGGTACCCGCATTCTATCTTGGTCGCCTGAAAGAGCGGTGCTTAGTGTCGATACCGAGCAGGTCATGATCTCGGATATTATCTCTCAGCTATCATCCCGAGTGGAGCTCCTTGACGTAGCTGTAGAGGCGCAGCCGATTGAAGAGATCATTGTCCAGCTGTACAAGGAGTACCGTATATGACACCATACTGGTCCGTATTGAAACTTCGCCTGCTGAATGGCATGCAGTATCGGTCGGCCGCCTTGGCAGGAATCGCGACCCAATTCTTCTTCGGGTTCATCTTCATCATGATCTTTGAAGCTTTCTACAGCCAGGCTGCAGGTCAACCCCCGATGACGCTTCAAGAGCTCGCAACCTACACTTGGCTCAGGCAAGCCTTGCTCGCCTTTGTTGCCTTATGGTTTCGCGACAATGAGTTTTTCCAGCTGATTACTACAGGCAATATTGCTTATGAATTATGCCGTCCCACGGGCATCTACGGATTCTGGTATTCCAAGCTTATCGCTACGCGCATAGCAAGTGCACTGCTGCGCTGCTTTCCCATTCTGATCGTTGTGTTCTTCTTGCCAGAGCCCTACAATCTGGGACTACCGCCAAGCTTCACTACGTTTATACTTTTTCTAATAGCAGTTGCGATTGGGTTGCTGCTTCTGGTTGCAATCTCTATGCTGATCTACATCTCCGTTTTCTGGACTCTCTCGCCGATGGGCTCCATGCTGATCTTTGGAGTTTTCGGAGAGTTTTTCGCAGGCATGATCATCCCGATCCCCTTGATGCCAACATGGATGCAGACCATCGCTTATGCGCTGCCCTTCCACTTAACCCTGGATTTTCCGTTCCGTCTGTATTCAGGCAATATTCCGCCGGATGAGGCACTGATTGGAATGTGTACGCAGGTTGGATGGCTGGTCGCTGTAGTGATAGTGGGCCAATTGCTGCTCCGCAGAGGACTGCGAAGAGTCGTCGTACAGGGAGGATGAGAAGAGATGATTCTATATTTCAAATATTTGCTGATCCTGCTCAAATCCCAGATGCAATACCGCACTTCCTTCTGGTTATTGTCTATTGGACAGTTCTTTATTCCCTTCTCGGTATTTGCCGGGATGTACTTCATGTTCGAGCGGTTTGGTCAGATCAAAGGATGGAGCTTTTTCGAGGTTACGCTTGCGTTCGGGGTTATTCATATGGCTTTCTCGATAAGCGAGTGCTTGGCGCGGGGCTTTGATGCCTTTTCTTCCTTGGTCGCCGGAGGTGATTTTGACAGACTGCTAGTCAGGCCCAGGAGCACGGTTGTTCAAGTGTTAGGCTCCAAGTTCGAGTTCACCAGAATCGGGAGATTGGCACAAAGCTTGCTCATGTTGGTCTGGTCGATCATCAACCTGCCGATTGATTGGACGTTGTTGAAAATGTTCACCCTGCTGCTCATGATCATCAGCGGAATTTTTATCTTCACAGGGATCTTTATGCTGGCCGCGACATTGTGCTTCTGGACGATTCAAGGCTTGGAGGTAGCGAATATCTTCACCGACGGCGGTAGAGAGATGTCGCAATACCCGTTGAATATATATCAGAAATGGGTGACCCGCTTCTTCACCTTCGTCATCCCGTTCGGATGCGTCAATTACTTGCCGCTCTTGTATTTGCTCGATCGAACTGGCGGTCATGACATACTCTACATGCTATCCCCTATCGCGGGTATTGTTTTCATCCTCCCCTGCCTGCTTGTATGGCACTTCGGGGTAAGGCACTATCGATCCACGGGTTCATGAGGTCCAGCATTACGAACATCGCTCTAGCCAGAGTGAAGAAATCCGTGCAGGAGAAGTGTCACTTTCCTCGTTTCTATCCCAGATAAGGGAACTACGTTCACTTATTAGTGTCGAATATTTTGATCTTGAGAAAATAAGGGAAGAGCGTTCCCCTATTCTATAATTTGACTTTATTTCGCAAGCATTTCTGAGTATAAGAGACGTCAGTTCCCTTATATCAGCTAGAAACTCCACTCTCATTAAAATAAGGGACCTCTGGTAACCTCTGGTCCCTTATTCTACATCTCTGGCATCCATTAATCAGCTGCCCAACCCCACTATTATTAAACATTATCCAAAACAGGAAGTACAACCCAGAAAAATCATGATGCCGAGCTATCCTCGGCCAGCTTCTCTTTACGGAACTCACGCGGCGACATGCCGCTGAATTTCTTGAACATTCGATTGAATGAATTAATGTTCTGATAACCGGAGCGAGTCGCGATATCCTGAACCTTCAGGTCAGTCTCGAGCAGCATACGCTTGGCCTCCCGAATACGCACTCCGTTAATATAATCGACGAAGTACTCCCCCGTCTTCTCCTTAAAGTAGGTGGATAAGTACCCTCCTGTAATATGAAGATGCTCCGCTACAATATCCAGCGTGATATCCTGGGCGAAATGCTTTTCCGCATAATCAACGACAAAATCAATGATCGGATCCCCATTCTTATGATTACTGCGAATTTCTTCACAAGCGGCTACAAGCAGTTGACTGAAGAACCTTCTATAGTGACGCCCCGAATAAAAGCTGGGATTAGCGCTTAAACCTGCTAGTACAGGCTCTATTGCCCGTTCGTCGATACGCAACCCGTGGAATGCTTTGCGCACTTTTGAAACGATGTCCACTACGAACTCCTCATATTGCAGCACGGTTGCACATTTGCGTTCCATTAAAGCCAGATGGCGATCAAGCAAATGCAGCAGCTCCTGCGTGTTTCCGGCAACCAGATTAGAGTCGAACTGCTGCTCTTGAGCTGGTGTAAGAAGATGCGCAGACTGACGGCCAGGTGATTCCCGGACGACCTGGGTTTTCTCCTTAAGCTTACGTTCCTGCAATAGCTTCACCGTCTGCTCATAGGCTTCCGTAAAGTCCGATAATTGTTGATAGGGAGGCGAGATCGCTATGGTGAAGAAATAATAATCCGCGTCATGGGACAGCACCTGCTGCAGCTCCTCGATATAAGCATCCAGACGGGCATCATCAATCTCATCCACCACCGATAGCATTTGACGGCTTTCCACTTGCAACGTCAATGCGGTCGGAAACACTTTTTGCAAGCTGTGACTAATATATTCATAGATACAGTAAGTTAGAGGCCCAGGCTCCTCTTTCATTTCTTCCCAGAACCGATCCTTATAAGTAATCTCATAAACAATGAATCTGCACACCTGCATGACCATCATATCGTCTGCACCGCGGGAGCCATTATATATTTTTTTCAGTTTATTAAGATAGCTATAAGAGACAAGCTGATTGTTCTTTTGCATCAGATCCAGCTGTATCCTCGCGTTAGTCTGTTTCATATCGTCAAGCTTTTGACCAATTAACTCGAATTCTTTGATATTGCTTTTGAACAATTCATCCTTACCGTTAGATTCCTGAATCGAGGATACCATCTTTTTGACAGGCTTGTTGAATCTGACACTGAAAAAGACCGATATCAGAACACTAATAATCAAGGCTAGCAGGAGCAAAATAATCAAAGTGAGATTAAGCCGTGAAACTTGTTCCGATATACGCGCGCCCGGTACGATATTTAGATAAGTGAATCCGCTATGCTCCCCTGTACGGTAGAAGTAATAGGTATTGTCACTAAGAACGTAGGACTTGTCGGCAGGCAGCTCCGGAATGGAAGTGTTGTTAGCCAGTTTACTAGTAGAGTACAAAGGGCGCCCTGATTCATCGTAAATGAAAAAATTCGTATTAACCGAGCGGTGAAATGCTTTAAATAACTGATTCGCATCCAGCATAGCGACCAGATAGAAATCATCATTTTGCCAATGCTTGTTAATATACGGGATAAACAGTCCTTTGAGCGTCGCCTCTTTGGATTCATGAAACGAATGCTCATAGAACAATGACATCGGGAATAGCTTCGACGAGTATGTTTCCTTGAATTGGCGCTCCCAAAAATAGTCCGGATAATCCTTACTGGCATAAAACTTCTCGAACAGCGATATGCGATCGTTAGTCCCTGCCTTGCTTAAAGTAAATGAGCCTTCATTGAATACAACCACCGCGTTATCTACATAGATCAACGGATTACCGACTACCCGGACAATTTCCTGTTTGATCCGATCCAGCAGTTGGTAGCGTTCATTGCCGCTGCTAGACTGCAAGCGGGCCACATCATCGTTGAAGTAAAGCGCATACATTTGTTTTTGCACCAACTGGAAATGTTCTTCGTAGCGTTCGGAAGTAAATCTGATATTTTGTGCGTTGTAACTAATGATTTCATTGCGAATATTGCTCTGGAAAAAAGTAAATGACAAATAGTTGAAAGATACGAGCAACACTATCACCGTTAAAAAACCAAGCAATAATCGAATGAGCAAGGAAGACGTTCTGGATTGAAATCGTGAAAGTAGACGTATACCCACTCACCTCCGAGAGCCCTGTTTCAACTTATTAATGATGTTCTTATCATACACGACAAGAGTTCTGACATAAAGAGCGCCTATAATCACAACAATATGCAAATTCACGAAAACTTAACATATTTACGACTTTCGCAAAAAAGGGGATAATTCGGAATTGCTATGGATTCCAATATACCAGAACCATGCTAAGCTGATGTCAATATCACGAACCCAGCAAGCAGGATGTGGGTGTGACACTAAATGATGAAAGCGCCATCAGGCTGCGATCAGGATGGAGGAATACACACATGAACAAGCCTGTGCCTGTCGGGAATAGGCCAGAAGCAACCATGCCGATTGGGGCTAAACGAAACGGATTAAGGTGGAGAAGAGTTGCCAAAAGTAAATATTTGTTACTTATGTTTTTACCCTGTTTACTGTATTATGTGATTTTCAAGTACTTGCCCATGGTTGGAATTGTGATTTCCTTCAAAGATTACAGCTTGTACAAAGGGATCTGGGAAAGTAATTGGGTTGGATTGAAATATTACAAAATGTTTTTTAACAGTCCCGATTTCTGGGTTTTACTGCGGAACACGTTCTTACTTGGGATTTATAAGCTAATATTCGGGTTCCCTGCCCCTATCATCCTAGCGCTTCTTCTTAATGAAGTTAAGAATGTTTTGTTCAAACGTTTCGTACAGACCGTCAGCTATTTACCGCATTTCATCTCTAACGTTGTCGTTGCAGGGATGGTCGTTATGTTCCTCTCCCCTTCCACCGGCTTCGTGAACAAGATGATTGAAGCACTTGGCTTTCAACCGATCCACTTCATGATTCAGCCTGATCTGTTCCGCTTCATTTATGTCGGCTCAGAGGTTTGGCAGCATATGGGCTGGGAAGCGATCATCTATTTGGCAGCGCTTACTTCCATTGATCCTTCTCTGTATGAGGCAGCGGATATTGACGGCGCCAGCCGCTGGCGGAAGCTTTGGAACGTTACCTTACCGGGGATTGCCTCTACCATCATCATATTGTTCATCCTTAACGTTGGACGAGTTCTGGAGATCGGCTTCGAGAAGGTGTTCCTGCTGTATAACCCTGCCACTTACTCCACAGCTGATATTCTAAGCACCTATGTGTATCGTACCGGTCTGGTAAGCGGGAACTTCAGTTATGCCGCAGCTATTGATATGTTCACTGGTGTCGTGTGTCTCTTCTTCATCTATACTACTAATGCTTTAAGCCGCCGTATTTCTCAAACGAGTCTATGGTAATACGCCCAAATTTTCACGCAGCTTAAGGAGGATTGCCCATGAAACGCCGCTCCATATCGTTTTTCTCAATCATAAGCACCATTATCCTGCTAGGCGTCGTGCTGGTAACATTGTATCCTTTCATCCACATGGCCGCCGTGTCCTTGAGCAGCAATATTCACATTCTGAAGGGCGAGGTCAGCTTTTATCCCAAAGGCTTTCAGCTGGATATGTATAAGCTTGTGTTAAAAGACCCCCGAATAGGGACTGCTTATTGGAATACAATCGTCTATGTTGTAGTAGGGACCACGATTTCCCTGATCGTAACCTCTCTCGGCGCGTACGCTCTGGCTAAGAAAGACATGCTGTTTCACCGCGGGTTTACGCTTATTATCATTTTTACGATGTTTTTCAGCGGCGGAATGATCCCTACATTCCTGGTTGTCAAACAATTAGGCGTCATTGATACGATTTGGGGCATGGTATTGCCGGGTGCCGTTAGTACATGGAATTTGCTCATTATGCGAACCTTCTTCTCCAATATTCCCGCTGAGCTTGAAGAATCAGGACGTATTGATGGTCTCAATGATATCGGGGTATTCTTCCGCATCGTCGTTCCGTTATCCCAAGCCGTGTTCGCGACAATAGGGTTGTTCTACGCTGTAGGATTATGGAACAATTTCTTCCTGCCGCTCTTATATTTACGGGATCAGAGTCTATTCCCTCTTCAGGTCATCTTGCGCAATATCGTATTGGCCGGCCAGATGAATCAGGCAGGTACAGCAGCAGTCGGAGATGCCAATGTTGTTCTGGAAGAGTCGCTTAAGTTTGCAACCATTATGGTTTCCACGGTTCCCATCCTCTTGGTCTACCCGTTCCTGCAAAAGTATTTTGTCAAAGGTGTTATGATCGGGGCGGTCAAGGGGTAGCGATATATAACCTTACAAACAACAACCTGCTAACGCTTGGGACAACAATGAAAACAAAAAGGAGAGGTTATTGCATGAAGAAATGGACAGGTATGCTAGGTACTCTCGCAATTTGCGCTTCGCTTTTGGTAGCTTGCTCAGGGAAAGAGACTTCACCTTCAACACCTGATGTGAGTGGATCGGCTAAGCCGGTCTCCACCGAGAAAACCAAGAATTCGTTCACCATGCTCTTAGAGCAGCACCCCAACTGGCCTTACAACAAAGACGCTGTGGTATGGAAATGGATCGAAGAGAAAACAGGTGCTACCTTCAATGTTCAGCTTCCATCAGGCGAACTAAAGGATACCATCAATTTGAATGTCGCTTCGGGCAACATGCCGGATATCACCTTCTTCGGAAGCCGTGCTGATGCAGATAAATTCGGCCAGCAAGGCGTTCTGGCCAACATTCTGCAATATAAGGATGTTATGCCAAACTTAACCGCATGGTTGAAAAAGTATCCAGAAATCGCCAAAGCCTCTCTTGCCGCTGATGGAAAAATGTACATGCTGCCTAACGAAGGCTTCGGTGAAACGAATCGGGTTATCTGGATGTACCGCGACGATATCTTCAAGAAGCACGTTTTGCAGCCGCCTGCTAATTATGAGGAGCTCATTACAGTTGGAAAGAAGCTTAAAGAGCTATATCCGGGCAGTTATCCGTTCTCCTTCAGAAGCGGTGCGAATCTGACTATCCTTAACTTTGCTTCCGCTCAATTCGGCACGACAAACTCCATATTCCAGGATACCAAAACAGGCAAAGCCCGCTATGGTCCTATCGAGAATGAATACAAGAAAATGATAGAGTTCTTCAATCGTATGCACAAAGAAGGCCTGATGCCTCCGGATTGGCTGACCTTCAATGTTCAACAATGGCAAAATGCGGTTTCAAATGACCAGACCTTTATGATCCTGGATTATATCGGCCGCCTTGACTTATTCAACATCCCAATGAAGAAGACGAATGCTAACTTCAATCTGGCATTTATGGCACCTCCTGAAGGCTTGCCTGGCTTTAAAGTGAATCCTTATATTCATTTTATTGAATCCGGTATGACGATCTCCTCCAAGTCCAAAAAAATCAAGGAAGCCTTGCAAGCTTACGATTGGTTCTATAGCGAAGAAGCGAAGACTGTCCTAAGTTGGGGTAAAGGAGACGAAATCTACACAACGGAGAACGGCAAAAAGAAGCTGCGTCCAGAATATCTCGACGTAACCGATCTGCGTAAAAAAACAGGACTTGCAACAAACGGCGCTTATACATGGTTCGATTATGATGCCCACCTTGTTCCAGCTACTCAAGAACAGCGTAACGCCTATGACCTGGCTCGCAAGCATGATAGCTTCTACCCTGTGAAGCCGCAATATATCGAAAGCGAATTGTCCAATGTGTCGTTGCTGCAGACCGCGGTAGAGAAACACCGCAATGAACAGATCACACGTTTTATTCTCGGGGAACGCCCATTGGATCAGTGGGATCAATACGTTGCAGAAGCAAAGAAAATCGGTGTGGATGAGCTGATGAAAATTACGCAGACCGCTTATGATCGCCTCAAATAATTGCCTCGTATTGTAAAGGAAGGAATTAGGCGCCATACTGGGAACTAGCATGTCCCGGTATGGCGTTCTGCTTGTCTGCAGCGAACAACCGACTTAAGGAGGAACCACAGAATGGTTATTCAAATGAATCAGGAATTAACAAAGGATGGAGCTTGGTGTTTCTTCGCCGATCCGCGAGCCCTTTTCTATCAAGGTCAGCACAAAAGAACTTATGTAGGCTGGCTGAGTGGTGTTGGCGATGTGTGGATTGGCTGCTACGATCATACGCTGGATGTAATCGAATCTACTCTGATCCGCCCTTCTTTGCAGCAGGATGATCACGCCAACCCTACTCTGTATATCGATTCATTGGGGCATGTTACGATATTTTATTCCGCCCATAACGGGGCGACCATGCACTACCGTCGAATGGAGCAACCAGAGGATATCACTTCCTTCGGAGAGGAGCAGCAGCTGCCGACGAATACAGACGGCCATCACGGTTATACGTATCCCAATCCGATCTACTTGTCGGATGAAGAGCAGTTGTACTTGTTCTGGCGCGGCGGCAATTTCAAGCCGAACTTCAGTACTACGCCTGATCTGGAGAGTAATCAGTGGTCTCCTGTACGCACTCTGATCATGGATAGCGGCCAACGCCCTTATATACGCTATACGTCGAATGGCAAAGATACGATTCATTTCTCATGCACGGACGGACATCCGAATATTGAACCGAACAATAGCATTTATTATGCCCGCTACCAGGACGGCAGCTTATATCGGGCAGATGGATCGTTGATCAAACCGTTTAACGAGCTCCCCCTCCAATTATCCGAGATCGATGTCGTGTTCGATGGTAAGGCTGCTAACCGCAACACTTGGATCTGGGATATTGCAACCGATGGTCAAGGCCATCCTGTCATTGTCTATGTCATGTTCGAGTCCACCGAGGATCATCGATACTACTATAGCCGTTGGAACGGAGAGCAGTGGGTGACGAATGAGATTGTTGCAGGAGGCCACTGGTTTCCTCTAACAGCTGATGGGGCTGTTGAGAAGGAGCCTTATTATTCCGGCGGCATCATTCTTGATCATAGCAATCCATCCATTGTGTATTTATCCCGTGAAATAAACGGGGTGTTCGAGATTGAGCGTTGGCATACGTTGGATTTAGGCATGACCTGGTCCTCCGCTGCTGTGACCTCGAGCTCCTATTGTCATCAGGTGAGGCCCTATTTGACACGCGGCAGCGATGATGGACATGCCGTGCTCTTCTGGATGAGCGGAGAATATGTACACTTTACGGATTACCGCACTTCGTTGCGGGCTGCGGTTCCTGTTGGTTAATTTGACGCAATTTAACTGTAAAGGTATGCAAAAGCAAGCCTCTGGATCACTCCGGAGGCTTTTTGCGTCTTATTCTTTTGAGCCTACCCGCTTTACAGCGGGTAGCGCTGTATGCTTCGCGCCGCTAAAGCGGATTTTCCGCTTTACAGCAGCTAGCGCGGCATGCTTCGCGCCTGTTTTTTAGCATGCATGACCCTCCCGATCCATTATTTCTCGTATTTATGTTGCAAGCCGTAAATATTTGATACAATGTATTCAATTATAGGGTTCGGATGCTTTATCTACCGTAGGAGGGACGAGGAATGCGAATGACACGGTCATGGTTTTACCGTTTGTTATTGTCCTATTTGCCTGTCTTCCTATTCATTGTTACGATGCTGCTGCTCGTTTCCTTTTTTATCCTGAGTGATCTTTCCAGGAAGTCGGCGGTTAAAGCGAACGATGTTTTTATTCAACGGGTGCTGCAAACGATTGATAACTCCCTCCAAGACATCGAGAATATAATGCTTCGCGAAATATTTTCTGAAAGTGAAATCCATGCCTTCATTAATCCGCTCACTAGCAGCGGCGCCTCAGCCTATGATGTCGGGGTCAAGCTGATGCGGATTCGGGATGAGAACCCTGCAATAGATTCGCTTTATGTCGTTCGCATGAGTGACGGCGTCGTTGTTACGGAGAGCACCATTACGCGGCTGTCACAATTCCATGATACGCCTCTATTGGACTTGCTGAAGAAAACGAACTCCCCTTATTATTGGAGCGGGATCAGGGAATACACAGGATTCCAGAACAAGAAGACGAATGTGATCTCGCTCGCTAAAGAAATCCACCTGTCTTCCGGCGGCTTCCTCATCATTAATGTAAGCGCTAGCTATATGGAACAGCTGCTCCAGGAAATGTCCGACCCGAGTATTAACGATGTGATGCTGCTGGACCAGTTTCACAATCAGATCGCGTCAGTAGGGTCCCTGGCTGCAGAGCCGCGTGAGCAGGATGGGCTGTCTCAATTGGTATCCGGGTATACCGGTTATGAGATTCGCAGCGGGTTCAGATTTATTGCATTGCTCGACAAGGTCTCTACTTTCACTTACATTTGTATCCTGGTCGGATTTTTATCTATTTGCACGGGAATCGCTTGGATTGTGTTCGTCAGCAGATGGAATTATAAACCGATGGAAAGAATTATGGAGCGTATTCACACTTTGAAGAGCAGGAAGAACGATATCCCTGCCGTACGCCAAGATGAGTTCAAGATGATCGAGGCAGCCATTGATAAAATGGCGGAGGAGTCCAGCTTTTACGAGAAGCAGGTGGAGGAGAACAAAGTGTACCGGCGGCAAGTCCAGCTTCAAGATTTGTTGGAAGGACGGCATCCGACAGCGGGACACATGTGGTTGTCCGAGCGGAGTAAATCGGAGAACGAAATCGGCGCTAACCATCAGCACGTGGTTGCCGTTGTCGAAATCGATCGGTACCCTATTTTCAGCAAGAGCTTCCCTGCTCCAGATCAAAATCTTTTGAAATATAATTTAGAAAAAATGATAAGCGAAATTACAAGCAGCCATTCCGTTGCGTTATGGACGGAATGGGTTGCTGGCAACCGTCTGGCTATCATTGTAGAGCTCCCTCAGACCGACCACTCCGACAGTCTTCCCCACCGTATTTGTACGGAAGTCCGGGTATGGGTGCAGGACAACTTGCCGTTTACTGTTACCTTTGGTCTGGGGGATATCGTGGATGGGCTGCAATTCGTGTCAAGCTCCTACAAAACAGCCTTGTTGTGCCTCGACTATAAACCGTCACTGGGAAACAACCAAGTCATCACTGCGAGTGATACGGAAATCAAGCCTCAAGCGGATATGTTCAGTCACGTCCAACTCGTCAGGCCGTTTGCGAGCGCCTACAAACGCGGCGAGGAGCAGTGGAAGAACGACTGCACCCATTTTTTCGCAGAACTCCGAAAAGGTGCTTTCACCCGCGACGATCTTATCAGCATGATGAATTACATGGTTTATTATTTCCATAGAGAGATGATGGAGCATACGGTTGAGTTTCGCACACTTTGGGAGACCGAAGCGATGCCGGGACTTACATCCATGCTTGACGAAGATGAGACGCTTATGGAGATCGAGCAGCGATTCACCCGGATCTTAACAGACCTTTACCATCATATTGGTCTAATCCGCGAGCGTAGGAACAATCATATTGTTTTGAAGCAGGTCAGGGATTATATTGAGGAGCATTACGGGGACACCGGCATGTCCTTAACTTACTTAAGCGAGCAGTTCGGGATAAATGGCAAATATTTGAGCCGATTATACAAAGAGGAATTCGGGGAGAATTTCGGGGAGCATCTTATGCAAATCAGAATGGAGCATGCCAAAAAAATGCTTCTCGAGTCGGCTTCTTCGATCCAGGACATTGCAGAGAAGGTTGGATACACAACTTCAATCGCCTTCATACGCGTGTTCAAAAAAATAGTCGGGACGACTCCAGGTGATTATCGAAAACAAGGGATTAGTTAAAGGCTATTTATAGTGTCATGGCCAAAAGTAGAATTCGATTTATAGGTATCCATCGGTTTATTCCTGACGGTCTTCTCTTGGTATGCACGGATGCATTACTCCGATTGCAGCATGCGCAGAGAAGGACGTTTTTTGGCGCTTCAGTTTATTACTGGCCTGCAAGAATGACGCCGCTTCCTACTCGGGGAGCCAATTGATTTATGTGTAGGAATGATGTTTATTGACGCTCCTTTCCCCTCCAGAGTAGAGTAAAGGCAGTTGCGCAACCAGCCTTACTAAATGTCAAAGAAAGCGAGGTGGAACAGTCAGGAGCATATGAAATCAACTCTGTTCAGAAGCGTGATGCGGCACCGATGGTTATATGTAATGATGCTCCCCAGCCTGATTTATTATGTGGTTTATAAGTACATTCCCATGGCGGGTCTCTCGATTGCCTTTCAGGACTATAACATTATGGATGGTTTTTGGAACAGCCCTTGGGTCGGTCTGAAGCATTTTCGTGAAGTTTTTACCAATATGGAGTTTATTAATTTACTACGCAATACGTTATTGATCAGCTGTTATAAAATTGGTTTTGGAGCACTGCCCGATCTACTGTTGGCGATTCTACTCAATGAGGTTCGTGTGCGTTGGTTCAAGAAGATCGTGCAGACCGCGGTATACTTCCCTTATTTCCTATCCTGGGTTATCGTGTACGGGATGATGCTGATGTTTCTTTCTCCAGGTACGGGATTGGTCAACTTTATTCTTAAGGACTGGGGATTCGAACCGATTAACTTCCTCACTTCCAATGATTGGTTTCGCAGTCTGCTTGTGTCCTCAGAAATTTGGAAGGATGTCGGTGTGGGCTCGATCATTTATTTGGCGGCCATTGCTGGAATTGATCCGCAATTGTATGAGGCTTCCGTCATGGACGGCGCCGGGAGATGGCGACAAGTATGGCACATTACACTGCCGGGTATTCGGAATGTGTTCGTCCTTTTGCTTATCTTAAAAATGGGCGGTGTGCTCGACGCTGGATTTATGCAAATTTATGTGATGTACAATTCACTCGTTTATGAAACCGCTGACATTATCGATACATGGGTGTTTCGACGAGGATTGGAACAAATGCAATATGGGTACGCTGCGGCTGTTGGCATGTTCAAGTCCGTCGTCGGGCTGATTATGATCATCGTCGCGAATCAAATCGCCAAACGGTTCGGCGATCAAGGAATCTGGTAAGGGGGATAGACGGATGTCAGCACTTGTTCATCAAACAACCAAAGACAAGATAGAGAACGTATTAATAGGTACTTTGCTCGGGCTGGTCGGTTTTTCCGCACTGTTCCCCCTTATCTACGTTGTCATTATTTCCATTACCCCGCTCTCCGAATTGGCACGAAATGGCGGGTTCAGCGTCTTTCCGCAGGATGTTACATTCAAGGCTTATGAAGCAGTATTCAAAAGTCCGTTAATTCCGAAAGCGTTGCGAATTACTATTATTATTACGCTTGTAGGTACAATCTCCAATTTACTGTTTACGGCTCTGCTCGCTTATCCTTTATCAAAGAAAAGCTTGCCGTTCCGCAGCAGTATTCTGCTCTTCCTTCTATTCACGCTTGTATTCAACGGGGGGCTTATTCCGACTTATCTTGTCGTTCATGCCACAGGTCTAGTGAATACGCTCGGAGCGTTATTCATCCCGACGTTAATCTCCACGTTTTACTTGCTGATTATGAAAACGTTTTTTGAGAATCTGCCAGAAGAGCTCATGGAAGCGGCACGAATGGATGGGTACGGCGAATTTCGCCTGCTGTTCCGTGTCGTGTTACCGCTCTCAGCCCCGATTATCGCTACACTCGGATTATTCTATGGGGTCGCGCATTGGAATGAATTTTTTGCAGGCATTATCTACATCAATAATCCCGATCTGTTACCTCTACAGGTTGTACTGCGCAACATGCTGTCCGGGGCGACAATGAACAGTGAACTGCAGACATTGAACCCGCAGCTGGTTGCTCAGCTCCCTGGGGAGAGCTTCAAGATGGCGCTTGTGGTCGTCTCCACGCTGCCCATTATTCTGATCTATCCTTTTTTGCAAAAATATATGTCGCAAGGAATGCTGCTCGGGGCGATCAAAGGATGACCGTTCTGAGAACACAAACATCGAAGACTGGCTGAATATATCAATGATAAGGGGTGCAGTCGATGAAACCGTATAAATGGAACATGGTATTAATATTCGTTGTTTGCTTAATCCTGGCAGGGTGCTCAAGCAAGGAGGAGAACGTCCAGACGGAGAAGACGAGTGATCCTGCGGCCACTTCTCAGCCTCAGCCTTCGAACAATGAGAAACGCGAGACGATCGAAATTTACAGCTATACACCTAACGCTAGCGCAGCCTTGCCGTCAGGAAATGATGATTTCGTAAGAATGGCCATTGAAAAGAAGCTCAATATCGATCTTAAGTTGAACTACAACATGTTGAATGGTGAAGACCGTTACAACAAGCTGAACGTACGACTCGCCTCGAACGATTCACCCGATCTCATATTGTCTGGCGGGCTCAAGGCGTTGGAGTATAAAAACAATAATATGCTTGTTGATTTGAATACCTATGTAAGCCCAGAGAAGCTTCCTGGTTATTTCAAATGGTTTACACAAGATGTTGTTTTCAAGCGGTTTTCTATGGATAAGACGAAGCCGGAAATTCAACGTATTCCCATTCCTACTCTGGTAAAATCTCCTGTGTCATGGTATGTTCGTCAAGACTGGCTGGATAAGCTCGGCTTGAAAGTTCCTACCAATCTGGCGGAGTTCGAGAAGGTAGCGCAAGCATTTACTAATGATGATCCGGACGGCAATGGCAAGAAGGATACGTATGGCTTCTCTGTTTCCGCAGGAGGGAACGGAATTACAATCGACTGGCCCCAATTCGTGGCCAATGGCCTTGAGGGTGCCTTATATGTAAAGGACAACAAGCTCATTCACTACCAAATGGATTACCGCGCTGAAGCCGCGCTCCGTGATATTAATCGGATGGTGAAGAACGGTTCGGTGGACCCTGACTGGTTTCTTCAAAAAGGAACTGCGCATATCGATAAGGCAATTCAGGGCAGAGTCGGCATGATTCGCGATTACACGGGCAAATTCGGCTTAACGAGCATTCCTTCCTCCCCTGCAGCTCAGAGCAAGGCCATCAACCCGAATGCGAAATGGACAGCTTTTAATGCTGTTGACAAGGTTCCGGGCTGGCAGGAAAATCTGCCTTCCATGTCGGCTGTTGTAACCAAAATTGCCGCCAAGAACCCTAAGAAGGTTGAAAAAGCATTACAAGTAATAGATTATTTACTTAGCGAAGAAGGCTATATCCTTACCCACTACGGGATAGAAGGCGTGCACTATACTCGCAGCGGCAATAAGATTACACTCATTCCTGACGCAATCAAAAGGGACATCGAGGATAAGAACAACTGGCTCGGAATCTATCAAGTGTTCAGTCCGGAGCAGCCGCAAACACTCGGCCTTGAGGTCATTGATCCGCGTATGACGGAAGAGGAACGAGCTATGCTGAAAAAGATTAACAGTTATCCAATCTCTGCACCGATCGGCACTAACGTCTCGCCTCCTGAAGGTGTTGATCTTGTAGCTCAGCAGAAGCTTGAGAATGAAACGATGGCCAAAATCGCTCTCGGCGAGCTGCCTTCGACGGAATGGAAGAAAGTGCTCGACAAGATCCTGAATGAGTTGGGCGGTCAAAAGCTGCTTGACGCCTATACCGAACAGGTCCGGGCAGCGGGAGCCATCAAATAGTAGCACAATGTACGAGGAGGTTAGTTAACAATGGAACCCGTAATAGTACCCACAAACTACTATCAACATTTTGATGCTGACCTCACACTGGATGTTCCAGGCGAAGGATACGGTGGTTGGCAGAAAACCGATTTGCCGCTCAGTCTGGAGCATACCGCCGTTGTGGTGATGCATGCTTGGGACATCGGTACTCCCGAACAGTACCCTGGTTGGCGCCGGGCCGTTGAATACACGCCTAGATCGTATGCCATTAGCAGACATATTTTTCCGCAGTTGCTAGGTGCCGTCCGCGGGTCCGGACTCAAGCTATTTCACGTTGTTGGGGGCCGCGACTACTATTCTCACTATCCTGGTTACGGTATAGCTGCTCAGCTCGCAGGTGAAGAACCCCCTTCACCCGAGAGGATCGCGGGAGATCCGGTGCATGCACAATTACGTGACTTTAGATCCGCCAAAGTGTTCCCGGGGGCTCACAATCAAGCAGATATCGCCAAGGGCTCCCCTCATGTTCGCTTTCTGAAGGAATCCGAGCCGCAAGGCGACGAGGGTATAGCTGCCACTTCGAACCAGCTCTTTGCCTTATGCAAAGAGCATGGAATTAACCATTTGATCTATACCGGGTTCGCGATCAACTGGTGTCTGCTGTTATCCCCCGGCGGCATGGCGGATATGACCAAACACGGGATCATCTGCTCCGCGATCCGTCAGGCCGTGACCGCCGTGGAGAACAAAGAAACGGCACGGCAAGAGCTTAATAAAGAGCTGGCATTATGGAGGGTGGCTCTTGCGTTTGGGTTCGTGTACGATGTGGATGACTTCGTGCAAGCAGTTAGCACAGTGTGACATTCGATCTCGTCCTCTTGAGGACGAGATCTTTGTTTAAAGTAACCAGAAAAGCAATTTACGAGCAAATCGGGTGTTTGGGCAAATTAGTTGCTTTATAGCAATTAATTTGTTGGATGGAGGAATTTGGCCTTACCGTTCAAACTCTAGTATAATGAAAGCATTCGTCAGCTGCTAGTTTTCTGGAATCAAGGGATACAAACAACCCTATCAATCAAGAGAAACGGGAGGATGAATGATGCAATATACCAGCTTGGGTAAATCAGGATTGAAGGTAAGCCGTTTATGTCTGGGCACGATGAACTTCGGGCCGGAGACGGAAGAACGAGAAGCATTCCGCATTATGGATGCAGCCCTGGATGCAGGGATCAACTTCTTCGACACTGCCAATGTGTATGGAGGTACAGGCAAGCAAGGTTGGACCGAGGAGATCATCGGGCGCTGGTTCGCACAAGGCGGCAATCGCCGGGAGAAAGTTGTGCTTGCGACCAAAGTGTACGGTACAATGGGTGACACGAACGATGGGCCGAATGAACCTCGCGGACTGTCCTCCTATAAAATCCGCCGACATCTGGAAGCCTCCCTCCGCAGGCTTCAGACTGATCATATCGAGCTCTATCAAATGCACCATATCGATCGAAATGTTTCTTGGGATGAGCTGTGGGGCGTATTCGAGGCTGCTGTGAACAAGGGTTCAATTGGCTACGTCGGCTCTAGCAACTTTGCAGGCTGGCACATTGCAGTTGCGCAAGCGGAAGCCAAAGCCCGCCATTTCCTTGGTCTCGTATCGGAGCAGCATTTATATAATCTTACGCAAAGGTTGCCTGAACTGGAAGTATTGCCGGCCGCTCAAAGCCTTGGCCTGGGTGTAATCCCATGGAGCCCGTTAGCGGGCGGACTGTTAGGCCGCAACACCTTATCCGGTTCGGGCGCAAGGAGCACCCGCTCCGCAGAGCGAATCGAGAAGTTCCGCAAGCAATTGGAGCAATTCTCCGCACTCTGCGGCGAGCTCGGCGAGAAGGAAGATGTCGTTGCACTGGCGTGGGTATTAGCTAACCCTGCTGTTACTGCTCCGATCATTGGACCGCGTACGCTGGAGCAGTTGGAAGATTCTCTGCGAGTACCCGAAGTAACGCTCAGCGAAGATACATTGAAGCGATTGGATGAGATTTTCCCTGGTCCTGGCAAGCCGGCACCTGAAGCTTATGCCTGGTAGTCATGCTCCAGATTGCTCTATTAGAATACGCCGAATATGTAATGGTTGGTTGAAAGTAGGATAACTGTCCCTGTTCGAGGGAGGGTCAACGTATAAGCCATCTTACTATTGGTTATTTGAGCAAATTCATCTCTCCCTGGGCAAATAGCCTATTCTACTATCCTTTATTTGAGCTAATTGACGGGATTCCCTTCTAAACCAACTAAATAAGCCATAGTATCATTTGTTATTTTCGTTCAAACCACTTATTCCCGTAAAATAACCTACGCTACTACTGGCTAACTGATCGGAACGGCACTCCCCTCTCCAAACAAGCTCAGAGACAACCCAACAATAATAACCTGGCCATTTGTGGTCAGGTTTTTTGTTTTGTACACTTGGACACCGGCGTTAACAATATCTTAAGCTGTATTTCACACTCCTATTACACTTGACCGCTACAATAACTACATATCCCGCCCAAGTATCGGGAAAATGAGGAAGGGTGAAACCATGGAAACGATTAATCGCCGCAAGTTTCTATCTTTTTTGGGTCAAGGAACGGCTGCTCTTGCTGTTGCTTCTGCAGGATTAGGTTCATTGACGGAAGGGAAAGCGGGTGCTGCCAGCGCTGACCATCTTTTTGGCTATAAAACGAATAAAGTTTCAGGTTACTTCGATCCGATCAACCCTTCCAAGGAAGACCATCTGCTGCTGCCGAAAGGGTACAAATACGATGTTGTCGCTGCATTCGGCGACGTGATCAATAAGAAAGGCGACACCTTCGGATTCAACAATGATTTCACGGTCTATTTTCCCATTGAGGGCTCCAACAATCGCGGTTTGCTATGGGTTAACCATGAGTATTCCAGCGAAATATTCGTTCACGGCAAGAAGAATGGCAAGCTGACCCAGGCACAAATCGAGAAAGCACTCTATGTACAGGGTGGATCCATCATTGAGGTATATCGTGATGAGAACGGCGTATGGAATATGGATACAAACTCCAAATATGCGCGCCGCGTCACCGGTCTCACTCCTTTCGAGTTAGAAGGTGTAGCCGCCGGGACAAGCTCCGTCAATCATGCAACGACTGTGCAAGGCACATTCGCCAACTGCTCAGGCGGGATGACGCTGTGGAATACACTGTTGTCCTGTGAGGAAAACTTCGAAGAAACTAGCGCAGAAGCTGGCCTCGACGTCACCCATTACGGTTGGGTTATAGAAGTGGACCCATTCGACGACAACTTTCATCTTCGCAAGCATACAAGTCTCGGCCGTTTCAATCATGAGAATACCGCTATGGGCTTGGCCAAAGACGGCAGAGCGGTTGTATACATGGGAGACGACAAGAAGGATGCCTGCATTTACAAATACATCAGCAAGGGAATATTCGATCCGATCAAAGGTAAAGCGAACACTCAACTTCTAAGAGAAGGCACCCTTTATGCAGCTGATTTGAAAAAAGGCAAGTGGATCGCTTTGACGATTGAAGCGGTGCAGAAGCTGCTTAACGACGCCAATTACAAAGTACCTGCCCTGCTCGGCAAGAAAAAAGAAGATCTGCAGGCCAAGTTCAAAACTCAAGCAGACGTTGCCGTTTATACTCACGAAGCTGCTATTATTCTAGGGGCAACTCCGACGGATCGCCCTGAGGATATCGAGATTTGTCCATTCGATAACACATTCTTCGTTGCCCACACGAATAACGATAACCACGGCAACATTCATGGACATATTACTCGCTTCTTCGAGAAGGATTCCGATCTTGGCGCTATGGAATTCGATTTTGAGATCTTCGCAGCGGGCGGCCGTCAAAGCGGCTTCAGCGCACCGGATAATCTTACCTTCGATAGCAACGGGAATCTGTGGACCGTAACAGACATCTCCTCCAGCAGCATGAATAAAGGAGTTCATACTTCCTTCGGCAATAATGGCATGTTCATCATTCCAATCTCCGGTTCCGCCAAAGGGGACGCTCTTCAGTTCGCTTCCGCCCCTACGGATGCCGAATTGACCGGACCTTGGTTTACACCGGATGAGAGCACCCTCTTCCTTGCCGTTCAGCATCCTGGAGAAAATACTACAGATCTCAGCAAGCCTACCAGTATGTGGCCGCATCGTCCGGGAGACAGCATGCCTCGCCCTGCTGTAGTTGCTATAACTGGTTTCAAATTCTAATCAGGAAGGAAATGAGCGTCATGCCTTTTGGCAATATAGGAATTCCCGGTCTGATCTTGCTTCTGATCATAGCTCTAATTATATTTGGGCCCTCCAAGCTTCCAGAACTGGGCAAAGCGTTCGGACGCACCCTGAGCGAATTCAAAAGCGCGACCAGAGGATTGATGAGTGGAGAGGATGAAGGGAAGGCCGAGGAAAAAGCGGCACTTAAGCAGTCCTCCACTTCCGTCGATCCCAAATAGCCTATGGAAGAAAAGGACATGCATTTGTTAGGTCATATGGAAGAGCTGCGCAAGCGAATCATTATTGTGCTGATTTCCTTCCTCATCGCTGTGATCGGAGCTTTCTTGTATGCTCCCAAGCTCTACAAGCTTCTAGCCAAGGACGCGGGCGGTCAATTGACCGTCCTCGGACCAACAGATCTGCTGTGGGTTTACTTCGTGATATCAGGCGTATTCGCCCTAGGAGTTACGATACCCATCATAGGCTTACAGCTCTGGCAGTTCATCAGACCGGCGCTAAGCAAGGAAGAGCGCAAGGCGACGCTCGCTTATATTCCCGCCTTGGCAATCCTGTTCGCAGTCGGCATCAGCTTCGGTTATTTCGTGTTATTTCCGATGGTGTTTGACTTTATGAAAGAAATGGCGCAGGGGCAAGTGCTGGCGATGTATACAGCCGAGCGATATTTTCGCTTCATGCTCAACCTGACCCTTCCGTTCGGGCTGCTGTTCGAGATGCCGGTCGTCATCCTATTCCTTACCAGGTTAGGTATCATAGACCCTTGGCGGTTAGCCAAAGCACGCAAGCTCGCTTACTTCGGCCTGGCTGTGCTATCGATCACCATTACCCCGCCTGATCTGATCTCCGATATACTGGTCATTGTCCCCCTCCTGATTTTATATGAAGTTAGCATTACGCTATCTAAGATTGCTTATAAGAAGAAAGCAAGCATGTCCGCGGAACGCTAGTTTCGCGGTTTTTTTGTGCGTTGTTGCTACTAATCAAGTGCCGTCTACTGGAAATGTCTTCTGCAAAGGATGCGCGAATCTACGCCGTGGTATATAATACGGGTGTCCCCATCTGCCGCTCTGCCTTACGGTGCGACCTAATCGAACGATAGGAGAAATCAAATGGACATTATCCAGATTGCTACGCATTTAATTGACGAAGATAAGGATCAACCCAGATATCAGTTTGATGAAGATTCCTTGCAAGAATTAATGACCAGCATCGGGGAGCTCGGTTTGCTATCTCCGATCAAGGTAAGATCAACCCATGACGGCCGTTACAAAATCATATATGGCAATCGGCGATACAAGGCTTGCAGCACGTTAGGGCTACCGACCATTCCCTGCATTGTTTCCACCCTTACTGACGAAACCGAAATTTATTTGGAGCAAATTGCCGAAAATTTGACCCGAGAGGGCTTTTCTCCCATAGAAGAAGCCGAAGCGTTCAATAAACTGCTCAATGATCCCAAGTTCAAAAGCTCTATTAAATTTGTTTCCAGCAAACTCGGCAAGCCAGAAGCCTATATCAAGAACAAAGTGGATTTGTTGAAGTTCGGTAAGGCTGTACGAAAATTGATCATCAGCGGTACGGAAATCAAGAAAGATAGGCTGACGGAAGAGCAGTTGATGCCTCTCAAGGATTTGGCAATTGAGCATCGCGATACCTTGGCCTTGATTGTAGCAAGAGATGAGATGTTCGTGAGTGATGTGAAGAAGATCGCCAGCTTGTTTAAAGATAAGGATATTTCAGATAACACCAAGGGGAAGTTATTGTATAAATCAGGACCTGAGCTTCTTGAGACGTGGTCCGTGTTCAGGCAGAATCGTGCAGAAAGGGAAAAAGCGGCAAAGGCGAAAGAAGTTGCGAAGGAAGTTACAAAACCAGCAAAGAGTGAGAAACCCGAAGATCAGCAGAAAGAAGCTCAACAATCAGTGGCAGTTTTGACCGTTACACCACTGGAGGACAGGCTTCAGCGATTAATTGCGAATTTGCCGCCTTTCACCCCCTTAACACCCGAGGTAATGAACTCCTATGGAGCGATCAAGTCAGGCGAGAAAGAAAACTTCGAGCAGGATCTGGACGTGGTTATCGGGATTCTAGAGAAGCATATCGCGGAGTGGCAAAAAGTTAGAGCGTTAACTAATCAAGCAGGAGGGAGTGATTAACTCCCTCCTCTTGATCCAAAACTACCATTCTCGTTAAAAGGAAATTCTCTTGGTTAACGAGACAGCCTTTCATCTCAACGTGAACCAGCTACTCCTTCAACCTCATCTTCCCATTCAACAGTCCGATTACACTGTCCGGATGCTCGGACACCATCGTGCGCGCCCCATTCGTTCCACCGCTGCGGTAGCGGACTTCCCGCCAGAACGGCGGTTCAAACTTCAACAGAGGGAACTGTCCCCGGTTGTCCGCGAATCTGGACAATGCACGCTCCGCTCCCTGACGGATCCGTTCCCGAGCAATCTCAGGTGCGATATGGATCGCTCCGTTGTTGCGATCTTTATATTCGTCTACGGTGCATTCGTCCCCGCTTCCAGGCAATATCCCACGTTTGACGCTTACCGTCTCGATTCCCGGGATCAGCTCTGCCGCTTCCTTCGTGAAGGCTTCATCGCCTGCCCCGAAGATCGACCGCACTCCAAGAGACGCACCGCACAAAGCCATCTGCCCGAATTCTCCGACGGATACTCCGTTTATATTGTAATCGATGACGTCGAACCAGCCGGTATGGGCCATTTGTGCGCATTCAGTGCCAGCCTTCGCATGCTGTCCTACCCAGGCCATGGCGTCGAACGTTCCATCCAGCATGAACGGATAAGGTCCAGGAAGCGGGCCACGCACAAATTGGGCCCGCTTGTCGAGCATCAAATGATTAATGCCTCCGTAACCATGTCCGTCCGCAACGAGAAATTCCATTGCCCCAGCAGCAGCAAACCCTTCGATCGCCGCATTCACTTCCAGAGTGAGCAACTCCTTGCCTTCCGCATAATATCGGCCCTGAGTTGTGACCCATTCATCGTGACTAATCACGCCGCATACGCCTTCCATATCGGACATAATAAAGATCTTCACCGTATCTCCTCGTTTCTGCATCGAGTTATTCTCTTCCATTCTCCTCCAATGGATTCCCCATGTAAATAGCTTATAAAGAATATTATCGCGTCCGCTTGTGTTCTCATCCAATATGAGCTATACTAAGGACCTCCGGATGAAACTGGTGAAACTTATCGAATGTCGCGGGGTGGAGCAGCCCGGTAGCTCGTCGGGCTCATAACCCGAAGGCCGCAGGTTCAAATCCTGCCCCCGCAATAATTAGCTAACACAAGTCCTCGACGCATCCCGTCGAGGTTTTTTTGTATGCAAATACTACCTATGATTGCAAGTCCATAGAATCAGGGAACCTGGCTTGTCATTCTTTCCTTTCCACAATCGACATTTCACTAAATATTTCGCTGATGACAAAAGAAACACAAGGCAGCTTGTCTGAAGTTACCTTCTCATTGCCTTCAAATAGATTGAAAAGCTCATAATGCTCACCATGAAGCCGATACTGCTCCAGTATCCTCGCATCGGAATCTACAATCCAATACTCAGGGACCCCATGTTTAGCGTAAATCCACATTTTGTCTATTTTGTCCCGCTTACGAGAGCCTGGAGAAATAATTTCCACTACCAGGTCAGGTGGACCTTCAATTCCTCTCAATGTTACAATATGCTGTCGACTGCGGTGAATCATCATAATATCCGGTTGCACGACATTCCTCTCACTCAATATCACATCAAGCGGCGCATGATAAATGATATAATCCGATCTGCAGCTCTGTTTTAACAGGAATTCAAGTTCTCCGCTTACGGATTGGTGAGTCGTTGACGGTCCAGGAGCCATCATCTCAAGCTCCCCATCGAAAACCTCATAACGTTGTCCTTCATCCGGCATAGCCGCATATATATCGTAAGTGATCTGCTGCTCCTTGATCTGTTCCCCATCTTTTTTGTTCCTTCTCATTATACGAATCGCCCCCCATCCAAACAAATAGCACCTCACCAAAGCAACACGTTTGGTGTTTGACTTTGTGAGGTGCTTCCCCTAGTGCTATTGTCTTTATTATGATTCATTACTATTACTCTGTCAAACCGATCCCTGACCTTCCAGCCACCGTTCTAATACTTCTCGATGCCGATGAAAGGCAAACTGCTCAAAGGGAATATCTTGCGGCGAGAACCAAGCCAGTTCTAACGATTCCTCCGACTTATGGAGGAAACCGCCCGTGATACGGACCTCATAGAAGACAATGCAAACTTTTTTCCCGCCGATCACATCTAATAATTTCGTTACAGCAACAACGAGACCCGTTTCTTCCAATACCTCTCTGGCTACGCATTCCTCAATCGATTCTGCTTGTTCGGCCATCCCACCTGGCAATGCCCACAATCCATAACCAGTTTGAATTGCTCTGCGTTCTAACAAAACACGTCCCTGATCTGCAATAATTGCTACTGCTCCAACTGACTGATTCGCATAATAAGTGTAATGCCCCGTGGGACAGTGAGGATAGCTTTTTCCAACTTGGTACTCCCCTACCAACTTTTCCGCACACAATGGACAATATTTGAATGAATCCACAGAATCCTACCTCTCTCAAGATGACGATACTTAGAATCTTATTCTGCTTTTTTTCCAAGCAGCACCGCAGAACCTCTCAAAAATTCTATCCTTATACTCACACGGTCCTCATCAAAAGTGCATGTCAACACATCTATAAAAGGCGACTCCACAAATCTCCAATTCATGATAAAAGTGTTCTCACTTTCCCACTTGCCGCTTGCAAGAATAGGGATTATTGTGCCTTGATCCGGCATAACTCCCTCGAGCCAATTTCCCATTCCGCAAAGTATCTTCATCTCACCTTGCTTACCCCAGACTGTAATCTCGCACGCATCTTCTCGGAAATGGATTCTGGTAAACCGCAGATTCCGTTCGTTGTCCTCCAGCTCATAGCGTTGTCCACTTACTTGCTGAGCAAGAGGAGATATATAGGCTGAGGAAAGCGGCGGGTACGACAGTGAAGCTATTGCATTCGTGTATTTTTGATACTCTCTTTCATTTGTTGGCCATTCACCCTCAGCCATTGCAGGCAATAAATGCTCCCACACCATGTCCAGTACTTTCTGCATATTTTTCGTTCCTGAGGTTATGGCAAGCACCGCATTTTGCTCCGGCATGACGATACAATATTGCCCGAATGCGCCGGCCGCACGATAGGCACCATTTTGACACCGCCAGAACTGGTAGCCGTACCCTTGACGCCCATCAATTCCGCCCTCATTTCCGTTGGAAACCTGATAGGACGTAGCTGCCTCAACCCAAGCCGCCGGTATGATCTGTTCGCCATCCCACACTCCATTCTGTAAGTATAACTGTCCGAATCGAGCAATATCCTCCGTCTTCAAGTCCAATCCCCACCCCCCGCAGCTTATCCCTCTTGGACAAGCTTGCCACGAAGTGCCAGTGATACCGAGTGGTTCAAATAACCGTGACTGTAAATACCCGTGAACAGATTGGCCAGTCAGCCTGTCGAGAATGGCGGACAGCATATAGCTGGCCCCGCTGTTATATACAAAATGAGTACCGGGTTCGTACTCAACTGGCACGTCCAGCATAGCTTGAATCCAATCACCATCTTGGCGTTGGAATACAGTATCCATTGTATCCTTCGCATGCCCTGCTGTCATTGTGAGTAAATGCTTGACTCGCATCTCTTGGAGGTAAGCATGCCCGATGACCTCCTTATCAGGGAAAAAGGATACCACTCTATCTTCAATAGTTAGTAATCCCTCATTTATCGCCAGCCCTACCGCTGTTGAGGTGAAGCTTTTACTGATGGAAAATGCCATATGTTTACGCTCTTGACTGTAAGGCGACCACCAAGCTTCAGCTGCAACCTTGCCATGACGCAGCAACATGAAGCTATGCAATCCGAGTTGGTTCGCTTCCACAGCTTCGATAAAAGCAGTTAGACCAGCAGAAGATACACCAACCGTTTCGGGGACACACCTTGCTAGTAATGTAGATAGAGACATTTGATAATTTCTCCTTTGACTGATCCGTATTTGTTGTTTTTTTACAGGTATTGAAACTAGCTTCACTATCTCAGTGCATCGAAGAAATACAAGAAGTCCCCCCATTTACTGACCATGCTAACCTCCTTAGGGATCAGCTCGAACACAGCAGTACTGCCGCTTTTCTTATCCACGATATACCAATTCTGGTCATGCTTATGGCTTAATAATTGGCCATTCCCTATATCTAACATGGTCCCCGGCAAGCCTGCATCCTGGATTCTCTGCTCCACTTCCTTTTTGGCCGCAGTAGACAGATTGAGTATATAGGCAGTGTGCCGTGGAGGATTCTCCTTGTCCAGATAGGATTCCATATACATCTCACCATTCTCGATCATGCGAAGACCATATAAGAAACAAGGCCCTTCATAACAGGAAAAAGTACCGACATTCGGAATCCGCATGGGTTCTTTTCCACGATCAGAAAGAACATAGAAATCATAAGTGAACTGCCCATTCTCATCGTGAGTGCCCCATCCTACCACCAATTGCCAGGTCTTAGGATCCATATCCAATGATACGACTCTTGAATGTGTTGCTTGATCGGGAGGAGTCCATAATACCTTCTGTTCACCGCTATTCATGGAGTATTGCATGATGGTATTGTTGCGTAAATAGTAAAAGGAATTGCCGTCTGGCGACCACTTCGTGAGATGAATCTCATCAATGCCAAATGATTTCAGAATATGGCCCTTCATGTCAATGAGGGAGTAAGCATAGATCGCGTGCAGCTCATTGGAAGCTACTTCAACGGCCAATCCATAGTTCCCAGAGGGGGAAACATCGATTCCATCATAATGCATGGAGGAAGTGAACAAGCTTGTTGTGCTTAAGTCGGTCAGATTGATCTGGTACAAGGATTGAGGACGAGATGGCTGGATACGTATTGCTCTCTCGCTCGACAGCCTATATCCTTCTTTATTTCGGACGCCGTTCAAATAAATGGGGATAAAAGGGGAATTGGCTTCCTCCCTGAGATCCAGTTGAAGCTTCAGCACCTTGTCATTGTCCCAGCTCCACTCATAGCTGAGATTCTTACTGCTTTTCAATGAGGCAATCAGCTTCTCCTGCACACTGTCCCGATTCATATCGTGAGTGAATTGAAACCGATACGTGTAACGCTTGCCAAACTCCACATAATGATTGATATACAGCCCCTCCTTCAGCATGGACATATATTTCTCTAGATGCGGATCATCTGCTGAAGTAACCGTGTATCCAATCGGTTGCGAATATCGTAAGATCAACTGTTTCTCTTGCTTACCGTCCACGGAGAGGAAGCGGATAAGCAGATCCTCTTGAGGCACGTCCTTTAATATCAGGGTGAGGGGAACGGATGTAGAGTCGCCCGGTTTTAATGGAGTGGTTGAGAACGGAATCTCGGATTTAGTGGTAGATGAACTAATCTTCACCCTGTCCGGAAGCTGAGCCAGATCCTCTGCGGTCCAAGGATGAATTGTGCTGGGGAATATCATAACGGTTGGATCCGGAACTGAAAAGAAAGGTGTTTCATGCGCCTTATAATCCTGCATCGATCTTTCGAATATTCGGATGGTCCGGATATCGCTCTGTATGATTTCATCGACAACGTTCTTAATAGGCAGCGGGGAAGGTCTCGGTGTTAATGCAGGAGCTGCAGTAGGAATTGGAAGCTGAGTTGCAGATGGAGCAATAGTACTCTCTGGGGTGACGATCACAAACTCCTCATCGATTCGTGACGTTGAGTATAAGAAACCAATCGTGATAACTATTAGGATTGCAGCTGCTAATAGAATCATTCTATGCCGGTAACTCATCATACATATGACCCCCATATCATGGAACATATTAAATTATATCCTTTTTGTGGGAATAAGTTGCGGTGTCCTGCACACGGCTTCACAAACACTTCACTTCCCGTTAATCCTGTCATAACGATACTCACATAAGATGGAGCTAACCAGAAAAGGAGGGATTGCATGCGCATCGCTCTATTCACGGACACTTTTTACCCGCAGGTGAACGGTGTGGCACTTACGCTAAAGCGTTTGACACGCCATTTGGATCTGCGGGGAGTCCCCCATGAGGTGTTTGCCCCTGATTGTGAGGGAGAGCACTTGTTTACCGGCAATATTCACCGTTACGCCAGTCTTCCATTCTTCATGTATCCAGAATGCCGACTAGCGCTTCCGAATCTATTTGCTGTCCGCAGCAGGCTTCATTCTTTTCGACCGGACCTTCTTCATCTCGCCACCCCATTCAACTTAGGACTCGCTGGCTTACACTATGGCAAGAAACTGGGCGTTCCTCATGTTGCCTCCTATCACACCCATTTCGACAAATATCTGGAGTACTATCGACTTTCGTTTGCAAGTCCTTGGATATGGCGTTATATCCGCTGGTTTCATGACACATGTCTGACTACCTTCGTTCCTTCAGAGGAGACACGGACGCGGCTTAATCAGAATGGCATCCGACACGTTGAACTATGGAAGCGTGGTGTCGATTGCACATTATTCCATCCGAACAAACGAAACACCAATATTCGAGAGCACTACGGGATAAAAGAACCTTTACTGTTCCTTTATGTGGGGCGGCTCGCACCCGAGAAAGATCTGGATCTGCTGCCTGCGGCAATCTCCATGCTTCCTGACGATGTCCAACAAAGAATACATTGGCTCATAGTTGGGGAAGGTCCAATGAGAGCAGAACTGCAGCAGCATATGCCAGAGAATACAACATTCACCGGCAACAAGTCCGGCGAAGCATTGGCCGAGCTTTACGCTTCTTCTGATCTGCTCGTTTTTCCCTCAGGTACAGAAACATTCGGCAACGTCGTTCTAGAGGCACTCGCATCCGGTATCCCCTCGCTTTGCGTAAATTCCGGCGGGGTTCAAGAGATTGTGACCGACAAGCAGACAGGAAGGCTATGTACTCCTCGCAGCGCAGAATCACTTGCATCCACAATTCAAGAAATCGTCGAGGAACCTGGGCGTCTGCTAGCTTGGGGACGCAACGGACGTTACTATGCTCTGACACAGTCGTGGGAAGCCGTCTTCGACCGTCTGTTAGAGGGTTACGAGCAGTCTCTGAGCAAAGGTAGAGAACCAATCGAAAAGACAATGGCATTATAAATTGTAATTATGCTTAATGAAGGAGGAACGATTGATGAAGGTATCCGTAATCGGAACGGGTTATGTCGGTCTGGTAACAGGGATCGGTCTCGCCAAGCTGGGCCATCAAGTCATATGCTGCGACAAGGACAGAGGGAAGATTGAGGCGTTGACCGCAGGACGCCCAACCATATGGGAGCCTGGAGTTGATGACACGCTGGAGTACGTTCGCAGAGAGAACAGAATCCGTTTTACGACCAACATTGCCTTTGCCGTACGTGAATCCGAGGTGTTGATCATCGCAGTGGGTACCCCTTCTCTGCCTAACGGGGATGTCGACCTTTCGCATCTCTGGGATGCGGCAATAAGCGTATCCGAGCACATGAATTCCAGTAAGCTTCTTGTGATCAAGAGTACGGTTCCCGTTGGAACGACGGACTCTGTTGCTCATTTGATTCAGGTAATGCATACGAAAGGACAGCAACAAATGGATGTTGTTCATAATCCCGAGTTTCTGAGACAAGGCAGTGCCCTGCATGACTTTTTCCATCCGGATCGAATCATCGTTGGCTGTCGTTCGGAAGAAAGTAAAAAGCGGATGAGTGAGCTATACTCCGGCTTAGCAGCCCCCATCCAAAATTGTTCGCCTCAGAGTGCGGAGTTGATCAAATACGCGGCGAACGCTTTTCTAGCGATGAAAATTTCTTACATCAACATGTTCGCAGAGCTCTGCGAGCAGCTTGATGCAACCGTGGATGATATCGCACGCGGCATAGGAATGGACCCGCGAATCGGCACCGCCTTCCTGCAGGCAGGGGTCGGATACGGCGGTTCATGCTTCCCGAAGGACATTCGTGCATTGCGGAGTCTCAGTGAAGAGCTTAATTGGAATACGCAGCTTCTTGAAGCAACAGAGCGTATTAACAGAGGTCAGTCTGAGCGTCTGGTACAAAGAATAGCAGACGCCCTTGGCGGGCTGGCAGGCAGACGCATCACGCTGCTCGGCCTCGCTTTTAAACCGAATACGGACGATATTCGCGAGGCTCCCTCCCTTCGCATTGCCGCGCTATGCTGTGCGGCAGGGGCCGAGGTTCACGCTTACGATCCTGTCGTCCGCAGCTTTCCAGACCCCCGTATCAAGCTATATCCTGACGCCTGCTCCTCTCTGTATGAAAGCGACGCCGCAGTTCTGCTTACCGAATGGCCGGAGTTTCGTGACCTCGACTGGGCTGCATGTAGTGTCATCATGCGAAACCCTATCCTTGCGGACGGTCGGAATTTATATAGTCAAGAGGAAGCTAGCCAACTGGCGGAGAAGTATGGAATGCAAATCCTATCGGTCGGCAGGCCAATCGAAGGACAATTAAACAATATTAACAACTCAGCTCACTCGCGTATCGAATCCGCTTGAACACCAAAACAGCAGGCGCCCCGCGCCTGCTGTTTCATTTATGATGCACTGGGAATCGTAACCGTGAATGTTGTTCCCTTCGCTCTTTCGCTTGTCACCCTGATCTCTCCATGCAGAGCTTCAATGATTCGATAAGTTACCATTAGCCCGAGTCCTGTCCCCTTTGCTTTCGTGGAATAAAAGGGGTTGCCAAGTAGAGACATTTGTTCACTGGTCATGCCTACACCGGTATCTGAGACTTCGATCACAACATTTTTATTTTTATCCATATAGGCTGTCACCTTGATCGCACCGCTTTCCTCCATCGCTTCAACGGCATTTTTGAATAAATTTACCATCGCTTGAGATATTTTTTTATGTTCTCCATCTATAAATAAAGACTCTTCCAATTTGTAGGTAATGACATGGCCGTGGGAAATAACATAGGACTCCATTATATTAATAATATTTAATAATTGTACTTTCACATCAATTCTTTCGATTTTTCCGGCCTCAGGCTTGGCATAAGTGAGATAATCGGATATAATCGTTTCCGCTCGATCTATTTCGTCCAGAACGATGTTCGAATATCTTAAATCGGTATCATCCCGTGAACGAGTTACGAGCAATTGGATAAACCCTTTGGCTACCGTAAGCGGATTCCTTATTTCGTGCGCGATGGTTGCTGCAAGCTCTCCTAGAACATGTAATTTCTCCGATCGTTGTATTTCATCCCTCATTCTAATGTTTTCTCTCGTAGTCTCAATAATATACATACATACCCACATACATACGGTTACAAGAACGCAATAATAAACAAAAAACCATGCATATTGTTCACCGTCTACATCGTTCATTATTAAGCTGCTTATCGACACGCACAATGACGAAGTCAAAGCTAGCGCCGTTCCATACATGATGTATATTTTGTTCGAAAGATTTCTTATTATCTTGAGAAACAGGATCGTTAATACAAACATTGGCATATAGGCAACCACAGTCACCTCAAAACCATCCCCGCCTATCAAATACCTAAATAAGAGGAGTACTATAGAGACAATGAAACCAGATGTAAATCCACCGTATAGAATAGAGATTAGGAAAGGAACAATTCTTAAATCGTAGATGTAACCTGGGAATACCGTGAAGGGGAATGTCATGCAGAATACTACGGCGCTACTGCAGAAGCCTCCAATGATGAGTTTGAAGCTTTTCTTTTTATAAAGACCGAGTGAAAAATAAACAAGAACGGCCACCAGAATATAAAGAAAGTTTAGTAATAGGTTATCAACTCCAAACAATCGCATACCCCCCGTATTACGCATTCGGTATTAATGTATCTTAAATATTAGTAGATGTCACGATAGAAATCGTAAAAAAGTGCAGTATCCATGGAATAATAGAAAACGAGAGCACCGGATCCTATCCAGCCCTCTCGCTGCTCTCAAATCTGACTCTCGATTTCCCTGCAATATTGTTTGATCTTGGATAATTCGTTGCGGATCGCTTCGTCGGTTGTCATATTCTGCAGCTTGCCGCAGCTTTCCATAATTTTCTCTGCATGTCGTTTTACTTGATCGCTAGCCACCCCGCTCACCTCCCTCCTTGTGCCACACCTTTTAGTATGTCATCTGGATTGGAAGTATATGTATGAACGTATATTTCAATCAGCAAGTATCGAGAAAGCCGTCGAATAGGCGAGCCAGCAACAAGAAAAACCGCTAGAGAAGTTCACTCTAGCGGTCCTTGGCGACCCGAGTTCAGTTGTGCGCGCGGGAGGGCAGGAAGGTGGGCTACGATTGCTGTTGTGCTA
>FWWL01002158.1_pt1 | contig 42537 bp, 30 predicted proteins | sample 2228331 | NCBI WGS metagenome assembly FWWL01 (sample SAMEA103939775, study PRJEB20133) | metagenome | reverse complement strand
CATTATGCGTCTGCTTGGGCCGGCAGCAGGCGGTACGGTGCTCGGCCTATATGTTACCAACAATGCTTACGCCTACTATAGCATGCGCGACGGCGACCCATTTGCCAAGAAATTTGGCGGTGTAACGGGTAATGACCCGGACTTTTTTCTATTAACCGTCAAGAAATACCGAAATGGTGTGTTAGGGCCAGATAGCGTAAACTTCTACTTGGCTGACTATCGCTTCGAGGACAACTCCAAGGACTACATCGTAAAGGAATGGACGTTTGTGGATCTAAGTAGTTTGGGCGAAGCTGATAGTTTGCTTTTTACGCTGACTTCGAGCGATGTAGGCGCTTTTGGCATGAATACGCCTGCCTACTTTTGTATAGACGAGGTAAGGGTTCTGCCTACGACGTCGCAAAAGGAAGCGTCTCTGGCGTCCTTGGCATTTTCGCTTTGGCCCAACCCTGTTGCGGATATTGTGAATATAGTACTACCTGCCGAGGTTTCTGGGCAGGAAGTAAGGGTCGTGGTATTCGATGCATTAGGGCGACGATTGTCAGACAGTCGTCAGCGTCAACTGCTGACCCGTGAATGGGAGCCAGGCATCTATTATATACAAGTGTGGGCTGGCGACAAAGTGGGCACTCGCGTGGTTCAAGTAGTGCGATAGGGCCAACAGGATACGCTGCGGGAGCGGTAGCCTGCCGAACGGCTTCCACTCCCGCAATACTTTGGGCGCTGCGTCCGCCACCACCTGCGCCGCCCTCACCGAGGTCGTTTTTTTCACCCCAAAAAATGGAGGTGAGAAAGGTGACAGCGGTAGAAAGCGGCTGGTTTTTTCACGCGACTGCACCACTGAAATTTGTCTTCAAAATAGTATGCTCTGCGGGCGCTTTGGAAAATATCACTTTTCACTTCAAAATGACAGGCGCTGCGGACGCCCCGGGAAATGAACCCTTTGCAAACAACCTGAAAAGCTGAAATAGCCGAAGGAATTAGCGACAATCACAAAGTGCACCGTACATTTCGGCCACGTTTAAGATCACTTGCATCGCTTTTTCTAGTAAGATGGCTTCGACTGATATTCCATCGTTAGGCTCGAGAACAGACTGGACTGTATTACGCAGCAAATGTGAAGACCTAGAGCGGTGGGTATTTGTTGATTTTACGCTGGCGCGCCAGCTTTTGGAGGAGGTCGAGCGCGCGATGGCTGTGGACACGCCCTTAGACATTCAAGGCAGCTATTTTAGCCACAGGGCCTTTATGGAAAATCAGCGGCGCCATTTTGAGGCTGCCTTGCATTATTTTGATAGGGCGCTTTCGGTGTGGGAGCGTTTGGGAAAGGAGGAAAAAATAGCTGAGACGCATCTGGACATAACTGCCGTGCACATCAACCGTCGCGATTGGCAGGGAGCAGAACAACACCTTGAACGCGCCGGGCAGATCATAAACAAACACGCAGACAATCAGAGGCTTCAGGGGCAGCTGGCTTGTCGGGAAGGTTTTTTGCACCTTCATTTGTCTAACCACCGTCGGGCTTTGCGCAAGCTGCAGGAGGCGGAGAAGTTCTTTCTGGCATTAGGAGAGAAAGCAAGTTTGAAGGACTTTTACGTCCTGACGCTGGTAATCAGCGGTTTGGGGGACTTGTACGAGCGCATGGACGAGAAGGAGAATAGCTTGGATGCGTACTTGCGGGTGCTACCTATCGTAGAGGAGCACCGTTTACGCCCTCGATTACCTTGGCACTACCTCAACGCTGGCCGCGCAGCTATTGCTCAAAATGATACGGAATACGCACGTGAATGTTTTGAGCATGTACTAGAGTTTGCCGATGAGGAAGACCCAGAAGCCAAAGCCCATGCGTTGGCAAACCTAGGTATTTTAGCTCTTCTGCGAGGTGAAAACCAGCATGCGGCAGCACTTTTTGATGAGGCTGCTGCGCAGTTTCCCAATCCATCGGAACCTTCGGATTTTACTAACCTCTCTAAGATACAGGCGTGGCGTGCTGAACTGCTGTGGCAGTTAAAAGAAACTCAGCAGGCGGAGGAGCATTACAAGCAGGCTTATGAATTTGGTAAGCACGGGCACGACCTCAATCATTTGGCACACGTCAGTCAGGCATTGGCCCAACTCTGTGCTGGCCGAGGGGATTTTCGTCAGGCTTACTATTGGCAGCAGCAGACGACCGAAACCATTGAACAGCACTACTTACAGGTGCGCGACCGCGAACGACAGGAGCTCGAAACGCGTCACAACTTAGAGCGCATTCGCCACGAGGCTCAAATGGCCAAACTCCGCGTGGCAACCCTTCAACTGCGGGCCTTGCGCGCTCAAATGAACCCCCACTTTTTGTTTAATGCGCTCAATGCCATCCAGGGTCTCATCACTTCGGGTCGCAATGACGAGGCGGAAACCTATTTGGCTCGTTTTGCCAGGCTGATGCGCCACACGCTGGAATATTCTGACCTGGAGGTGGTTACTTTGGAGCAAGAGTTGGAGTTTCTGGAGCGCTACTTGGAGTTGAACCGCCGTTTGCGCTTTCGCGACCGCTTGCAGTACCGTATCATTCAGCCCATGGGAGTTGATCCGGCAGAGGTGTTCATACCGGCCATGATAGTACAACCCTTTGTAGAGAATGCCATCGAGCATGGTCTGCGGCCACGTCTAGAAGGTCATCTGAGCGTGGAGTTTCGGCTGATCGAGGACGAGAATACACTACTCTGCCTCATCGAGGATGATGGTGTGGGCTTCAATAAGGGCCGAGAAAAGCAAAAATCTCAGCCGCCATCTTACCAGCGGCACCGTTCTCGAGGGATGGACATAACCCGCGAACGCCTCACCTTGCTGCACCAGCTGTGCAAAAACTCAGGCATGCAATTCATCAAAATCACTGACTTAGGCGACAAGACCCAGGGAGCGCGAACAGGCACATTGGTAGAAGTGATACTGCCCATGTTGGAACCTTACGCAACTTAACTTAAACTTAATCGAAGCGCCAAAAGAGCAAAATACCTTCGCCCCAACTATTTCGTATGGCTAAAACGAACAGAAAGAAGCAACAAGGTGCGGCCAAGCGCAAAGTCTTTTATTTGGATGTCTTAGACGCCCTGGCGCAGGAGAAAACCTTTCTCGTCATCGTGTTGGTGGCTTTTTTAATGGCCGCGGCGTTCTATCAGGATCGAACGATGGCCATGTGGATTGGCTTTGTTTTAGCCGCCTATTCGGCAGTGGCTAATGACAGTATCCAGTCCTTGGGCACCTTCATTGAGAGCAACAAACACCGCAAGTGGTGGCTGTTGTGGCTGTTCACGGGGGGAATCTTCTTAGTTACTATAATAGCCAGCTGGCTTCTCTTTAATGGCGATGTTACCTATAAACGCCTCATTAATGATGCCAACGAGACCAAGTATCCGCATCCGGAGGTCTTCTCTTTCTTTCAGGTCATAGCGCCACTGGTGCTGCTCATCCTGACACGTCTGCGCATGCCGGTATCCACGACATTCCTGCTGTTGAGCGTGTTTAGCATTGATGCCTCTGGGGTTACTTCCATCGTACAGAAAAGCCTATCGGGTTATTTGTTGGCCTTTGCCGTTTCTTTTGCTATATGGTATTTCGGCTATCAAATTATCAAGAAGTACTTTTATAAGCGTAAAGCGCACTTTTCCTGGGTATTTGTACAGTGGGTCATCAGTGGCTCTTTATGGTCGGTATGGCTTATGCAAGATGGGGCCAATATTGCGGTGTTTTTGCCTCGCCGCTTGGATATGTTCTATTTGCTCATCTTTCTGTCGGTTATCTTTTTTGGCATGGGCATCCTCTTCTACCTTCGCGGCGACAAAATTCAGGAGGTTGTCAGTGAAAAGGTACGCATCTCTGACGTTCGGGCTGCCACGTTGGTGGACTTCACGTACGTGTTGCTCCTGTTGTACAAGCTATTGGTCAGCACCATACCTATGAGCACGACTTGGGTTTTTTTGGGCGTCATTGGAGGACGAGAGATAGCCATCAGCCTGGCCCGCCAGAAGAAGGGGTACAAACACCGGTACCGGGCACTGCGCCTAGTGGGTCGGGATGTGTTGTATGCTACCATCGGTCTTATCATCTCTGTGGCGTTGGCTGCAGGAGCGAACCCTGCCATTCGAACGGATATAGCCCAAGGCTTTCACGGTTTTTGGGTCGGCTTGGTCAACCTACTAAACTACTGACAGCCCCGATAAAGACGGGGACATGAAACAACGAGTTCTTTCGGCCATCATTTTTGTTGTGGCCATGTTGGCAGGCGTCTTTGGCGGCGCTGCAGCATTCTACACCTTATTCGCCCTTATTACCGCCGGGTGCCTGTGGGAACTAATGGGGCTGCTATTTCCTCCCGACCACGACCACCGCAGGTGGCGCCGTGCTATGGGTACTTTGCTAGGAGCCACTCCTTTTCTGGTCTTCGGCAGTAAAATGTTTGGCGTCTTCCAACCGCTTTCCTCATCGGTAGAGTTCTTTCCATACCTATTTGTGGCCGACTTGTCGGAAAACGTAAGTCCTATCCTGATGACATTAGTGCTGCTCATGTTGGCTGTGTTTGTGCTTTTCGCAGTGGAGCTTTTCCTGTGCTCTGCGCGCCCTTTCGACAACATTGGTCATTATTTGGTCGGCATTGCTTATGTCGGAGTGCCCTTTGCATTGCTCATCAACATCTCTTACTGGCACGGCAATTACGCTCCTTTGCGGGTTTTTGGGCTGCTGTTGTTGACTTGGACTAACGATACAATGGCGTACTTCATCGGCACCTTCATTGGAAGAACTCCTTTCTTCACCCGCGTTTCTCCTAAAAAAACGTGGGAAGGAACGCTTGGTGGGATAGCCTGCACGTTGATGATGGCATTTGCCCTGTCGCGCTGGATAGCGGACTTTACCCCGGCTGAATGGCTGTTATTGGGCGGGTGTGTGGCTGTTTTTGGCACTCTGGGTGACCTGGTAGAAAGCATGCTCAAGCGCAGTGTTTTTGTGAAAGATTCGGGTTCTATCCTTCCCGGTCATGGGGGATGGCTTGACCGATTTGACTCTTTCATCTTCGTGCTGCCTTTTGCGTGGTTGGTTCTCATGGTTTGGGAAGGGTGAGCAATATGGGTATTTCAGCTGTCATCATTACCTACAATGAAGCGCGAAACATCGCCCGCTGTATAGACTCGCTGGAGGGTGTGGTAGATGAAATTGTGGTAGTGGACTCCTTTTCAACCGACGCAACGGAGCAAATCTGTCGGGAGAGAGGCGTTAGGTTTTTACAGCATCCTTTCCAGGGGCATATCGAACAAAAAAACTACGCTCTGACTCAGGCCTATTACGACTGGGTGCTCTCTTTGGATGCCGACGAGGCCCTCTCAGATACCCTGAGGCGTTCCATTTTGGCCGTGAAGGTGCAAGCCCCTTCGTTCGATGGTTATTTCATGAACAGGCTAACTAATTACTGCGGGCAATGGATACGACACAGTGGCTGGTATCCCGACCGCAAGCTGCGGCTATTCGACCGCCGAAAGGGCCACTGGGGCGGCACAAACCCGCATGACAAGGTCATCATGGCCGAAGGTTCGTGCACAGCGAGATTGGAAGGTGATCTCTTGCACTACAGTTATTACACAGAAGAGGAACACTGGACTAGGGCAAGGAAGTATGCCCGCATTGCTGCCGAAGCCATGCTAAAACAAGGGCGTCGGAGCGCTTGGTGGCGGCCTGTCCTCAGTCCCGCCTTTAAGTTTGCCCGAAACTACTTTCTTAAGATGGGCTTTCTCGACGGTCGGGCGGGCCTCAGGATTTGCTATATTGCTGCCTTGGAAACGCACTGGAAATACAAACACCTCAGACGTCTTCAGCAGGAGGGCAAGGGATCGGCTCTTTAGCCCAAAGCATCGGTAAAAAACTACCACACTATTACTCGTCTTTCTATGTATGCCATAGCCGAAACAAATTTCCACTTCCCGGGCCAGACGGGCCTTTACCGCGGCAAAGTGCGCGATGTGTACGCCATAGGCGAGCGCATCGTCATGATAGCTACCGACCGCATTTCCGCCTTTGACTGTATCCTACCGCGCCCCATTCCTCTCAAGGGCGCCGTGCTCAACCAATTAGCGGCGTATTTTCTGGAATCTACTCGCGATATCTGCCCAAACTGGCTCATTTCGGTGCCTGACCCAAATGCATCCATTGGGTACCATTGCGAGCCGCTTCGAGTCGAGATGGTCATCCGCGGTTATCTGGCGGGGCATGCCGCTCGCCAGTATGCCGCCGGACACCGCACCCTTTGCGGCGTACCCCTGCCCGATGGACTGCGCGAGAATGACCCTCTACCCCACCCTATCATTACTCCTACCACAAAGGCTGCCGCGGGCCACGACGAGGACATCTCGCGCGAGGAAATCCTCCAGCGCGGCATTGTCTCGCCCGAAGACTACGCCCAAATGGAAGCCTATACCCGCGCGCTCTTTCAGCGAGGCACCGAAATGGCTGCTCAACGCGGCCTCATCCTGGTGGACACGAAGTACGAGTTTGGAAAATGGAACGGCCAACTGATGCTCATGGATGAAGTGCACACCCCCGACAGCTCGCGATATTTCTACGCGGAGGGCTACGCTGAACGTCAAGCCCGCGGGGAGCGCCAGCGCCAACTGAGCAAGGAATTCGTCCGCGAATGGCTTATGGCACATGGCTTCCAGGGAAAACCCGGGCAAAAGATGCCCAACATGCCCGATGAGTTCGTCCAGGAAGTATCCGGGCGGTATCTTGAACTCTTTGAGAAAATGACTGGAAGAAAACTTGTCCTGAGCGAAACCGAAAGCCCCCTGACGCGCATAGAGCGCAATGTCCTCAATGCGCTGTAAACGGGTGCCAGCAAGTGGAGTCCTCGCTACACATCAGCCTCCTCGGCGTACTCGACGTATTCCTCTAACACAGCGTCAGTCATGTATTCCAGCCGCTTCTCTTTAGAGAGTTCCTCCACAGACTCATAAGAAATATAAGTGCAAGACTCTGCCAATGGGCCTTTTTCCAGGAAGGTGAATACAGGGCGTGTTATCTCTTGCAATACCTTTTGCCTTCTTTCGAGAGGAGCAACGATATGGGCTTTTATGTTTAGGTTAGGTTGTAGTGCCATTAGGTCTGCCATTCTCAGAATACCTGAGTAGATGGATGTTGTGTGTTCAACTTCAAAAGCGCGAATGACAGAACGCCCCCTTATCCAGAGAACATCAATGTTTTCTATGGTTCTTAAAGTAACATCGTCGTAATTCAATGGCAACTGTTCGAGCAGACACGACGCTTTGGGTTTCCAATACTCCAGCACCTTTTGCCTGTCGCTTCGCGGTAGCCATACTTTCATGCCCATGCGCTCTCCGATCTCTGCCAGGAGAGCTTGGATTCTGGCAGACTCGCGCAGATAGGAGGACGGCAACATTTCCTTAGGCTGGAGGTCTTCCTCATTTTCTGGTACAGACACCACCACCAGCCTATTATTTTCAGTCTTTACGGTCAAGGATTTCAGTTTTCGCTGTTCCGTTTCATTCAGCCCATAAATTATACCATTAGTCTCCTGAGCCATCAACACTTTTTCTAGGTACTCTCCGTCCTGATTGGTCAGTTTCTTAAGGCTGGAGCGCACCATACCAGTCCACCGGACACTTTTGGGAGGTAAATTCTTGGTAAAAGAGAGATTATTCCAGAGAATACCGTCCTCCATGGGCACGGCCTTTTCTAAGGGTAGCCAGACCTTGGTATTTACCCTGACCCTCACAATATAGGGATCCGCTGCAGGAGTAAAACGGGGATTATCCTCGATAAAATAGCCGCTCGTTACCTCCAAAACGCCAACCCAACGAGACAACTTGGTCACGTAGCAGATGAGTTTGTCGCCTGGTTGGAGTACCTCAGCTATTCTTTTTTGTCTTTCACTAAAGCCACTCACCGACCTGTCAGAGTGCGTGAACGCGTCGTAAGTGTCGGGCGAAAACAAGCTGATATAGTATGCCATTCGTTTAAATGCAGACAAGTGATGCTGTGCAAACTTGAAATGCAAAAGTACATATTGCAACAACACGGCTTACCCTCTGTTTTAAAGCGGAAAAGACGCCTCTGAAGTAACTAAATAGCAGGTTTGCAAAGGGTACAATTTTTCCAGAGTGTCCGCACAGCCTCCTATTTTGAAGTGAAAAGTTAAAAGTGATAAGTGAAAAGTAGAACCGGCCACTTGCTACTTCTATCGCCTTTCTCGCCTCCGTTTTTTTAGGGTGAAAAAACGACTGCCGGCTTCGGAGCGACTGCTGTGGGCGTAGGGGCTGGGCATGCGGCTCCTGTTTAGCCGCGGGCGTGTTTTCGTCCCGCTTTCGGGCCTTAATAATGGCGGAAGCGCAGCATGCCCTCTCCGCGCCTGCAAGCACGGCGACACTCGGGTGCTAACTTTTCACTTTTCACTTCCCTCCGCGCATGCAAACACGGCGACCCTGCAATGCCGCTACGCCGTTATTAAGACCTCAGGGCGAGACGGGCACATGCTCAAGCCCAAGCCAGAACCCGGTGGGTGCTGATGCGCCAAAAAAGCCAAGTCAAAGCGCTGGAGCCGTTTTTCCCAAAAAAACGGCCTCGGTGAGGGCGGCGAAGGTGGCAGCAGGTGCAGAGTGGGTAGTTTGGAAAACAGCCATCGGACTTCTTGACGGAAAATGCGTACCTTTTCAAAAACGCTGTAAAAAGTACTGCGGCCAAAACAAGGCGACCATTGTGTCTATTGCAGCTACGGGACTGTAAGATGCCCCCCAATACAGGCGGAAAAAAATTGCTGTAAACAATAAAAAGGCGAATGGAGGGATAATGCCTCGCCATACGGCTCGCGATTTTTATCAGAAGGCTCTGAAGCAAACCTCCTTGAGGACGGGCAAAATACATGGCCTAATTCAGCATTGCCCGAATACCTTTGCCATTTCATCACTAAACCCAACGATGATGTATTGGCTACGTCCGCTTTTTTTTCTACTTCTATTGCTTTCTTTCTCTTGCCGTTCGGCCCGACCGACTGGGCAGGATGATGGCATCATTGAAATCGTGTTCTTGCAAATGAACGATGTGTACGAGATAGCACCGCTCTCCGACGGCTCAGGCGACTTGGCTCGCGTGGCAGCGCTTCGGCAAAGCCTGAAGGCTCGAAACCCAAACACGTACACTGTCTTGGCTGGCGACTTCATCAGCCCCTCGGTCATTGCCACCTTGCGGCATGAGGGCAAGCGCATACGAGGGCGCCACATGGTGGACGTCCTCAATACCCTCGGGGTAGATGCCGTTGCCTTCGGCAATCACGAGTTCGACTACGACTACGAAGACCTGCAAGCCCGCATAGACGAGTCGCATTTCACATGGATAGGCACCAACCTGCGCTATGCGCAGAGCGATACGCTGGTTGGCCCTTTCTTCAAGCGCCTTTCTGAAGAGCGCAAAGAGGCGTGCCCAGACTACTTGCTCGTGGATTTTACCGATGCCGACGGCACACAGGTGCGCGTGGGCTTGTGGGCCGTTACCGTAACCGTTAACCAAAAGCCCTACGTGCGCTACAGCGACCCCATCACCACCGCACAACAGACATACCAGCAGCTGCGCGGCCAATGCGACGTGCAGGTAGCCCTGACCCACTTAGACATAGAGGACGACCTGCGCTTGGCAGCCTTGGTACCAGAAGTGCCACTCATTATGGGCGGGCATGACCACGATAATATGCTGCATCGGGTAGGGCATACAACAGTAGCCAAGGCAGACGCCAATGCGCGCACCGTGTACGTGCACCGGCTGCGCTACGACAAGAGAGAGCGCTCAGCTGCGGTGCACTCCGAGTTGCGTCGCATTAACGCCGCCATGCCTTCAGAGCCGAACGTCGCCTCGGTAGTAGCCCGCTGGGAAGCCATCAAGCAAGCCGCCCTGAACAGCGCCGGTTTCCATCCCGATGCCCGCGTAACGGTGCTCCGCGCTCCGTTAGACTGCCGCGAGGCCCTCATTCGGCATCAACAGGCGCCGGTAGGCCAAATTATCCTGGGCGCCATGCTGGCTGCTGCTCGAGAGCAACCGGAGTGCGCCGTGCTCAACAGCGGCTCTATTCGAGTGGACGACGTACTCAATGGCCCACTGAGCGAACTCGACGTGGTGCGCATGCTTCCCTTTGGCGGCGGCATCAACGAGGTAGAAATGCGCGGTGCACTGCTCCAACGCGTGTTGGACGCCGGCCTGAGCAACAAGGGCAAAGGCGGCTATCTGCAATGGGCCTACATCGCTCGCGACGACACCCGGAACCAGTGGCTCGTACGCGGCCAACCTCTCGACCCGGCGCGCATCTATCGGGTCGTATTGCCAGATTTTCTGCTCTCTGGCCAAGAGACGAACATGGCCTTCCTCAAAACAGACCCTCTGCCCAACAACCAACCCGGGACGACCAACCCAAACGTTCTGCACCTGCACAGGCCTACTCCAGGCGACACCTCCGACCTGCGGCACGACATACGGCATGCCCTCATCCATTACTGGCGCAAGCAATAAGCCGCGCGGCACTGGAGCGCCATTTGCTACCTTTGCCGCCGAAATGGGAGGAGTGCTTCGAAAAATCTGGGCTGCTTATGCCGTAGGGCTATTTCTGCTGCTCATGCTCGTGCTGGGTGTGCCCGTGTTGTTGTTTCATATGGCTACGGCGCCCGGAGAGCCTGCCTTGCGCCGCAATGTGCACTTCTTGCACCACATCTTTACGCCTATTTTTCTGTTCCTCATTGGCATACGGCTTCAGGTGGAAGGGTTGGAGTACCTGACACTTGGTCGCTCTTATGTGCTGGTAAGCAATCACTTATCGGCCTTAGACTTTATCGTGAATGCACATGCCTATCCGGGCGTGTTTCAATTCCTCGCCAAACAAGAGCTGCACCGCGTACCGATCTTTGGCTGGGTCGTGCGTAAGATGTGTGTCAGTGTTGACCGCAGCAGCCCAGCCAGCCGAGCGCGCAGCTTGGGTGTGCTGCAGCAAAGGCTGTCGCGAGGATGGAGCATCTTTATTTATCCGGAAGGACGCCGCAACCGAAGTGCCGAACCACTTGGCCCTTTTTATGACGGCGCTTTCCGCCTGGCCATCCAAACGCAGGCGCCCATTGCCATTCAGACCTTGGTGAATATGCGCGATATCTGCGGTAGGGCCGATGGCTTAGATTTGCGTCCTGGCACCGTACGCATCCGCTGGAGCAAACCTATCGAAACTGCTGGCCTTACCTTAGAGGACGTGCCGCAATTGCGCGAACAGGTGCGGCAAGCCATGCTGGCTTCATTGGCAGCGGCCTCGTCGGCTCAAGTAGCAGCTTCGGCTAGCTAAGCACTTTTCTCTTTTCCATGTGTTTCGAACCATCACAATTTGAGCAAAACAGTGAAATACAAAAACAACATTCTCGAAGCCATTGGCAATACGCCCATGGTGAAGATCAATCGGGTAGTAGCCGATATTCCCGCCTTGGTATTGGCCAAGGTGGAGACCTTTAATCCAGGGCATTCTATCAAAGACCGCATGGCGCGCAAGATGATTGACGATGCCGAGGCGAAGGGGCTTCTCAAGCCGGGCGGTACTATCATCGAGTGCACCAGCGGAAACACCGGCATGGGCTTAGCCTTGGTGGCTTGTGTACGCGGTTACCGCGCCATCTTTACTACTACCGACAAGCAGAGCAAGGAAAAAATAGATATGCTTAAGGCCATGGGGGCTGAAGTCATTGTGTGCCCCACCAATGTAGAGCCCGACGATCCGCGTTCCTATTACTCTGTGGCCCGACGCTTAAGCCAAGAAATACCCAACTCATTCTGGTGCAACCAATACGACAACCTCTCGAACCGCCAGGCCCACTACGAAAGCACCGGCCCAGAGATCTGGGACCAAACCGATGGCAAAGTAACCCACATCGTCGTGGGTGTGGGCACGGGCGGCACCATCTCAGGCGTGGCCAAATACCTCAAAGAGCGCAATCCTAATGTGCAGATCTGGGGCGCCGATACCTATGGCTCCGTGTTCAAGAAGTATCACGAAACCGGCATCTTCGACCCCAAGGAGATATACCCTTATATTACGGAAGGTATTGGAGAAGACATCCTGCCGGCCAACGTGGACTTCTCGCTCATAGACCTCTTCGAAAAAGTTACGGACAAGGACGCTGCCATTTGGGCGCGGCGTTTAGCTCGCGAAGAGGGCCTGCTGCTGGGCTACTCAGCAGGCAGCGCCATCGGTGCTCTGTGGCAATTGCGCCACCGCCTGACCAAAGACGATGTGGTAGTGGTCATCTTCCACGACCACGGCAGCCGATACGTGGGCAAAATTTATAACGACGACTGGATGCGCCAACGCGGCTTCCTGGAAGACGAACTGAAGGTGGCCGACATCATCGCCCACAAAAAAGACCGCCATTTCTATAGCGTACAACAGACCGACTCTCTGCAATCTGCTTTCCTGCAAATGAAGGAGCACGACATTAGCCAGCTACCTGTCTTGGACGGCGACCATATCGTCGGCGTCATTACCGAGCGCCAAGTGCTCCGATTATTGCTTCAAAATCCCATGGAAAACAGCCAAAGACCAGTAGCCGACATCATGGAGGAACCTTTGCCCGTCGTGGGCGACGACGTACCCATCAGCCAACTGAGCCGCTACTTCAGCAAAAGCACTCCCGCCGTCATCGCCAAAGACCGCTCTGGGAGCGTGCACGTCATCACTCCCTATGACCTCATCCAGAGCCTATAAAAACCTATGACCCGCATCGCCGTCTTTGCCTCCGGTACGGGCAGCAATGCCGCGCGCATTGCCGATTACTTTGCCCATAGCGATTGCGCACGAGTGCGCTTGGTCGTGTCCAACAGGCCCCAGGCTCCTGTATTGGATTTGGCGCGCGCCAGAGGCATCGCCACGCACGTCATCTCAAGAGGTGATTTTTATGGCACCGAACATTTGCTCTCTGTCTTGACCGAACAGGAAATCGGTTTCATAGCACTGGCAGGTTTCCTTTGGTTGGTGCCGCCCTATTTAGTGCGCGCCTATTGGCGCCGCATGGTCAACATCCATCCTGCCCTTTTGCCCGCTTACGGAGGCAAGGGCATGTACGGCATGCGCGTACACGAAGCCGTCAAGGCTGCCGGCGAACGCGAAACAGGCATCACTATCCACTTCGTCAACGAACAATACGACGAGGGCGACATCATCTTCCAGGCCCGCTGCCGGGTATTGCCCGATGACTCCGCCGCCGACATCGCCCGAAAAGTGCAGGGCCTGGAACACGAACACTACCCCAAAGTGCTCGAGCACCTGATTTGCCCTACCGCCCATATTTCGCCATGACGCTTCGCGATGTCCTGCAACTCCTTCGCATTGAGCATTGGGTAAAAAACCTCTTCGTCTTCTTGCCCGCCTTCTTCGCTGCCCGCCTGACGGAGTGGGCAGTGATGCAGCAGGCCTTCCTGGCTTTCCTGTCCTTTTCGGCCATCGCCTCCGGCGTTTATGTGCTCAATGATTGGGTAGATGCTCCACAAGACCGCAATCACCCCGACAAACAACACCGCCCCATAGCCCGAGGGGCAGTGCGGCGCTCTGATGCCTTCCTGATATTGGCTGGTGTGCTTCTCGCAGGCTTTGCCTTGGCAGCCATTTTAGGGCCAACGGTACTACTCATCGGCGCCCTTTATACCGGCATCAATGTGCTGTACACCTTCGCCCTCAAGCACATTGCCATTGTGGACATCAGCCTCATCGGCATGGGCTTTCTGCTGCGCGTATTCGCCGGCGGCGAAGCCACAGGCATAGAGGTCTCCCATTGGCTTACGGTGATGACCTTTTTGCTGGCCCTCATTCTGGGCTTAGCCAAACGACGAGGCGAGTACGTCGTCGCCACCCGTGGCCACAGCTTCCGCCGAGCATTAGAAGGCTACAATCTGCCCTTCCTCGATGCCGCCATCGTCGTGTGCTCCACGGTAGCCATCGTGGCATACCTGATGTACTGCTTCTCTCCCGAAGTTACCGAACGCATTGGTAGTCAGCGCATCTACTACACCGCATTCTTCGTCATCACCGGCATTTTGCGCTACCTGCAGCTGACCTTAGTCTTTGGCAGAACGGAGTCGCCCACGCGGGCCTTGCTGCGCGACCACTTCCTGCAGCTCACCCTCCTGGGCTGGATAGGCGCTTTTGTGTGGCTCCTTTACCTGACCTGAAAAGGAAGCGCATAAAAGCCACTCCTCGGAGCAAAGCCTTTTTCGCCATCCATTTTGGGGTGGGAAAAAACGGCATTGCGCACTATGTAAATCTCCGTAGCGCAGGCCCAGCCTTGGCGTCTTCTGTTTGGCCCCGAGCATGTTTCCGTCTCGCTTTCGGTTCTTAATAATGGCGAATTGGCAGCCTTGCATTTTCGTCTCTGCATGCGCGGAGATACCAACTTGCCGCCGCGCCATTATTAAGGCCCCGAGCGGGACAGGCACACCTAAAGGCCATAAAAAGGTGCCGGAGACGCCGGTGCGCTAAAAGGCCAAGCAAGGGCTGCAGGGCCATTTTTTCCCAAAAAACGGTTGTCGTAGTAGCCAAGGGCGGCGGAGCCTCTCCGCACTCGGCCCGGTCCAAATCATGAGCGCAATTATTAGCTGCCGTTATCTTTGACGCCAAAAGAGAACACCACCTTGCATCATGAAGACAGAAATCCGGAACCTCATTGCCGAGGGGAAAATAAAGGAGGCGCTCCAGCTACTCGCTGAAGTCAAACCAGACCAGGCCACCCAGCTGCTGGGTCAATACAACCGAACCCACAACCAATACCAACAGGGCCTGATTGATTACGGCGAGTACTCCAGGGTAATGGCGCGTCTGTCCAACGCTGCCGTAGAGTTTGCCCCTGATGATGACAAGCCGGGGCCAACTTCGCAGCGGGCAGTCGTATTTATCTCCTATAACCACGCCGACGCAGCGGTGGCCCGCCGGGTGCGCGATTTTTTAGGGCAAAACGGCATTCGAGTGATTTGGGATGAAGACGACATGCCCGCCGGAAAGAACATTATGGAGTTCATTCAGGAGTCAGTGCGCGCCTGTGATGCGGTGCTCTCCATCGTTTCAGAGCGCAGCCTGAAGTCTGGTTGGGTTGGCCAAGAGAGCGTTGCCGCGATGTACGCCATTTGGTTGGCCGACAGGAAATTTCTCCCGGTGCGTTTGGACAACGTCGTCTTTGACATTGATTTTCAGATTGCTGCACAGGAGGCCATTCAGCAAAAGTTGGAAGAGCTGGACGCCAAAATTGAGCGGCTTCGAAAGTTGGGCGGCGATACGCGCGTTTTCGACGACGACCGCGACCGGCTCTTCGAGTTGAAAAACAACTTGGGCAGGATCATCCAGCAGATGAAAAGCGTGTTGGCTCCGGATATTTCCGGGGATAGATTCGAGTCTTCGATGCGGCGAGTGTTGGAAAGCATTCGCCAAAAGCAATGAACATCTCCCCGGTCTTAGGTGCGCGGCCCAAAGAGGAGGCTTCCGATGCGCACCATGGTGCTGCCCTCTTCCACGGCAATTTGCCAGTCGGATGACATGCCCATGGAAATCTCCCGAAAGTGCGGCGCATTGGCGAAATAGGAGGCCTGCAAACGCTCGAAAATGCGGCGGAGATGGCGAAATTCTGCGCGTATTTGGTCAGTGTCATCGGTGAAGGTCGCCATACCCATGACGCCGCACAAGCGCACGTGCTGCATGGTTTGGTATTCGGGGCTTTGTAGAAGGGCGTCGGCTTCCTTCTCGCTCAGTCCGAACTTGGTTTCTTCTTGGGCGATGTGAAACTGTAGCAGGCAGTCAATGGTGCGCCCTGCGCGGGCTGCTTGCTTTTCTATTTCTTGTAGAAGCCGCAAACTGTCCACAGAGTGAATCATATGGACGAATGGCGCGATGTGGCGCACCTTATTGGTCTGTAGATGGCCGATGAGGTGCCAGCGAATGTCGGCGGGCAGTAGCGGTGCTTTGGCTATAAGCTCTTGCACGCGGTTTTCACCGAAGTCGCGCTGGCCTTTATGGTAGAGCTCCAGAATGCGCTCTGGTGGATGTGTTTTGGAAACGGCCACTAACACGACTCCACGGCTTCGAAGAGCACCCGTCAATTCTTCGTACATCTCAAGCGGTTAAATTTAATGGGCCAAAATTAGGGACGCCCTACCTTCGCGCATGACAGTATTACCGAACAATCTTCCGTAATCAATGACTGACCTCCCATGATGAAAAAAAGTACAAGCCTTCGCATGTATCGCTTTGTCTCTCTCGCTTTCGTTGGTTTGGCGTGTTTCGCATTGGCTTTTCCCGTCGGCGCCCAACCCTGCCCTTCGCTCAACAAGACGGCGACTTTCACCTCAAACAGCTGCCGGCCCGGCCTGACGCCGTGCACCCTCTGCCCGGGTGACCAGTTTACGGTGCAGGCTACCGGCACTGGACTTCAGCCTGGTGTGTGTGTGAATTGGTACTATGGCACTACGCCCAATTTTAACCCCTACAGCGGAGAGGGCAATCTATTGGGTTGTTCGCAAGTGCAACCCACTCCGCCCAATTCGTGCGGCACGTGCCCGATGATACTGGCCTTGTTTGTCAACGCCTGTGGCACCGAGCAAAACAACGAAATGATTGCCATGTGGTCAGGCAGTGGTTTCTACGTGGATGATGCTACCCTGACCTTCCCAGACAACAGCGCCGGCGACTCGGACATTGGGGCTGGCTGTTCGTGGCAAACGCCCAGTGCCAATGCTATCTCGAGCATCCAGTCCATTTGCACGAATGCCGTTGTTATTGGCGCCGGCCCAGGAGATGTGGTGCCGCCTGGTGTGCCTGTAGTTGTCTTTACGAGTGCTGGCTATGATTACAATTACAACTTTGGCAGCCTGTGCCCGCTATCGCCTGTCATTTATGTGATGCAAAATGGGTGTGTGCGCAATGGGGAGGCGCTCCCTAACTCAGGAGGTGCTCAGACGGTAACCTTTGGGCTGACTTGCGGCTGTTCCTGGAGCACGACGTATAATACGGCCCAGTTAGTGGGCGGTGATGGCGCTTTTGTTACGGACGCTGGCTTTCCGAACTTTTACGGCAATGCGGGTTGTGGCTTTCCGTCTGTTCCCGGCGGTGGGGGCGGCGGAGGTGGCGGAAACACGCCCATCCAAATCCCTCCCTACACGGCCACGGTAACACAGGACATGTGCAACAATGGTCCCTATTGGGTAGTAGGAATTGTAGAGCCATTGCCTCCAGGGTGCAATCAGACTTTTACCAATTACATGGCCTTTGATGTGGTGTGCCCCCAGCCTAATCTGGGCACCGCTGATGTCTGCCAAAATGGAGGGCCTTTCGACCTGACGCAAATACAAGACCCTGCTGTGCCTAATGGGACTTGGTCTGGCCCAGGGGTCAGCGGTTTGTTTTTCAATCCGCTAGGCTTGCTTGGCCCTCAGCTGCTTACGTTCACGACGACCATATGCAACCTCGACAACCAGACCGTTGTTACCGTGCACGCGCCGCCCTCAGCGAGCATAAACCCTATCCCTACGGTGTGCCCCGGTAAGTCGGTGCAGCTGGTGGTGAACTTTAATGGTCAGGCGCCATGGTCGTTCAATCTGCTGGCGGGTAGCAACACAATAGGCTCCTTTACGGTAGGCGAATCGCCCTGGGTGTATCCTATTTTTCCTACTAGCACTACTAACTATACCGTTCAGGGCTTGGAGGACGCCTATTGCCGCGGGCCTAATGCTAGCGCTTTGGCGGTGGTTACAGGAGCGCCTTCTTGTACGCTGACGCTTGTCGGCCCGGATACCATCTGCGCTGGACAGCGCGACACCCTGCAGGTGCAATTCTCTACCAGCAATCCGCCATATACTTTCGTTTACTCTATCAATGGGGTCAATCAGCCGCCTATCACGACGAATAACAACCCCCACACTTTCCTGACGCCGCCGCTATCGGCTGGGCAGCACATCATCCAGCTGGAAAGCGTCATGGCCGATAGCTGCATTGGCGTGCCCTCTGGGCGCGATACCATCTTTGCGCGTCCGGCGCCAAGGGCCAACTTTCAGGATGATACCCTCCAGCTATGCGCAGGCCAGACGGACTCACTGCGCATTCGACTGAGAGGCTTTCCACCTTTCAGACTTCAGTACTCGGTAAAAACCGACACTATGAAGACGGATACCCTGCCGCTCTTTATTACGAGCGACACGCTGGTACGCATTCCAATAACACCGCCATTGGGCACCACTGTCTACCGCCTTTTCTTTGTGGCTGACAGCATCTGCGACGCTCAAATAGCAGATACACTGGTTGTTCTAGTGGGGGAGGCTCCAACGGGCGAACTTTCAGGCGGAGGCACCATTTGTAGCGGAGACTCTACCAACCTGACATTTACGTTCGTGGGCAACCCACCTTTCGTTTTCACCTATTCCATCAATGGTGTGGCGCAGCCACCAGACACTGCTTTTAGCAACTCGGTAGTGCGCAGGGTGTCTCCGGCTTCGACCTCAACATACACTTTACTGAGTGTGGTGTCCAGTGGCTGCAGTGGTATGGTTGCAGGCTCAGCAACGGTGAATGTGGTCCCTCCGTTGTCAGCGGAGATATCCGGTGGTGGACAAATTTGCCAGGGAAGTTCTGGTACAACCATTTCTATCTTATTTATGGGTACTGGCCCTTACACGGTGGTATATCAGGCCAACGGCATCGAACAACCGCCCATTACGACCAACGATAATCCACTAATCATCCCAGTAAATCCGCCTACGGGCACCTTCTATCAGCTGATAAGCGTCAGCAACCCTTCCGGATGCCCAGGTACTGTATCGGGAGTTGCGTTGGTAGCCGTGTTTACTCCTTCCACCGCAGAGCTGCAAAGCGATATTACCGTGTGTGAGAATGCGGACACCGTGCTGATGGTGGACTTCACGGGTAGCGGGCCTTTCTTGCTGGAATACGCCATTGATGGCGTTGTCCAGCCCATTGTGGAGACCTTCGACGATCCATATCTCATCCCAGTAAAGGTGGACAAGACCACTACCTATACCTTAGTTAGCGTCGAGTCTCCAGGGTGTGCAGGCAGTGTCATTGGAGAAGCTACCGTGTTTGTGAATTACCCGCCTAGCATTGAGAATCTCGTTATACTGTGTAACCTGGTGGATCAAACCTACACTTTGGAATTTGACGCCTTGGGCGTACCGCCTTTCTCGGTATCGGGCGCTCCTGGTGGTTTTGTTGGCAATCACTTTACCAGCGGGCCTATACCTCTCGACGATCCTTACGACCTGTTTCTGAGCGATGCAAACAATTGCACGCCGCTGCACATCCAGGGTCTGTCGCAGTGCTTCTGCTTGACAGATGCTGGCGAGCTGGATACAGTGCCATTGACAGGATGTGTAGGCGATACGCTTTTTGGCGTGTTTCTCGGCTTAGAAGAGCTGGAAATAGAGGACTCGCTGATTTTCGTACTCCACACCAGCCCCACAGAAGTGCTGGGCACCATTGTGGCAGCCGCGCCTCAGCCGGTGTTTACGTTTGACCCCGCCACCATGAGCATTAACACGCCCTACTACCTCTCTCCTGTGGCGGGCAACAAAGGCGGGCCGTTGGGGGTCAATCTTAATGACCCGTGCTTGTCGGTGAAGGCAGGCACACCCGTGGTTTGGCGGGCCAAACCTACCGCTACCATCTCAGGAGATTTCAACCTGTGCTCAGGCGAGACGGTGCTCATACCCGTTACCCTGACGGGCACACCGCCATTTGACCTGACCTACACGCTCAATGGGCAGACGCAAACAGCCACTGCGCTACAGAATACCTTCACCATCAGCGCTACACTGCAGCAAAACGCTACCTTTGAACTAGTGTCGGTGTCCAATGCGGAATGCCCGGGCACGGCCTCAGGTACAGCTAACGCTACCGTCCGCCAACCGGTGCAGTTGGACAACGTTACCATTACCTGCGCTCCCGACAATCTGAGCTTCGTTCTTGAGCTCGACGTGGTACAGGGCGATTTACCCTTTATCATCTTTACGGGCCTGCTGGGAGGCTCGTATAACCCCATCACAGGGCGGTACACGAGCGAGCCTACTCCTCCACCATTCGACTATCTCATTACGGCAAGAGATCAATGGCAATGCGGCACAGATACCGTGAGCGGCACGGCCACGTGCCCTTGCGTAACCGACGCTGGAAGTATGGCGCAAGACTTGTTGATACTGTGTGCAGATGACATAGCCTCTGTTGCCCCTGCTACAGCGTTTGCCTTAGGGCCACTGGATACCCTGCTGTACGCGCTGGCAACCACCAATACACCTGCCACATGGACGATTCTGGCGCTCAGTGATGTGCCGACCTTCAGCTTCGACGCGGGCACCATGACGCCGGGCACCACGTACTATATTTTTGCATTGGCCGGCATACCTAATGCAACCACTGGTATTGACCTCAACCATCCGTGTGCCTCTATCTCTGTGGGCGCTACAGTCATTTGGCAACCTCGACCTACGGCCGCATTGGCAGGTGACTTCAGCGTGTGTGCAGGCGACTCTACGGTGCTTACTTTTAATTTCAGTAGAAATCAACCTTTCAGCGCAACCTGTCATGTCAATGTCCTCGATCAGCCCCCCATCAACTCTCCTAACCAGCAGTTTGACCTCGTCGTTGGACCAGCCGCGACTTCTACTTACACCTTAGTGGATGTTACTGGCAATGGTTGCCCTGGTACGGCCAATGGTGCGGCGACTGTAACGGTTAATCCGCTGCCGAATATTGAAAACTTGGAGACTACCTGCAACCCTGCCACACTTACCTATACGGTAGCATTCGATGTAACGGGCGTAGCCACCCCCACTGTGAGCGGGCTTAACGGGACCTTTACGGGCAACAGGTTTACCTCCGAGCCGCTCAACAGCGGGCAGGTCTATAATGTGGTGGTTAGTTCGCCGGCAGGATGCACAACCACGGCAACGGGGTCGGCCACGTGTAGCTGCATCACCAACGCCGGCACGATTCCCACCCAGGCGCTCGACGTATGCCTGCCGGACTCAGCGAGGGCTGCTGCTGCCGTAAATACCGTGCTGGCGCCGGGAGAGATCTTACAGTATATCCTTTACCAGAACCCGGCAACGCTTCCTGCAGGTGTCATCGCCGTCAGCAACGCGCCTGTGTTCGCCTTTGAGCCGGGCATGCAAACAGAAACGACTTACTACATCTCAGCTGTAGCGGGCTTGCCCTAAGCAACGGGTACTGTGGATCCGCTTAGCCCATGCCTGTCGGTGTCGCCGCCAGTGCCAGTGGTGTTTCACGACCGCCCGACGGCGACCATATCGGGCGATACAACGGTATGCACCAACAGCAATGCACTTTTCCAGGTGTTTTTTACGGGAACGGCTCCTTTCCAGTTTGTGTACAGCATCAATGGCGTACCGCAAAATGCCGTAGCAGCGCCTCAAAGCGTGTTTACCATCTCCAGTAGCAACATTCAGCTGCCGCAAGTCTTTGAGCTGATTTCTGTAGAGGATCGCTTCTGTTCGGGTACAGTCAGCGGCAGCTATCGCATTGGCGTGCAGGACGGTCCGACGGCTTCCATTGGCCCGGCTGCGTCCATCTGCGCAGGCGATAGTGCTGTCTTGACGCTGACTCTCAGCGGTGGTACGGCGTACAGCGTTACTATCGGCGGTGGGGCTACACCCATTTCGCTGAACAATATCCAAAGTGGTGCCACGGTGAGCGTCAGCCCGGCAACGACTACGACTTACACTATCAGTACCCTAGTGGCCCAGGGCAACCAGTGCCCGCAAAACATAGGGCCAGGCGCTACGATAACCGTGTCGCCCCCCATCATGGCAAATGGTTCTATCTCCGACTACGGTAATGGGCACAATGTCAGCTGTGCGGGTGAAGACGATGGCGCAGTAACCCTCCAGGTAAGCGGTGGCACACCACCCATTGGTGCGCAATGGAGCAATGGTGCTTTTGGCACTGACCTTCGGAATGTAGGCGCGGGAATTTACACCGTTACTCTGACGGATAACCTCGGCTGTGTGTACACGAATAGTTTCACCCTCACAGAACCGCCGCGCACTGAGATCCTCTTTGCTACGGAGCCGCCGCGTTGCTTTGGCGACCGCAACGGCCGCATTCTCGTAACTGGCATCCAGGGCGGGCTGGGGCCGTATGCTGTGGGCCTAAACAACACTACACCTCAGGTCATCACCGTCCTGCCCGCTGTTTTCCAAGGGCTTGCAGCTGGCACATACTCCATCAAGGTGCAAGATGCTAATGGTTGCGACAGCGAGATAGGCGCCTTTTTGCCTGACCCGCCTCAGCTGGTGGTTGCCCTCGGCCCCGACACAACCATTTACTTAGGCGACAGCGTGCGTCTCGAAGCCCTTGTGGCGGGTACACCCATCGTCTCTTTCCTCTGGGCGCCTACCGAGGGACTGAGTACACCGGAGTCCCTCGTTACCATCGCTAAACCCGCTCGCACAACGCGCTACACTGTACAGGTAACAGATACGGCAGGCTGTACTGCCCAAGACGTCATTGTAGTAGCGGTCATCCGCGAGCCACGCGTGTACATTCCTAATGTTTTCCAACCTGGGTCGAGCGCTAACGGCAGTTTCTTCGTCTCGGCCGGCCCTGAGGTGGTCAACATCCGCTTTATGCGCATCTTCGACCGCTGGGGCGACTTGGTCTGTGAGAAGCTCGACATGCAGCCTAACAACCCCAGTGTAGGCTGGGATGGCACTTGGCGCGGCCAGAATGCTCCACCCGGAGTGTACACCTACGTCATGGAACTGGAGTACACCGATGGCAGCACTGAAGTCAAGGCCGGCGACATTACGATTATACGCTAATAGAGCCGTAGATCTCCCTCTCTGACAAGGGCCATGCCGAGGCATTCGGCATGGCCCTTAGGCACACCGGTATTCTTGCTGCCATTTTGTCATTACAGGGTCAACGAAAGCCGTACCTTTGCGGCAAGGAAAAGAGCACTTCGCTGAAATGATGCACGAAGAACAAATCACTCAGCACAGCCTGAAGACCATAGACGAGACACGCCAAGGTAGTGTGCTGTATAAAGAGCAGTGGGCTGAAACAGCGGCCCCGGGTACGCGGCGTTTTTACATTGAGAGCTACGGCTGCCAAATGAACTTTAGCGACTCTGAGATTGTGGCAGCCATTTTGCGCGAAGTGGGTTATGTCCCTACGCGCTACCTGGAAGAAAGCGACCTGATACTCATCAACACCTGCTCCATTCGGGAGAAAGCGGAGGAGACGGTGCGCAAGCGGCTGCGGGTGTTTGAGGCCGTCAAACAACAGCGACCGGGCACATTGATTGGAGTGCTCGGCTGCATGGCAGAGCGTTTAAAAAAGCGCTTTTTAGAAGAGGAAAAGCTGGTGGACCTCGTGGTTGGCCCTGATGCTTATCGCGACCTGCCCAATCTCATCGGCGGCGCAGAGAACGGGCAGCGAATGGTCAATGTACTCCTTAGCCGGGAGGAAACCTACGCCGACATTAGCCCAGTGCGCTTGGATAGCAACGGTGTAACCGCTTTTATCTCCATCATGCGCGGGTGCGACAACATGTGCTCGTTTTGTGTAGTGCCCTTCACCCGTGGGCGCGAGCGCTCGCGCGATCCGTTTAGTATTGTGGCCGAAGCCCAGGACCTATTCGAGCGCGGCTATAGGGAAGTTACTCTATTAGGACAAAACGTGGACTCATACCGTTGGCAGAATCCAGAAACAGGCCAGACAGTCAACTTTGCCCAGTTGCTCGAAAGGGTAGCACTGGTGCACCCACGGCTGCGCGTCCGTTTCAGCACCAGCCATCCTAAAGACATGACCGATGAGGTGCTGCACACCATGGCGCGTTACGACAACATCTGCAAGTACATCCACCTACCTGTGCAGTCGGGCAATAGCCGCATTCTGGCGCTGATGAACCGCACTTATGACCGCCCCTGGTACGAAGAGCGCATCCGCGCTATTAGGCGCATCCTGCCCGAAGCCGCCGTTTCGAGCGACATCATCGCGGGCTTTTGCACAGAAACGGAGGAAGAACACCAGGATACGCTTAGCATTATCGAGTGGGCCAACTTTTCCATGTCCTACATGTTTGCCTACTCGGAGCGCCCAGGCACCTTGGCTGCACGCAAATACCGCGACGATGTGCCAGAGGAAGTCAAAAAAAGGCGCCTGAATGAGATCATTCGCTTACAAACGGCAGTCAGCCTGCGCCACAACCAGGCAGACATCGGCAAGACGTTCGAAGTGCTCATCGAGGGAGACTCTCGCCGTTCAGCCGAGGACTTCTGCGGCAGAAATAGCCAAAACAAGATGGTGGTGTTTCCTAAAAAACCGGGTTTCAAGCCTGGTGATTATGTACAGGTGCGCATCTACGATGCGACAAGCGCAACACTCCTGGGGCAGATCGTCTGAAGGCACACCTCACTGAGCATAACCATGACTTCTCTGCAAGCGATAAAAGCGCGTTTCGGCATTATTGGTAATTCTCCGCTGCTTGATGCTGCTCTGGAAACAGCCATCCGAGTGGCTCCTACAGACTTAACAGTGCTCATTACAGGTGAAAGCGGGGTGGGTAAGGAGGTGTTCTCCAAGATTATCCACGCTCTCTCGGTGCGTAAGCACAATGAATTTATTGCGGTCAACTGCGGAGCCATTCCCGAAGGCACCATCAACTCCGAGCTGTTCGGCCATGAAAAGGGCGCCTTTACCGGTGCTATCAACGAGCGAAAAGGCTATTTCGAGACGGTTAACGGCGGCACCATTTTTTTGGATGAAGTCGCTGAAATGCCCTCCGACACGCAGGCATACCTCCTGCGCGTGCTCGAATACGGAGAGTTTATGCGCGTAGGCTCGTCTAAGGTGCTCAAAACAGACGTGCGCGTCATTGCCGCCACCAACGTAGACCTAGAGGAACGCGTGCGTCAGGGTAAGTTTCGCGAAGACCTCTACTACCGCCTGAACACCGTGCCCATTCGCGTGCCTGCTCTCAAGGACCGACGCGAAGACATCGAAATGCTCTTCCGCAAGTTTGCCAGCGACTTTGCTGAAAAATACCGGATGCAACCCATCCAACTGACAGAAGATGCGCTTTTAGTGCTAGAAAACTATCGCTGGCCCGGAAACATCCGCGAATTGAAAAACATAACCGAACAGCTCTCCATCCTCTCGGAAGAGCGCATTATCACGATGGAAACCCTCCAGCGCCACATGCCACACTTGTTCGTGCGCAACCTTCCCGTACCCACAGAGTCATTGCACAGCCAGACCACATCCATGCAGGACAGGGAAATTCTGTATAAAGTCCTGCTCGACATGAAAAACGACCTAAATGACTTGAAGGCTCTTCTGCTCGAGGTTATTCAAAGCAATAACCTACAGATGCCCGAAATGGCCATCTCCCGGCATTTCCCCACTTGGAGCAGCCCAACTCTGCCATCTGCACCGCCACCTAGCACTACAACCGTAGTAGGGCAAGGTACTCCTATCGTCATCGAACCTTCCCGACAAACACATACCTTGCCCTCTGCCGAAGAAGACACACCAAAAACCATGGATGAGATTGAAAAGGAAGCCATCCGCCGTGCATTGAAAAAACATCATGGCCGCCGAAAGGAAGCAGCAGAAGAATTGAAAATCTCAGAGCGAACGCTCTATCGGAAAATTAAACAGTACAATCTCTCTTAAACATACGAACTGTAACAAAAACCCGATATAATTCTCAAAAACGACTTTTCACTATGGCTCTGCGCATTCGCTTTGCTCTCCTGTTTTGCATGCTCATCGCTACTGTCGGGCTGAACGCCCAAAAAAAAGGGCATAATATCCGCGTAAAGCTGGATAACTATGCAGAAAAAGAAGTGGTGCTCGGTTTCTATTTTGGCGACAAGCCCTATGTGAAGGATACTGCTGAAATAGATGCCGAAGGCTATTTCACTTTCAAGGCAGACACACTCCTGCCCTGTGGCGTGTATCTTTTTGTGCTTAAACCCGACAACACCTTTATTCAATTCCTGCTATCGGAAAACAATCAGCAGATAACTTTCACCACCGACGTAAAAGACCCGGTGAATAAAATGAAGGTCAAAGGCTCTGAAGACAATCGCCTTTTCTATGAATATCTGGCGTTTTTGGCCAAGCAAAGAGCAGCGGTGGACAGTATCAAAAACCAGCTAGAACAGGTAAAGGATAATCCGAGCGACTCCCTTCGACTAGTACAGCAAAGTGCTGAGATAGACAAGAAAGTGCGCAAGTATCAGCAGGAATACATCCAAAAGTACACCAATACGCTCAGTGCTAAGATTATCAGGAGCTCTATAGAGCCAGAAATACCAGAGTTTGAAGGCGATGACCCTAAGGATATACAGCTCAAGAAATACTATTGGTATCGCGAGCACTATTTTGACAATATAGACATTGCAGATCCCTGCATGTTGCGCAGTCCTGTATTGCATCCGAAAGTGGATAATTTTGTAAATAAAGTTGTCCCACAACATCCAGATAGTATCAACGTAGCTATAGACACCGTCATAGCGCGCGTGCGGAACAATCCGGAAACGTACAAGTACCTCCTCATTCATTTCTTGAACACCTATGCTAAGTCCAATATCGTGGGCATGGATGCCTGCTATGTACATGTGGCGCTGAAGTATTATTGCACAGGAGGCACCCCATGGGTGAAAGAGGAGGATTTGGAAAAAATTTGTGACAATGCCCGACGTCTGGAGCCTATCCTCATCGGTAAGATAGCACCTAACATCATGGTGCGCGATAAATATAACCGCCTCATGTCGCTATGGGACGTAGATGCAGACTATACAGTGCTGTTCTTCTGGGCACCCGACTGCGGCCATTGCAAAAAGGCCGCGCCGCACATGGTGGAGTTTGCACAGAAGTTCAAAGACCGCAACATCAAGATCTTTAACGTATGCACAGCAGTCGTTACAGGCAAAGACGATGCCGACAGCCCAGAGAAGGTGCACAAGACCTGCTGGGACGGCGCTGCAGAAAAGGGTTTTACAGAAGACCTCTTTATCAATACCTACGACCCCTATCTGCAAAGCCGCTACAAGCAGCTGTACGATGTACAATCAACACCACAGATTTTTATCCTCGACCGCAAGCACGAGATCTTGATGAAGCGCATCGGAGCTGACAAACTCATCGAAGTCATGGAAGACATCATCCGCTTCCAAGAAGAGCGCAAGAAGAACAACCGCGGCAAATGAGCACATTGCGCCTGTTCGCTTTTCTCATTACCGGCTAATTTCTGATATCCATGTTCAATCGCAATGAAATCTGGGCAGGTTTGGTTTTCGCCCTGCTGCTGCCCATAGTAGCTTTTTTGTTATTCTACAACCTGTTTGGCCTGTTGGAGCAAGCAGGAGCAGCCAGTGGCGAAGGCTTTTCCGCGTCTTTCCGGGAACGCACACTGAGCTTAGTGGCCCTCACTTTCAACCTCATTCCTCTGCATATCTATCGCCGCCGACGCTGGGATTTGGCTATGCGCGGTGTCGTTATTGCCACAGGGCTGATAGCCATCGGATGGGTGCTGTGGTTCGGCCGTCTGCTCCTGTGAACAGCAGGCGCCGACCGCATTCTCGTATCAAGCACCTTTCCCGATATTTGAGCGGCCGCGCCTTCTCATTTCGTCACACAGCCGACGAAGCACTCATGTGCTTAACTCATCCCTTACCTGCGCCAGGTTAGTTGGTATCCTTTTTGTCCTGGCGCCTCCAAAAATCCGTTTACGATGAAAAAGTTATCCCTTTTACTCCCGATCCTGCTGTGTGTGCTGCTGCACACCACCACTGCCACGGCCCAAAACCGGGAAAATCCCAACGCCGTGTATGCGAAGCTGAACTTCATGGATTTTGGCGTGGTCAATGGCGCTGACCTGCGATTAGGCGAAGGTTTCGAAGTCGGCTATTTGCGCAATGTTGCTCCTTTTCTCAATGTGGGCCTACCGCTCAAGATGGGCCTTGCCCAACTGCCCCAACGCAGTGAAACCCCCACTACACTAGGGCGCAGCGTTATCACCAGCGTTGACCTCATCGCCCAATTGGGCATGATGAACACCGAAGCCCGCCTATCGCCTTATCTGTTTGCTGGCGGCGGCTTCTTCTTGGAAGAATTCAAGGATGGCCACGTGCAGTTTCCCTTCGGCGTGGGAGCCAATTTCCGCCTGACGAAGTACGCCTTTATCAATGCCCAAGCAGAATATCGCAAGGCTACCGTAGACAAGCGCGACAACGCCCAGATTGGCTTGGGCTTCGTGTATCTGCTGCATGAGTCGCCCAACAAGCCCCAGCCCGACCGCGATGGCGACGGCGCGCCCGATGCGATTGACCTGTGCCCAGACCAGCCCGGCCCTACAGCTGCTCGCGGCTGCCCTGATTACGACCGCGACGGCATACCGGATAAGGACGACGATTGCCCAACCGTCGCTGGTGCTACTAGCGCCCGCGGCTGCCCTGACCAAGACAGCGATGGCTTTGCTGATAAAGACGATGACTGCCCAACCATTGCGGGAACCTTGCGCGGATGCCCCGACCGCGACGACGATGGCGTGCCTGACCGAGATGACCTCTGCCCCGACCAACCCGGCACCGCCCGCGGCTGCCCTGATCGCGACGGCGACGGCGTACCCGACCGCGACGACCTCTGCCCAGATGAACCCGGCAGCATCGGAACTAACGGCTGCCCTCCGGTACGCGACAGCGACGGCGATGGCATATCCGATGACAAAGACCCCTGCCCTAACGCAACAGGCCCCTACGATGGCTGCCCCGATAGCGACGACGACGGCGTGCCCGATCACTTGGATAAGTGCCCAACCACAACAGGGCCGAAAACCAACTACGGATGCCCTGAGGTCAAGAAAGAGGATAAAAAGCGCCTGGAATTCGCCACTAAGAACGTCCAGTTTCAGACGGGTAAAACCGAATTGACCAGCTCCTCCTACAAGATACTGGATGAAATCGTGAAGATTATGCAGCGCTATCCGGACTACAAGCTGCTCATCCATGGCCATACGGATAACGTGGGCGATCCTGAGCGAAACCTCGTCCTCTCGCAAGGACGCGCACAGACCTGCTTCGATTACCTCGTATACAAGGGCATTAGTCCAGAACGTTTGAAAGCCGAAGGATTCGGCGATACTCGCCCCATTGGCGACAATCGCCGCACGGCAGGCCGTGCCCGCCGCGTCGAATTCAAGCTTGTACTTGACTTCAACGAAAAGAAAGAGTAAGCCGATACAACGACTGTCTTTTGGGAAAAAACGGCCCCGGAGCCTTCTGCTTGGCCTTTTGGTGTGCAGACGACTCCGGGGCCTTTTATATGCTCTTTGTATATCACCCGCCTTTGGCTTCGGTTAATGACGTAGCAGCATGTTGGCGGCTCTGCCATGGCATGCGCGGAGAGGTGAAGCTGCCACCGCGCCGTTATTAAGGCCCGGAAGCGGGACGAAAACACGCCTGAGGCCCAACAGGAGCTACGCCCGCCCACACCACCCGCAACAGCTGCTCCGAAACCGGAGGCTGTTTTTCACCCTAAAAAATGGAGGCGGAAAAGGCAGTACTTGCAAAAAGGAGATGTTTGACTTTTCAGCCCATCTTGTGCTTCTGGGCTAAACCACCACTGCATATTTGCATGAGCCAAAGCAAAGGGCGATTTTTGCCTGAAACAGTAGACGTCATCATGAAAATACGCTGCGAACATAACAGCATCCGCCTACGCTTACGCAAATCTGAGCTGGCCCAACTGCGCACTGAACGCTGGTTGGAGACGAGTGTACACTTCCCTGATGGCCAAGTATTTGCGTGGGAGTTGGTGCTTAGCGAAGAGACCGCAGAAATGAGCGCTCAGTTCAAAGAGGGCCGCATTGCAGTGTGTGTTCCGCTTACTCAGGCGCAAGCGTGGATGGACACTAACGCTGTGGGTATGGAGCAATTCGTCGGCTTGCCTAACGAAGGCTCGTTGCATTTGCTCATCGAGAAGGACTTCCCTTGCAAGGATCGCCCTGACGAAGACCGCACGGACTTCTTCAGCGAACTGGCCGAGGAAGCGCCGGTGAAATGCTGACTGCTCAACGCAAGCGCAATTCGAACTCTACGCGGCGATTTTTGGCCCTGCCCGCCTCTGTGTTGTTATCGGCAATGGGGCGGGTTTCGCCGTAGCCATCGTAGCTTATGCGGGCTGGGTCAACGCCCTTGCTGGTGAGGTAATCATAGCAGGCCTTGGCGCGCCGCTTCGAAAGGTCGAGATTAAACTTGTCATCACCTACGCTGTCGGTATGGCCGCTGATGATGAGCTGGTGTTCGGGGTAGCGCTCCATGAGGGCAGCTATTTGGTCGAGTACGGCGTATGAAGCGGGCAAGAGGTTGGCGCTGTTGGTGGCAAACTGCACGTTGCGCATGGCGGCAGTGAGGATGTCTCGATCTGCGGGGGCGACCTCGGGGCAGCCGAAATTGGAGGCGGGCCCTGGCCTATCGGGGCAGCGGTCGTCTTGGTCAGGCACGCCATCGCCATCGCGGTCGGGACAGCCGAAGGTAGCAGATGGGCCGGGTTGGTCGGGGCAGCGATCTTCCGCGTCTGCTATGCCGTCGCCGTCGCGGTCGGTAGGGGCAGGCGGTGTTGTTTTTTCTTCTTTGCGCGGTTTGATCTCGCGGCCAAAATTGAACTGCACTCCTACGGCGTGATGCCAGGCGTCCCGATTGTCGTTAGAGAAGCGATGTTGTGTTTGGGCGGTGAGGTACACGTTTTCGATGATGCGCACATTCAGGCCCAGCCCTACAGGGAAGTGGACGCCAAAAGCGTGTTGGTCAATGTTGTAAACACCTCCTACGCCTATGTGTACGTAGGGTTGTACCACCGCTGAGGGCTTGAGGAAGTGTTGTTGGGCCAGCACGTCCAGGTGCACCAACCACTCGCGGCGTTCTGATGCGGCGCCTCGGGTGTTGATTTGGGCAGAACCCATGCGCAAGGGCAGGCCTAACAGGATATTGGGCAGCAGTCGGCGGTAGTAGGTGAGTTCGACGCCGCCGCCGCTATTTTTTCCAAAGATATCAGATAGCGTCGGGGTGTTGTCGCGCAGAGGTGCCTGGTAGTTGTACCACGTTGGCCGGAATGCCAGGCTACCGTTGGGCTGTGCATACACCAAATCGCCGCTGATTTGCAACCGGCTGCAGATGATAAGGATGAGATAGATGCGCTTCATAATGAGTTTTTGCAGGCCAAAAGTACGAAGGTTTTAGACCGCCACAGGGTTTCTGGCACGTCGGGCCGCACTACCTTTGCATGCCTGATTATCGGCCACTCAAACTCTTACTGACAAGATGTTTCAAAATTTAAGCGATCGCTTAGAGTCAGCCTTCAAGATGCTAAAAGGCACACACCGCCTTACGGAGGTGAACGTTGCTGAAAGTATCAAGGAAATCCGCCGTGCGTTAGTAGCCGCCGACGTTAACTACAAGATAGCCAAAGAATTTACCGACAGGGTCAAGGACAAGGCGCTGGGCACGGAGAATGTGCTGCGGAATGTAAATCCGGGCCAGTTAATGGTCAAAATCGTCTTTGATGAATTGACCCAGCTGATGGGTGGCCAGTCGGTGGGCGTCAACATCAAGGGCAACCCTGGTGTGGTGTTGGTGGCGGGCTTACAGGGCAGCGGCAAGACGACCTTCTGCGGCAAGCTGGCGCGCCACCTCAAGGAGCAGCGCAAAATGGCTCCTTTGTTGGTGGCCTGCGACGTGTATCGGCCAGCGGCCATTGACCAACTGAGTGTACTGGGCGCCTCTATCAATGTACCTGTGTATAAGGAAGAGGGCAATACGAACCCGGTTGCTATTGCTAAAAACGCCATCCAGTACGCGCGCCAGAATGGTATGAACGTCGTCATCGTGGACACCGCCGGTCGTCTCGCTGTGGACGAGGCCATGATGGCTGAAGTAGCCGCCATCAAGCAGGCTATTTCACCTACAGAAACCCTCTTTGTGGTGGACTCTATGACGGGCCAGGATGCGGTCAACACCGCAGTGGCCTTTCACGAGCGCATTCAATACGACGGCGTAGTGCTGACCAAACTCGATGGCGACACACGCGGGGGCGCCGCCCTGTCTATCAAATACACGGTGGGCAAGCCCATCAAATTCGTCTCGATGGGCGAAAAAATGGAGGCCCTGGACGTCTTCCACCCCGACCGCATGGCCCGCCGCATCCTGGGCATGGGCGACATTTTGTCTTTGGTCGAGAAGGCCGAAATGGAAATGGACGAGGCTGAAGCACGCCGCCTTGAGAAGCGGATGCTGCAAAACAAGTTCGACTTCAACGACTTCCTTTCGCAAATGCAACAGATCAAGCGCATGGGCGACTTCAAGAGCCTGCTGAGTATGATCCCTGGCATGGACAAGGCCCTGCGCGATATTGACATTGACGATAAGCACTTGGCTCATGTGGAAGCCATCGTCAAGAGCATGACGCCTGAGGAACGCAGCAATCCCGACATCCTTAACCTGAGCCGCAAGAAACGCATCGCCATGGGCAGCGGGCAGCCTATTGAAAAGGTAAACGCCTTTGTCAAGAACTTCCATGAGATGCGCAAGATGATGCAGAAAATCGCCAAGGGCGGTAAAATGCCCGTTATGCCACCCGCGCCGCGCTTTCGCCGATAGCCATTTTTCTCACCGTCATCCTGAAGGTTTGTGCTTCCGTACGCATTTATCGCTGTTGAGGGGAATATCGGTGCTGGCAAGACAACTCTCTGCCAGATGTTAGCCGAACGCATCGAGGCCAACCTCATTCTGGAGCAATTTACCGACAACCCTTTCGTACCCTACTTCTACGAACACCCCGAGCGCTACGCCTTCCCAGTAGAGCTCTTTTTCATGACCGAGCGCCACAAGCAATTGTCCGAGCATTTCGCTCGCCCAGACCTTTTTCGAAAGGTGTCAGTGGCTGATTACTTTTTTTTAAAAACCCTCCTTTTTGCCCGAAATAACCTCAACGAGCAAGAATTTCGGCTCTTCCAGCGGCTCTTTTCTGTGCTTAATGCGCACTTCCCTAAACCCGACCTTTTGCTATACTTGCACCGTCCGGTTTCTGTACTGCAACAAAACATTCGAAAACGCGGGCGAAATATGGAACACCAGGTGCCCGACGAGTATTTGCACGCGCTTCAGGGGGTCTATTTGGACTATTTCAAGCAAGAAACGGAAATGCCCGTTGTCCTGCTCGACCTACACGATGCTGACTTTGTGAGTAATGCAGATGTTTTTGAAAACATCTTAAACTTGTTGCAACAAAAGCATCGCCCAGGACTTCAGTACGTCTCCTTGTTAGGATAACTACAGACCATATTCACCATGAGCAACAAAAACGAGATCCTCCAGCAAAAACTCACCCAGGCCAAACAGGGTGGCGGCCCCGAGCGCATCGAAGCCCAACACCAAAAGGGGAAGCTCACCGCCCGCGAGCGCATTCACTTCCTGCTCGATGAGGGTTCTTTTGAGGAAATAGGCGCCTTAGTAACTCATCGCTGCAGCGATTTTGGCATGGACAGCCAGCTCGTCCTGGGCGATGGCGTGGTTACGGGCTATGGTACTATCAATGGGCGGCTGGTGTATGTGTTTGCCCAGGATTTCACCGTCTTTGGCGGCTCCCTGTCCGAAACACACGCCGAAAAGATATACAAAGTTATGGATCTGGCCGTCAAAAATGGCGCTCCTGTCATAGGGCTTAACGACTCCGGTGGTGCGCGCATCCAGGAAGGGGTGAATTCTTTGGGCGGATACGCCGACATTTTCTATCGCAATGTGCAGGCTAGCGGAGTGGTACCTCAAATATCGGCCATTATGGGGCCCTGTGCCGGCGGTGCTGTGTATAGCCCGGCCATGACGGATTTCATCATCATGGTGGAAGGGACATCGTACATGTTCGTAACAGGGCCCAACGTAGTGAAAACCGTAACCAACGAGGAGGTCAGCAGTGAAGACCTTGGCGGTGCTTACACTCACGCCTCCAAGTCAGGTGTAACCCACTTGGTAGCAACCAATGACCTAGACTGCATCGAAAAGATCAAGCGCTTGCTTAGCTATCTGCCCCAAAACTGCATGGACAGGGTGCCTGACCTGCCCTACACCCTCACAGACGAGTACCGCCCAGCATTGGATAATATAGTTCCGGAGAACCCCAACCATCCTTACGACATGAAGGTGGTTATTGGTGAAATTGTAGATGAAGGCTCCTTCTTCGAAGTTCATGAGAACTACGCCGAAAACATCATTGTAGGCTTTGCCCGGCTGGCGGGCCGGAGTATTGGCATTGTGGCCAACCAACCCATGAGTTTAGCCGGAGTACTGGACGTCAACTCTTCTAAAAAGGCCGCGCGATTCGTCCGCTTTTGCGACTGTTTCAATATCCCCCTACTGGTGCTCGAAGACGTACCCGGTTTTTTGCCCGGCACCGACCAGGAATGGAACGGCATCATCGTTCACGGCGCTAAATTGCTCTACGCCTTCTCTGAAGCCACCGTGCCGCGTGTTACCGTCATCACGCGAAAGGCCTACGGCGGGGCTTACGATGTGATGAACTCCAAACACATCGGAGCCGATATGAACTTTGCCTGGCCCACCGCCGAAATTGCCGTAATGGGAGCCAAAGGTGCCTCGGAGATTATTTTTAAAAAAGAAATTGAGACTGCTGACGACCCACAAGCAAAGCTGGCAGAAAAAGAGCGTGAATACGCCGAAACCTTTGCCAATCCGTACCGCGCCGCAGCGCGCGGTTTTATTGATGAGGTCATCTGGCCGCGAGAAACACGGCGCAAACTCATTAGAGCCTTTGCCATGCTGGAGCATAAATCAGTGCCGCGGCCTAAGCGCAAGCACGGCAACATCCCCCTGTAGGATAACCCTCGTTCCCTTCCGTACCTACTCCACTATGGATGCAGTTTTAGGCAAGCAGACCCAAGGCATGTCGAATGCTGACATCTATGCCATGGCGGAGCGCGCCTTAGGTGCCGTACCTATTACCTGGGCAGAAGCTGTGGCCTTGGACGTAGGCGCTGGAGCGGGCCACTTCACGCACTACCTGAGCGAGCGCTGCAGGTTTGTGTATGCCTTAGATGCGCATCCACCCGCCCTTTTGCCCGTAAACACCGAAGGACGCGCGACAGACCTGAATGCGCCCTGGCCGGTAAAGGATGCCTGCGCTGATGTGGCCGTGGCGCTCGAGGTTATTGAGCACTTGGAAAATCCGCGCCACTTTTTTCGAGAAATCCGGCGCGTACTCAAACCTGGCGGCTTTGGTTTTGTCTCGACGCCCAACAACTTGGCGCTGTTTAGCCGACTGCTCTTTCTCGTGAAGGGGCAACATCGGGCGTTCCAGGACTTTTCCTATCCGGCGCACATCACACCCTTATTGCAAGTGGACATGCGCCGCATGCTGGCTGAGAATGGCCTGCGGCTGTTGCGATTTTTTTACACCCACACCGACACGATACCCCTGCTGCATACGCGCCTGCGCTTGGGTGGGCGGCTGTTTTCTGCCAATTTTGGCGTCCTGTTTCAAAAGCCTGACCTCGTAGCTTGACCTTTTGCGCAAGGCGAGCCAATGGTATGCGTTGCTGTCCTGTACATTCATAAGACCCGTCCGACGCATGAGAATAGCCCTTTACTCTCCGAACTTTTACCCCTTGGTGGGCGGCTTGGAGCACGTGGTGTACTACTTGGCCCATTCGTTTGCCGACCTTGGGCACAAGGTAGTGGTGGTCAGCCAGACGCCAGCCCTGGCACCAGATACTTTCCCCTTCGATGTGTTGCGCCGCGCGGGCTTCTGGCGCGAGTGGTCGGTGCTGCGCCGGGCCAATGTGGTACTGATGTTCAACGTGAGCCTCAAGGGCTTGCCTGTAGTCATGTTTTCAGGGAGACCTTGGGCAGTCTCACATCAAACACCCTATGGTCATGACCGAGCCGGGCGGCTGAAGACGTGGGTTTCGCGTCATATAGTCAAATGTAACATCTGCTGTAGCGGACATTTGGCTGCTCATCTTGGCGCGCCAGCGGTGGTTGTGCCTAATCCCTACGACGAACGCACTTTTCGGAACGCGCAGCCGTGGGTATTTCGAGACCTTGACATCGCCTTTGTAGGACGCTTGGTCTCAGACAAAGGAGCAGATGTTTTGTTACGAGCACTGGGTATCCTTCATCGGCGAGGGCTACCTCTGCGTTTGACCATTATAGGCGAAGGGCCTGAAGAGGCTAACCTGCATCAAATAGCAGCAGCCTCTGGGCTAAGTAAGTGGGTTTTCTTTGAGGGCACCAAGCGCGGCGCGGAATTGGCCGCTCTGCTTCAACGGCATCGCGTATTGGTAGTGCCGTCAGTATGGCCTGAGCCATTTGGCATCGTGGCCCTAGAGGGCTTGGCCTGTGGGTGCTTGGTAGTGGCTGCTGACACGGGTGGGCTTCCTGAAGCGCTCGGCGGGCTTGGTCTGCTCTTCCCACCTGGTGATGCCGCCGCCTTGGCCGACGTGCTGGCTCGCATCTGGGAGCGGCCTTTCGAGTTCCTTCCGCCTGCCGAGCAGGTCGCCTTACACCTGAAGGCGCACACCAGGGCGGCTGTGGCGGAGCGTTATTGGGCCGCAATTTGCGAGAAACTTCGTCTGGGCTGATGGTCGGCATCTCCCTATTCTAATACTCATGGCCTAAGAGCCTTGAATTTTTCCGTTGCTTTGTAGCGTCCAATGAAAAGCGCCTTCATCCATATCGAGAACTGCCATGGGAGCAGAAACCACAGCCCAGATACTCTCGAGTAGTAAAGTGCTAGATTCACTCGAACGCCAGCGGCGGCGCCTGACGCGCCTGCTGGTGTTTGTCTTGCTTTATACTACATTGGCAGGAGCGGTTCGCAAATGGGTGCTATTGGGTGGCCCAGTGAGTAACGCCCTCTTGCTGGGCCAAATTCTGATACCGTGGCTGTTTTACTTCATGGCTCCTGGTCGTCGCCGGCATTACCTGCCGCTGTTGCTGATTTCGGGCGGGATGCTGGTACTTATGGCGCTCAACCCCCTCAATCAGACCTTGTACCACGGCGCACTGGGCCTCTTGCTTCACATGGGTTGGTGGTTAATGGTGTTTCATTGCTTGGAAAACAAATCGCTCTACTGCTGGGACAGGCTCTACGGACTGGCTTGGGCCATTTTGATAGTAGAGATAGGGCTGTCAATAGCCCAATACAGCCTGCCTCGCATGCATTTCATCAACCGATATGCCGCAGAAGGCCCTGTCAGTATTGCCTACGTGGGAGAAGCTGCGCGTGTAACGGGCACTTTCAGCTTTGTTTCAGGCTACACGGCTTGGCTACTTTTCCTCAATCTGTGGACATGGAGCGTGGCTGTATGGAAGAGGCAGGTGTGGTTGGTAACTGGTCTTGTGGCCGTTGGGGTGCTTGCCAGCTTGCTCTCAGGCGGGCGCATGAGCTTGGCCATTACCCTTGCTTTTGCCCTCTTCTCTTATGCTCACCTATTCCGGCGAGTAGCATTTCACCGGCTGTTAGTCGTGTTTGGGTTGGGTTTGGCTGTTGGCGCTTGGTTTTTTCAGCGTAGCGATTTCTTGCAGCAGTCATGGGCCAATTTTGCCTCGCGCATAGAAGACGGCTTCCGCGATGCCGAATACGGACGCCGCACTTGGGGTGCAGTAGAAGAAGTCATCCATTTCCGCGGAGATTTTCCGCTCTTCGGAGCAGGGCTGGGCGGCACTTATCAAGGTGCCCGCGCTCTTTGGGGAGAGTCGTATTATATGCTCCGCTACGGAGGCTACGAAGAGGAGCCTGAGCGCATTGTGTTGGAGGGCGGCTATCTCTTGCTACTGTGGCGCTGCCTATTGTTATGGATCTTCCTGCGCGGGTTAATGCTTTCCCATGCCACGCGGTGGTTCTTGTTTTTCCTGATTGTGCTCTTCGTCCCGGTAGTGTTCAACACCTACAACCTTGTCTTCGTAGCGCTTGGCCTGAGCGCTGTGGATTGGAGTTTCCGACACATAGGGTCCAAACCTATTTCGCCGTGAGGTGCCCTTACCTTCTAAATTCCTATCCCGACCGAAAATGAAAGTTGTTGTAACCCACCCGGACCGTCAGCATTGTGGCTACCTGTTGTTGGCCCTCTCTCAGGCTGGCTGGTTAGAGCGGTTTTTCACGCTTTTTTCAAGCAATAAAGTAGCGCGTTGGGAAAGGTGGCTTCCTCATGCTGTGCGACAACAACTGCGCAAACGAGCAGTGGACAATTCCCTCACGCCGCATATCCGGCACTTCCCGCTGCTCTTTGTCGCTGACCGTTGGCTGAGCCGCACCCTGGCCGACCGCGTGTGTTATGGCTACGAGTGGTTCGATAAAAAGGTGGCCAAAAAGTTGAAACACTGCGACTTTGAACTCGTCATCACTTACGAAAATGCCAACCGGCATACCTTGCGCGCAGCCAAGGCGCTGGGTAAAACCACCCTGCTGGATTTGGCCCAGATCCACCATAACGACATCCTTGAATACGGCCGCGAATTCATGACAGCCGAGCAGTGGCGTCTTGAAGCATCACTCATCAATCCGCGCAAAATCGAAGCCCTTGAGCATACCGATTACGTGCTTGCCCTGTCGCGTTTTGCGGCTCATTCCATGCTCCGCCATGGCTGGCCAGCCGAGCGGCTTTTCACTGTGCCTTTGGGTGTAGATGCCACCCGCTTCAGGGCCAAGGACACATACCGGAGAGCGGGGCCGCTACGCCTGCTTTTCACGGGCACTATTACGCGTCGTAAAGGCTTAGCCATCTTGCTCGAGGCCATGCACCGCCTGCCTCCGCACTCAGCTGAGCTAACCCTTATCGGGCCTCTGGCAGATGGCACTGACCTGTTGCACACCTACGCTGGAATATTTCAATACCGACCCTTCATGCACCACGAAGAACTGGCAGAGCAATATCGCCAGGCAGATCTCTTCGTGTTTCCCTCATTGCTCGACTCCTGGGCACAAACCGTATTGGAAGCCATGGCCTGTGGCACACCTGCTCTCGTGAGCGACCGAACGGGTGCTGCTGAAGTGGTTGAGCAAGGAGGTGGTTGGGTTATCCCTGCCGGCCGGGTGGATGCACTCGTGGCTGCCCTTGAAAGCTGCGCCGCCAAACGAGACGAACTAGCCGCCGCAGGTCAGCGCGCCGCTCTTCTCGCTCGGCAATATTCCTGGGGCCGCTACCAGGAGCAGCTACTCCAGGTGCTCGGGCAGATAATGCCGTGAGGCTGCCCTGCCCTACTGCTTCAGCGCACTAAGACACAGCTCGTCCCAAAAGTATCCTTATCCTACGCCACCACACTGCCACTACCTGGAAGCGCCACCACATGCAGCGCCTGAGGTGATGGCCAAATCATCGCACTCTCGCACTTCCTCGTCCAGAGCACGTTGATGTCCGCGTCCATCTTGAATGTGTCTATATTTGGCCAAAACCAATCCGCAGAAATAGTAGCCAAAAAGTAACCGTTCATCACTGGGCACAAGCCTGCCATAGCCCATTGAAAATCGGTCTTCAATATAACACCTGAAGTGTCCGTCTTGATAATCCGAAGCCTGTTGGCGGAATTCGGCCCTTACGGCCGCGTCTCCACAAGCGAAATCAGGTGTCGGGCAGCAGCGCCCTTCGCCGCTGCCCGACAAGGTGAAGAAATCAGTGCTGAACAACAACCTTTTGACGACCTAAAACAAGTCCTCCTTCTCGCAACACCAGCAAATATACTCCTGCGGGAAGATCGGACACCGGCGTGGTCCAGACATCCTGCCCCGCTGCAAGCTCTGCGCTTTGTACCAGCCTGCCTGTCGTCAGAGACAACACTTCAAGCCGACGCCGCGCCTCGCCGGAAGGAAAACGAACCTGCAGCACGTCGCTAACTGGGTTAGGAGATACCATAAGACCTGTAGCAGCTCCGAGATAATCCGCATCGCGCCCTCTCTCTTCCACATCCAGCTCGGGCAACCGAGGCATAAAAAACCGCCCCGTGAGTATGCCCAACAGGGTCTGCGCATAACCCGCCTCCGGGCTGGCGGCCTCCGCCACGGCCAACAGCGAGGCCTCCGTAGTGCTGTCTAAGACAAACTCCGGATTGCTCAGCCTAAGCACATTAACCCTTTGAGTGAACACAAAGTACTCATCGTCAACTGTATTTTGAGGGAAAGAGCCCAACAGGACATTCGCCATAGCATACTGCTCCTGCGCTAATTTGGCTCCTATCAAACGCCGCCAATTGGCAGCATTCAGGTCTTCATTTAAAAGGGCCTCTACTTCTGCCCAGTCGCCCTCTTCCCTATACTGCCAAATAAGCCAGTCCGTGAGGTACTCTCTTTGGGCAATCAGCCGCTGCAATTCCGCTTCCAATATCTCGGTAGGGTTCTGGTTGTATTGCAACGTCTTTTCGCTAATCTCCAATCGAAGCGCCTCCAGACAGAGCCGCGTCAGACAGGAATCTTCCCCTGGAGGAGAGGAAAAGGTGCATTTTCTGCCTCCTCCTATGGTTTGCACAATCTCGAAGTTGCTCTTTGGCAGGCAGTTGTCATTCAAGGCACATTTAGGTTTTAGCCTCGGAATGTTCACAGCAGAGTCAGGATAAAAATACCAAAATAGCTTCGTATGGTTGTAAGGAGACACTGTACTGGTCTTGATATTTTCAGACTTGCCAGCTGAGAAGTAGTTCCACCGCGCAGCACCTGGCAGCCCTTGAAGCTTTTGTATCTCTCCGGGTTCAGAAGACAGCCCTTCTATAAACAGGTCGTGTCGTACAGTAGAGAAGTTCTCATCCTCAAATAAAAAGCCCTCATTTTTACCGACGATATTAATGCCTACAGTATTGTTATTATAGATATTACACCGGGTAGCGTTAAAATCATTGTCGGTACTCTCAAACTGTATTCCTGCAGCTGAGCCTGTGAAACTATTATCTTCAATCCTGCTCGTGCCTCTTCCGTTCAAGGCGATGTCAAAATTGGAGTTTTCAAAATCATTATTATACACGTCAATTCTTGTATTTGCTGTAGCCCTGATGCCAACCACGTTATTTATGAACTTGTTTCTATCGTTGCCTGTCAGATCCGACTCGCCGATATTGATACGGCCGAACAAAGAACTAGAGCCACCCTCCAATATGCCCATCGTACAGCCGCTGAATGTGTTCTTCCGCCTTACATTGAAAACCGCATCCCATGCAATGATGCCGTTTTGCGTCATATTATTGAAGGTACACTCTTCAAATACTACCCCATCTGTTGCCCACATGGAGACGCTGGCGTAAGATGTACCCGTAGAAGTGCGTACGAACTTTGTCTTTACGAATTTGCTTTTGTTGGGCAGACCATATTTCATAAACTCTACGCCTTTCCTGCAATCTCGAAAGGTAAAGTCATTGGCGTATATCACACCTCCCCAGTACTCTGGTTCGTGTACATTGGGTATTCGCTGGGTAGTCACACCCACTATGGCGCCCTCTATCATGCCCTTGTTTCTCAGAATTACAACACCTCCTCTGTCGGAATTTTGTTGTGGTGGGCCTTCATTAATGTCGGGCTGAAGTGCATTACTCTTACCTGCAACGGCTATGCCGCGCCAGTATTCTGAGGGTGAGCATGTGTTGGCGCGAATGATTTCGCCGCCATCAACGATCAGCCGGGCATTGCGCTCTACCTTGATTAATCCCTCCTTGGGCATCAATAAACGACACGTTACGGTCAGTGTAGCCCCAGACTTTACTGTGACGTTTGTGTATAAGCGCATGTCAATGTCCCATGTCTCATCTGTGGTAACAACCCGGTCATACAGAGAAGAGGTAACGGGCGTAGTATCGGGAATATAGGTCTCATCACACGGAACAAATTGGCAAAGGTTGGAAATGGCCAAATGCCTGTGGATACACCCTGCGTCGTCTTGAAGCAAGGCCGGTAAAAAGCCCTGTGCACTCATCAAATGACCCGGACAGTCGGGCTTGTGAATATAACAACCAATAAACGAGTGCCCAAATTCATGCGCCAAGATGACGCCTTCATTAACCAGCCATTCTCGAGATGTTTCAAAAGGAGCGCCAACCGCATCAGGATGGTCTTGAAACCACCGGTACTTCAAGTAAAGATTCGGGACGCTAATCCTTGAAGATCTCGTGAGATTGGATGTTGTTGGGAGCTCTGAGCACCACCAATAAGGCATATTTCTTCCATAATTATCATCAATTCCGAGCAACGCTTTTTTATAGACCGAGTCGCTAACTGTCAGATATACATTGATTCCGCGCGGTATATTAGGATCTGCAGAAATAATCGAGTCTAACCCATTAAGCCACCAAGTATCTCTCGGGCATTTATATATTGTAATATCATTGTCATTATGATTATTTATCGAATTTAAAATTATGTTTTCTATATTTTTATAAATTTTATTTTGGGGTTCTTGATATAGTAATATTTTTGTAAAGAAACGT
>FWWL01002157.1_pt1 | contig 42538 bp, 37 predicted proteins | sample 2228331 | NCBI WGS metagenome assembly FWWL01 (sample SAMEA103939775, study PRJEB20133) | metagenome | reverse complement strand
ATTTTTTCCTGTCCATTTTCAACTCTGATGGCCTCATTTCAGCTCCGATCGCCTCCTTAATTCCGAGAACCTATGTTTATGTTTTTTCAATTGCAATTGTTCAATAAAACATATTAATGTATGTTATAGCGTATGTATATGTATATGTATGTTATATTACACAAAAATATGTTTTACTTCAATATAGGCGAATCATGGAATCCGCCACCACCTGTCACCGCAAAAAAACCCGTCTCAAATGAAAATGAGACAGGTTTTTTTAGCTTCAGGCAACTGCTGTAGATTATGATTTCTGGGATTATTCCTCGTAAATAACTATTGATTGGGATTCAGCTTCCCATTTAACGGTGGCATTTAAGGCTTCACTCACAAATCGAACCGGTATAACGGTGCTTCCTTTTACAACAGTTGCCGGAACCTCAAGAGTCACCTGGACACCGTTGACGAAAGCGGTCTTACTATCAAGAAAGAGTTTAACCGTTATGTCATCTCGGGTTACGGTTACTGAACGCTCTTCCTTGTTCCAGCTTACGGTCGCATTTAAGGCCTCTGAAATAGCCCGGAACGGCACTAACGTGGTGCCATCGCGAACGAATGGCGCTGTTTGTAATGAAGGCTCTTCACCGTTTACATATAGTTTCATACCCTTTTTCCCTGTTTTCTCGTACAGCTTGCCAAGCTTTTTGTAAGAATCAAGATTTTTGACATTAGCCCGAATGGCATCCTTCTGGACGTAAACCGCGTCCGTTACGCTGCCGTTCTCATCCAAATATTCTGCAACAGCCGACAAAGCCGCATCCTTCTCCACGATGGCCTCAAGTTCAGCCTTCATTTCAGCCGTAAGTTGAGTATCGTATTTTGTTAAAAGAAGTTCTGCAACGACAGGCCCGGCAGGCTTGTCCTTCACATTATCGATCGCGTTGAGAAGTCCTTTGTATCCATTATGGCCTTTGCTGTCATATGTAGCGGATGTAACGGTCACGTCAGCATCGGCTTCGACGGTAATATCAACGTTTGCTCGTCCATTCCCTGGCTTGCTCTCAGCGGTTGCTTCCTCTTTCTTGACTGGACCCTTGCTGTTATCCGACTTTGCAACTGCCGATCCCGCCATAAGACTAACTGCCAGTAAACAAGATACGATAATCATCCAACTTTTTCTCATTATGATATACCTCCTCAAAATGTCTGCTTACTCTATATATATTCGGCAACCTTTCCGATTTTAAGAGGGTAGCAACTCTGTTTTGGAAAATAAATATAAAGAGAAGAGATAAATAATGATCACCGCTTATAACGCGTTTAACTCAATTTCAAAGCCCAAATCTTCAATGATTTGATGATCGATCGAAACGTCTTGTCCTTCCGTCGTTAAATAGTCGCCCACAAAGAGTGAATTTGCGGCATATAGAGACAGAGGCTGCAGGGTTCGAAGGTTAACCTCCCGCCCTCCTGCCACGCGGATTTCTTTAGACGGACAGATCAGCCGGAACAAAGCCAAAACCTGCAGCGCTTTGATTGCCGGCGTGCGGCTTGCATGTTCAAGCGGCGTTCCCGGAATCGCATTAAGAAAATTGATAGGAATCGAATCCGCATCGAGTTCGCGGAGCGCGTAAGCCATTTCAACAATTTCCCGATTCGTTTCACCCATTCCGATAATGACGCCGGAGCAGGGAGACATGCCGTGCGTCTTTACCTTTACCACCGTTTCAACACGCTGATCATAGGTATGGGTCGTGGTAATAGAAGGGTAGTTGGTTTTGCTTGTGTTCAAATTGTGGTTGTATCGGTGAACGCCTGCTTCAGCAAGACGTTTGGCTTGATCATCCTTAAGAATTCCCAGACATGCGCAAATTTTGAGCGGCATCGTTTCACGAATTTCTTTAACCGCGTCCACCACTTGATCTAGTTCCTTATCTATCGGCCCCTTCCCTGCAGCAACAATGCAGTAAGTCCCCGCTTTGCGAGCCATCGCTTCGCGTGCGCCCGCTAGCAGTGTACCTTTGTCGAGCAACGTATATTTTTTAACCGGCGCTGTCGATACGATAGATTGCGAGCAGTAACCGCAGTCTTCAGGGCAAAGGCCGCTTTTGGCGTTGATGATCATGTTCAACTTCACTTTTTTGCCATAAAAATGTTTTCTTACTTGAAATGCAGCTTGCATCAGCGGAAGTATATCGTCATTGTCGGCTTCGAGCACGGCGAGCCCTTCTTCTACTGTTAAACATTGCCCGCACAGTGCTTTTTGGGCAAGTGCTTGCCACTGCAAATCGGTTTCCATTGTTTTAATCTTCTTCATCCCCCATAGGTTATGCTGTATTGTTAACCGAAAATTATTATACAGGTTAACAATAAGCCGTTGCAATTCTATGAGAATATTAATATACCCTTAGCTCAACCAGCTCGGCGCGCTCGCTTCCGTTCGTCTGATGGACGACCAGTCGGACGCGATCAGTCAAGACGGCCGCAGCTAAGCGGTGAACGCGTTTGCGCCTGCGGTTGCCCTGCTCTTGAGCGAGCTTGCGCCATTCCCCGCCGACGAATGCTTCCACATCGTAATCCTTCACCAGCTCCGGAATGACCGCGAACGGCGTCTCGTGGTGGTGCAGGTTGATCAGATCCTCGTTGACGTCATCGTTGAAGGTCAGATGGATCTCGGACACGGACGCCTGCTCGGCAAGGTGAACCTCAATCCACTCGCTTCGCCCCTCCCCGATTGGCTCGGACACCCAGATATGCGGTCCGGCGTAAGGGCGCACGTACCCATCAATGACTTTGTCCGCCGTATAAGCCCCCGTCTCCAAAACCACGCAGAAAGGCTGGCGGACGAGATGCTTCATGCTCCACTCGATTACCGGCTGATCCGGCTTACGGTCCTCTAGATCCGAAGATACGACCGGCTTGACGCCGCGTTCGAAAGCGAGCACTCCCGTCAGCGGCAACTCCGACTTGAACAAACTGATCTTCTCATTCGCACGCACGATGAAGAACGCGTTCTTCGGTTCGTCGCCGCTGCCCCACCCCACGGGAATCGTAACCCATTGCTTGTCGCCGGCGTTAATCGCAACCGCTGCTCTCTGCTTGAACATCGCGGGAACATAGTTTTCCGCGCGGCCGGTATCCCACAGTTCAACGACCAGCTCCGTCGATCCGCTAGCCGAGAGCAGCAGCTCCAGCTTGCCGGGAGCGCCATCGATCGGGAGAAGCAAACCTACGTCAGCTGCGAGCGGATACACCCCTGAAGGCCGATCCAACCGAATCCGTGTCATCGTACTCGAAGCGCTTGCCGTACCCTTCCTCGCCAAGTCCGATTCATCCTCGTTCCGCAGCCCGATGATAGAAGCGTCGCTCTTCAGCATGGCCTGCTGCAGATCACCCAAATGCTTATCGCGCAGTTGTCGGGGAGTTACACCTTTGATATTGGACATCGCCGCTCCGACTCCGGCTGCTTCCCCCATGACCGCGCAGGTCGCCATGACCCTCGTCGTTCCGAAGGCGACATGAGTCGCGCTTACGTTCCGTCCGGCGAACAACAGGTTACTGACGTTCTGCGAATACAAGGAACCGAAGGGAATATGATATATTCCGTCCGCGTACAAATGCTTCGAACCGCTCTCCGATGCGTACATCCCTTGAGGCGGATGCAAGTCGATCGACCAGCCGCCGAAGGCAATCCGGTCTTCGAACGGACGCTGCGTTAGAATGTCGTTCTGCGTTAGGACCGTATCGCCGATGAACCGGCGGTACTCTCTCTTGCCCGGAAGCGAGCCGACCCACTCCAGCGTCATCGTCTCCGCGTCGAATCGGCCGGAATTTTTAATATAATCCCATATCCCGTAAATAACGGACCACAGCTCGTCGCGAATGTGCTCATTCTCGTGGACGGTATCCAGTTCGCCGCCCCATTCGATCCACCAATAGTGGCAGCCGGAGTCCCCGCTGCGAATAACGCGTTTGAGAGGTATCGAAGTGGTCGTAATGTCTTTCGCGAACGAAGGAGCTACGAACCGAACCGGCCTGCCGGTATCCTTCGTGTAGAAGAGCAATGTACTGCCCAGCGTGATATCGTCCGCGACCTCAGGCGCCCAATCCTCATTGTACTCATGGCGGGCTTCGCGTCCCAGACGATAAGCCGCTCCGGCCAGGAATCCTACCAAGCCGTCTCCCGTGCAATCGAGGAACACCTCGCTCTCGAAGCGAATCAAGCGCTCCGAGCCCATCATCCAGCCGGTCACGCTGCGAATAATGCGAGCGTCCATCTCCCCGTCCGCTTCCGCTTCCCTTACGTCGGTATTCATGAACAAGCTGATGTTAGGCTCCGCTCGCACCGCTTCCAGCAAAGTTAGATCCCACAGGTAAGGGTTGCCTTCCGGATTCCGGTATTGGTTCTCGACGAACAATTCTCCCATAATTCCGGTCTCGCGGGCATATCGGTTAACGCCATGGCCCGTCGCGCCGCATACCCATACCCGTACCTCCGAGCTCGAGTTTCCCCCGAGCACCGGGCGGTTATGAACAAGCGCTACCTTCTGCCCCAGCCGGGCGGCGGCAATCGCAGCGCTTATTCCTGCCAAGCCTCCGCCGACGACCGTTACGTCCGACTTCACCACTTCATTCTTCACGCTGGATCCCTCCGGAATTAGCCTTTCACAGCGGAGCTGGAAATGCCTTGTATGATATATTTCTGGCCGATTAGGAAGATTAAGATCATGGGTATGATCGCCGCTGACGAAGCCGCCATCATACCGTTGTAATCGACGTTGTTTTCAAGAATGAAATTTTGCAGGCCGAGCGGAATCGTATACAATTTCGGGCTCGCCAGGAAAACGAGCGCATTCTCGTAATCGTTCCAATGCCAAGAGAAATCGATAATTGCGAACGTGGCAAGCGCAGGCTTGGCCAAAGGCAATACCAGCTTGAAGAAGATTTTGAAATGTCCCGCTCCGTCCATAAAGGCAGATTCCGTAATTTCCTTCGGAACGCTCATGAAAAACTGCCTTAGCATAAAGACCCCGAAGATCGAGAAAATGCCCGGTAAAATCAAAGCCCAATGCGTGTTGTAGATATGCATCCAGTTAAACATAATGAACTTCGGCACGAAAATAACCTGCGGCGGAATCATCATCATCGACAGATAGATAAGGAACAACGTGTCGCGGCCCTTGAATTCGATGCGCGCGAAGCCGTATGCCGCCAAGGCGGACAGGAACACCGCACCGACCGTGCTGATGACCGAGATTTTGACCGAGTTCAGGTAATAAGGGACGAAATTGTAGTTTCCGGTCCATATTCGTTTGTGGGTGCTCCAATCGAGCTTGGAGGGAAGCCAACTGGAGAACACCTCGCTCGGGGTTTGGAACGACGTGCTGATCATCCATAGAAAAGGAAGAATCATGAACACGCCGGCCACGAGCATAACAACGGTCGTGGGTAGCTTGGATTTCAGTTTGCCGGCCGATTCGTTCATTCGACAACCTCCTCTCTAGTAATGGACCCAGCGCTTCTGGCCGATCCACTGGATGATAGTAATAGCTAAGATGACGGCGAACAGGAACCAGGAAATCGCCGATGCATAACCCATTTCGTAATAGCTGAAAGCCGTCTTATACACATACAGCGATAGAATTGTCGTGCTGCCGCTCGGTCCCCCCTGCGTGATCGCTTGAATCAATGAGAAGGATTTCATCGTTAGGATCAAGCCCGTGATGAGCAAGAGGAACGTGGTCGGGCTGACGAGCGGCCATACGATTTGCCAAGTGATCGTCCTTGTGCTGGCTCCGTCGATTCTGGCTGCTTCTAGCTGTTCCGTGGATATTTCCTGCAGAGCCGCCAGGTAAATAATCATGTTGTAGCCTAGCAAGAACCAGATCTGGATGACGTCAATGGCGTACATCGCCGTATCGGAATCCGCAAACCAGCCGGGAGGAGAGGCGACCCCGATCCATCTCAGCACCTCGTTAATCGGACCGTGCGACGGCTGGAACAGAAGCATCCACACGAAGGCAACCGCAACGCCGCTAGAGATATAGGGGAGGAAGAACATCCCGCGCAGCAAACCTTTCAGAAATACGCTCCTGTTGAGCACCAGGGCCACGATGAATGCAAGCACCAGCGACACGGGGACGGATAGCAGGAAAATGCCCGTATACTTAATCGCGTCATAGAATTGCTCTTCTTGAAATAAGCGCTTGATATTATCCAAGCCTGTGAACGAGACGTTCGGATTGGCAAATTGATAGTCGGTAAACATAAGTCCGAATGAGAATAACGCAGGAAGGATGAAGAACAGCAGGATGCCCAGCATGTTCGGTAGGATGAACATGTATCCGATCCAGCCTTGCTTTTGTATCCAGCTTCGCCGTTTCACGGTCTCGCCGCCTTTCGTTTATCGCTTGATTAAAGCAGCAAAGAGAAGAAGGAAGCGGTCGTTCCTTCTTCTCTTTGCCGTAAACCTTAATTTTCTTGCTTACTTCTTCATGATTTCATTGTGGCGTTTCGCCATGTTGGCAAGGGTCGTCTCGAGATCCTGCTCGTTCAGGAAATATTTCTCGTACTCTTCCCTCCGTGCGTCAACGACTTGCTGAGTAACGCTTAGCTGGAACGATTCGAACTCTCCGAATACGACTTTGTTCAGGGAATCACGATCGTATTTGTCCTCTACACCTTTCAGCAACAGTTCGATCGCTTGCTTGTTGTCCACGCTCTTCGAGGAAGGGATGCGTCCGCCGCTTGCCAAGGGCAGCATGCCTCCGTCAGCGTACCATTTCGCGAATTTCCATGCCGCATCTTGGTTCTTCGACTTCGCGTTAACGGACAACACGTCGCCTACTCCGCCCGGATATTTGAAGTCCGTCTGATCCGCGGAGATCCGCGGGATTGTCGCGAACGCAATCTGGAAGTCATGCGGGAAATCCTTCAGGTTGTTGGCGTTGCGGAAAATGAAACCTCCGGCGTTCAGCATGGCCGCTTCGCCTTTCAGGAACATCGTGTCTACCGGCATTTTGCTAGTCAATTGCTCGCCGTACTCCGGCATTGACTTATCCTTGAACATCATGTCATGCAGGATTTGCAAGTCTTGCTTCCAAAGCTCATTGTCGAAGTTGGACGTGCCGTCTGCCTTCGTAACCCCTAAACCCACGATCGTTCCGTCGAGCGTGGCGTTGAAACTAGATTCGTGTTGGACCAAGCCGTATACATTGACTTTCTTCAGCTTGGCTGCATATTGCTGCAGATCCGACCAAGTCCAGTCCAGCGGAGGAACAGGCAAGTTAGCGTCGTCGAGCATCTTTTTGTTCAGCCATATAAACGCCTTACTCTTCGTGGTTGGCATTCCGTAATATTTATCGTTAATCTTCCATAATGCCGCATCTGGACCCATCTGATCGTCGATATTGTAATCTGTCTTCGTGCTCAGATCGAGCGCAACTCCGGCATCCACGCGCTTCTGCAAGCGAGTCAGCGTATAGTTGATATAGAGGTCGGCATCTTGACCCGTCATGAGTGCCGTGTCCAATTTCAAGTTGCCAGTGTCATCGTTGACGTACCGAATATATTCCACTTCGATGTCCTGATTCTGCGCATTCCATGCGTCGACGACCGCTTGGGGACCAGCTTCCGCTGGAACGCCACCCCACAGCTTTAGCTTAACAGTCTTGTCCGCATTGCCGGATGAAGCTTGTGAGTTGCTGCCTTCGGCGTTATTGTTTCCCCCGCATCCGGTAAGCAGCACCGCCGCGATGACGAAACAAAGCGCAGTGATGGACCACTTTTTCTTGTTCATTCGTCTTATCCCCCTAAGAATGATGTTTTACTCTACGTCTCTTACTCTATCACCGGGAGTCCGATCGGGGGATGAACGGCGTTTGGACATTCATAGAACGGATTTTTGTTTCTTCCGATACTCGTTCGGGGTCAGTTCGCACCAGCGCTTGAAGATTTTGATAAAATAGTTGTCGTTCTCAAAACCCACTTGGTGCCCGATATCGCTTATGGTTCGTTCCGTCTCGGCCAGCAGCATCTTCGCGGCCTGGATTCTCCTCTTCTGGATATAGTGAGTGAGCGTCGAGCCCGTCTTCTTCTTAAATAGGTCACTCACGTAGCTGGCATCCATGCGTATGAGCTCGGCAAGCCCTTTCAGCGTAATCTCCTCAGAGTAGTGCTCCTCTATATACCCGATGATCCGGTTCATCTCGGGATGGTCCGTCGGCTCTGCCCGGCTCTTGTCCGGAAACCACTTATCGACCTTCCGCAGCTTCTCCTGTTGTTCCAACTCGTGAGCTACCTTATCCATAACATGACGCAGCCCTTTCAAGTCGAGGGACAGCTTGAGCAAATACCCCGATGCTCCGTTCTCGAGCGCTTGGCGGGCGTACTCGAACTCGCTCATGGCCGTCAGCATGACGAACCGGCAATCGAAGCCTTCCTCCCTGGCCGACTTCAACAGATTGACTCCGTCCATGACTGGCATGTCGATATCCGAGATGACGACGTCCGGCCGAAGCTCGCGAATCATCGTCAGCGCTTCATGTCCGTCACCGGCCTCGCCAACGATTTCGAAGGGGATGGAAGCTTTCTGGAACAGCTTGCGCATGCTTGCCCTTGCAGGCTGCTCATCCTCGACGATCAGCGTCCGCCACATGGTTGTCCCCCTCCTTCTGATACGGCTTGGATAGGAGAAGCGGCAAATGCATCGATACCCGCGTGCCCTTATCCGTCGATTCCAACGTCAATCCCGTGCTCTGATTTTTGAATATCAGCTCAAGGCTTTCCCGGATATTCTGAACGCCGATGCTTCTCCTCTTACGGGTGACCTTCTTCTCCTTGGCCTTCTCCATCCCGATGCCGTTATCCGCCACTTCCAGATACAGCAAGGAATTGCGCGTCATCGCAGTGATGTCAATCCGGCCGTTCTGAAGCGATTGGCCGAAACCGTGAAGCAGGGAATTCTCAACCAGCGGCTGCAGGCAGAACTTCGGAATGAGCGCGTATTGGAGCTCTTCGCTAACATCGTAGTGGATCGAGATTCCATGGCCGAAACGGGCTTTCTGAATATCCATGTACGAATCGATCAGCACGATCTCATCCTTAAGCAGAATCAGATCGACCTCCGTATTGAGCGTAGTCTCCAATATTTTGCCTAGCGAAACGCAAATTTCGTAAATCTCGTCCTCGTCCTTGTCGAGCGCGATGCTCTTGATCGTATTTAAAGTGTTCAGCAGAAAATGGGGGTTCATCTGCGCCAGCAGCACCTGAAACCGGACGAACTGCTTCTGCCTCTCCTCCAGCTTCAGCCGCTCCAGCAGATCATTAATGTCGTCAATCATGGTGTTGAAGCTGCGCGTTAGAGCCAATATTTCCCCTCGTCCCTGCTCGGGAAGCTTTACCTTCAGGTTCGCCTTGACGGAGCTTTCCATCTTCTTCTGGAACAGCTTGAGCGGAACGGTAATCGTGGAGGAAATAAAATAGGTAAGCAGCACGAACAGGAGCAGTATGACACCGAAGCCGACGAAGAAGCGTTGCTTCTGCTTGTCGACTTCCTTGAACAAGAGCGATAGCGGTACCTTCTTAACCAGAAATCCGTCCAGTTCCTTGATACGGCTGAACGTATAAAGCGTACGCTCCCGATCATCGATGAGGGAGGAGGACAAGGCATCCTCCGGTGAACTAAGAATGCCGTCTACGATCGCTTGATTAACGGACTGGCCTGCGACCGACTGAAGCATCACGTTGCCCGACGAATCCAGCAGGAAGTAAGTCCCTTCCCCTTGCCGCCCCTTTGTCGTCCGGTTGAACCACTCCTCGTAATCGATGCTGAAGCGGCCGTATGCGAACGGATTTAAAGCGTCGTCACGCAACAGCTGGTACAGGCTCAGCATCTTGCGGCTGGTCGTCCGTTCCCTGATGACGTAATTGGTATCGTTCGGATTCCAGATATAGCGCTCCCCGCCCTTGCGTTGCAAGGCTTGCACCCAAGGCTCAGCTTTGATCTCCTCGTAATCGAGCGCTTTCTTGGGGGTGAACGAGGTATAAGCATGACCGTGAAAATCGAGCAGCGTATAGTAAACGGTCGCCCCGGTGAGAAAGAAGCTGTTCTCGATGCCGGCGAACCTATTTTCCACTGTTTTTTTCCGTTCCAGCTGGTCGTACTGCTCCGGGTTCTTCATCGTCGAGCGCAGCGTCGAGTCCTGCTCCAGAAGCAAGCCGGTCTTCATGACAAGGCTCATCAGGCCCACGAAGCCGTTCTGGATTCCCTCGAGCTGCTCGATGTTCTTGGCCGCCGCGTTCTCTTGGAGCACCCGCTCCGTTTCCTTGAAGTTGTACACGACGAGCAAGGCGATCGGAGCTAGCAGTAACAGCAGGAAAGCGAGCAGGATCCGGTTCTTGAACGTCTCCGGCGTTAGCTTGCGGAATAACCGTTTCATGCGAATGATCCTCCCGTGTGCAGCGAATGATGCTTTGAGGGTAATCTTAAATCAATTTGCTGCCGGGGTCTACCCTGAGCGTATTTCGACGATAGCGAGAAGAATCGAACAAGCATAACGCGCTTGACCATCCCCATGCAAAAGCCCCGACCTCATACGGTCAGGGCTGTAATGGTGAACCATCAAGAATCCTCTACCAGCGACACTGGAAGGTAATCCACAATTCCGCCGGAGAGGGGACAGGTTTTAACCAGATTTCAAATGTGCGTCTTAACAAAGTTCAGAACCTTGTCCAGATTTTGATTCAACCTCTCCCCTTGGGACGATACGAATCGAAAAAGATCGCCCTTCTTCTGAAGGCGCTCCGGCACATGGGCCATGGTGAAATCGGCCGGAAGAAACCCCCGGGACACCTCCTCCCAAGCAACGGGCGTTGACACCGTCGCCAGCGGGCGTGCCCGAACGGAATAGGGAGCTGCCATCGTACGGCCTCGCCACAGTTGCAGGTAATCGAAATAAAGCTTGCCTCCCCTCCTTTGCACGACGCGTTCCAGCGTAATCGTATCGGGCATTTGCTCCAGCATATATTGGGCGATAAACCGATTGATGTGCCGGGTCTCTTCAAAAGTGTAGATAGGTTCGATCGGTACGTAAATTTGCATGCCTGTCGCTCCTGATGTCTTAGGGTAACTATGTAAGGACAATGAGCTCAGCAATGCTCTCAGCTTTAGCGCTACCTCGAGAACAACCCCGTAACCCATCCGATCGGCAGGATCGAGGTCGTACACCAGCTCGGTGGGATAATCTTTATGGTAATGCAGGTCGAATGGCACATGAAGCTCAAGCGCGCCTAAATTGGCGACCCATACGAGTGTCGCCATATCGTTGAGCAAGATTCTTTCTTTGCCGTTATAGATAACACGGGGCACCCAATCGGGCGCGATACCGTGAATGGATCTGTCCTCGATCCGTCTTCCCGCTAAACCCCCGGGATAACGCCAAATCATCAACATGCGATTGCTAGTATACGGCACCAGATAGGGGGCGATCGCTATTAAATACTGGATATAATGGGATTTCGTAATCCCCATCTCCGGCCACAACAGACGATCGGGATTGGAGATTTCAATTTCTTTGCCGTCAATGGTTAGGCAATTATTCGGCAACGGATTGCTCCTTATCGGGTGTAGTTAATCGTTATAGTGTACGCTCAATAATAGAAAAATAAATACCCGACCTTTTTGTGGTCGGGTTTTCGTGGTGGCATAAGAGATGATTCGGATTACCGCGCCTCAACTTCACAGCATGTTCCGATCGCCTTAGGAGAATAGGGGATTCAGCTTGACAGAAGAAAGGTTTAGTAATCCTCGACTAGAAATTCTCTGTTTATAATCGCGACGTTTTCTTATATAATAAGGACTGTCAACAAGCGGCCCCGGCTGACCTGAGAGTGGGAAGCCAATACAATAACATAAAGAAAAGAGGTTAATTTGTTTTGATTTTACAAAAATTGAAAACAACTTGGTTATTTAACGTTCGCTCCGACGTTCTGGCCGGAATGACCGTAGCTTTCGCATTGATTCCAGAGGCTATCGCCTTTTCGATTATCGCTGGGGTTGATCCTAAGGTCGGTTTGTATGCATCCTTCTGTATTGCTGTTTTAATCTCTATTTTTGGCGGGCGACCGGGAATGATTTCCGCGGCCACAGGCGCAATGGCCTTGTTGATGGTCGATTTAGTTGTCGATCACGGGATCGAATATTTGTTTGCGGCAACAGTGCTAACAGGAATCATTCAATTCTTATTGGGGATATTAAAATTTGGACGATTCATTACCTTCGTACCTCATTCGGTTATCACCGGATTCGTCAATGCTTTAGCTATTCTCATTTTTATAGCACAGCTCACCCATTTTAAAGGGCAATCATGGATAATGTACTTCATGGTCGGCATTACTTTAGCTATTATCTACATCTTGCCTAGATTCACTAAAGTCATCCCATCTGCGCTTGCAGCTATTATTATCATGACAATCGTTACAATATTTACTGGAGTGAACGTAAGTACGGTCGGAAATATGGGCGCTCTTCCAAGCACCCTTCCGCTACTTCACTTTCCTGACATACCCTTTAACCTGGATACTCTGTATATTATTTTGCCTTATGCGTTACCGCTCGCTTTTGTCGGAATTATCGAGTCTCTTCTTACCGCTACGATCGTAGATGAAACGACCGAAACCAAGAGCAACAAAAACAAGGAAGTTCGCGGTCAAGGCATTGCAAACGTTGTTACGGGTTTCTTCGGCGGGATGGCTGGGTGCGCGATGATCGGCCAATCCGTTATTAACGTTAAATCCGGAGGACGCGGAAGACTATCTGCAATGGTTGCAGGAGTTTTCCTCATGTTCCTCATTCTTGTGCTCGGCAACTTCGTGAAACAAGTGCCTATGGCCGCGCTGGTCGGCGTTATGTTCATGGTCTCCATAAGTACTTTCGATTGGAAATCGATTCTAAATCTTAAGAAGATTCCGATTAGCGACTCAATTGTTATGATTGCAACTGTAGCAGTTGTTGTATATACGGATAATCTTGCTTTAGGAGTAATGATCGGCGTCGTCCTAAGCGCAGTTATCTTTGGTTGGCAAATCGCCAAAATCAAAGTTCAAGCTGCGGAAGTTCGAAGCGAGACTAAGCACTACACGGTTCATGGTCAAATGTTCTTCGGAACGATGGCTCACTTTGCAGACTTGTTCGAGTATAGAGACGATCCTGATCATATCATCATTGATTTTAGTCACTCGCACGTTTGGGATCATTCCGCTGTTACTGCCATCGCCAAAGCCGTCCTGAAATATCAACAGCTTGGAAAAAAAGTGACGATTACGGGCTTGAATGACGAAAGTAAACTCTTGGTAGAGAGAATTGGACTATCCTCACCATCGGGACACTAAAATAATGCGAAGGAAGACATTCTTTGTCTTCCTTCGCATTATTTAACGATCAGAACAGGACAAGAAGCATCATGAAGTACTTGCTGGCTTACGCTTCCCAGTATAACTTCCTTAAATCTGTTTAACCCTCTGCTTCCCACGATAATTAGTTCGTATTTTCCTCTTTCGGCGAATGAAATAATTTGGTTTGCGGGATCTCCTAAAGCCACTTCAAGATGATAAGGGATATTTGCCCCAATAAATTTATTGCTAATATTTGATAGCGCTTTCTCGGCTTCCCATAGAAGTATGGATCTGATATCGAATCTGGACCTAACGATTTCCATTCTGGATGGAATGCTTTTGCAAACATACAAAACCGTTATACCCGTCGTTGTTATTTCCTTCATAAGCTGAATTGCCGCCTCAGCGGCTCTCTCTGCATGTGGGGAGCCATCCGCCGCAAGTATAATTCGATTAAACATAGTCCGCCTCCTTAATGGCTTACGAACATGAAAATCAAACCTGACAAATGGACAACAAACTCACCTTAAGAAAATAATAACCTATCGTCAGTTATCTTTGAAGATAAATAGATGAACTGTGACTATATATTCGTCTGACTGCAATCACATATGAATGGCTCCTCCGTTCGCTGCCAGCATCGCTTCGCCGATTATTTCGGACAAGGTCGGATGAGGGTGAATCATTTTCCCTACCTGCAAGGTCGTCGCCCCCAGCAGTTGGGCCAATGCCCCTTCTCCGATATAATCCGTGACATGAGGTCCAATCATATGAATGCCCAGAATAGCATGATCGCGGGCATCCGACACCACTTTAACGAACCCGTCAGACACTCCGTAGACGAGAGATTTGCCGATTCCTTTAAATGAGAATTTACCTATTCTCACATTATGCCCACGTTCGATCGCCTGCCGTTCAGTCATCCCTACGCTTGCGATCTCCGGACGGCCGTAGATGCAGCGCGGAACCCGCAAGTCATCGATCGGATCCGGCTGCAAGCCCGCGATTTCCTCAACGGCGCAAATGCCTTCATGGCTGGCGGCGTGCGCAAGCTGAAGGCCGCCGATACAATCGCCGATGGCATAGACATGCGGTGCGGCGGTGCGCATGGCGGAATCGACCGAGATGACCCCGCGCTCGATTTGGACGCCTGTCCGTTCCAGACCGAATCCCTCTACATTCGCCTGCCTGCCAACGGCAACGAGCAGCCTTTCGGCTGACAGGCCCTTAATGCCGGATGCTTGTTCCACATGAACTCTTACGCCGTGCGGTCCGATGTCCAGCGATTGCGGCTGGAGCTCTGCACCGGTCAGCACTTTAATCCCCCGTTTGGTGAATAGCCGTTGCAATTCTTTGGATATATCAGCATCCTCAAGAGGAAGCAAACGGTCGGCAAACTCTACGATAGTGATTTCCACGCCGAAGTCGTTCAGCATGGATGCCCATTCCACACCGATTGCTCCACCGCCCACAATGATCATGGAAGCGGGTAAAACATCCATTTCCAATGCTTCCTCGCTTGTGAGGATATCCGATCCTTCGACCGCAAGCCCAGGCAAGGAACGGGGACGCGAGCCGGTCGCGATGATCAAGTCCCCGTAGCCGATCAGCCTCGCTTCCCCCGCCGCATCGATTACCTCAATGACTCCATTCGTGTCTTCTTCTGAGGTAACCGAAACGATTTGTCCGTGACCTTGGTAAACTTCGATTCGATTCTTCTTCATAAGATATTGGATGCCTTTATGGAGTTGCTCGACAATGGCTCGCTTGCGTGCGTGGACGAGATCGAAGCGGAGCCGACTCCCTTCCGTTTCGATTCCGTAGTCTACGCCGTGACGAATCGTATGGTAAACCTCCGCGCTCCGGAGCATCGATTTGCTCGGCGTGCATCCTCTATGGAGACAGGTACCCCCTAATTTTTCCCGCTCGACAACCGCTACAGTGCGTCCAAGCTGCGCTGCCCGGATCGCAGCCACATAGCCGCCGGGACCTCCGCCCAACACAACGACATCATATTTTTGCAGATATATCCCCCTCTATTAACTCGTGAAACTCGGCTAAGGCGGTTTATTCCGTGATAGCCCGATATTTCTCCGCCGTCAACAGCTTGCTTAACGCTTCCTCCACGTCTCCCTCTACTTCAACTTCCGCAATCCAACCGGCATCATAGGGTTCTCCGTTCACATGCTCGGGCTGGTCGATCAACGTCTCGTTTACTTTGGTCACTTTCCCGGGAACCGGGCAATACAATTCGGATACGGTCTTAACCGATTCGATCGAACCCATGCTCTCGCCGGCAGAGATGCTTGCGCCAATCTCCGGCAACTCCACGAATACGATATCGCCCAACTGTCCTTGAGCATAATCGGTAATGCCGATCCGCACGATTTGCCCTTCGACAACCATTGCCCATTCGTGTTCTTCGCTGTAAAACAGATGCTCTTTAATTTCGCTCATGGTCAGCGCCTCTTTCCTTAAATAAAATTAGTTTATCATTGCTTCAATTGCTCGATCAACCGCTTGCCGGTTGGAGTCTGGGCGAGACCGCCCCCGGCCGTCTCCCTATGCTTCTCGGGCATGGCGGCCCCGACCTCCAGCATAACTTGAATGACTTCATCCGACGGAATGACGCTGCGGACGCCTGCAAGCGCCATATCGGCGGCCGCCAGCGCGGTTACCGCTCCGAAGCCGTTACGAACGATGCAAGGAACTTCAACAAGACCGCCGACAGGATCGCAAATGAGGCCCAGCGTATTCTTCAGAGCGAGTCCAACCGCGTGAATGGCCTGAGCCGGAGAACCTCCTCTTATTTCCACCAACGCGCCGGCTGCCATTCCGATCGCTGATCCGACCTCGGCCTGGCAGCCGCCTTCGGCTCCGGAGACGAACGAATTATTGGCAATGACATAACCGATCGCCCCCGCCGCGAATAAGCCGTAAACCATATGATCATCGCTCCAGCCGTTCCTTTCTTGGCAACTGACGAATACGCCGGGGATTATTCCGCACGAGCCGGCGGTCGGAGTGGCGACAATCCGTCCCATCGACGCGTTTACTTCAGAGACGGCCAAGGCATAAGCCATTGCCTTCCCCGCATCGAGACCGAGATTAGGTGCGTTACTCCCATTGAACGCCTGGACTCGTTGGGCATCCAAACCCGTGATCCCGCTGCGGGAAGTCGTATTTTCCGTCAACCCGCGACTTACGGCGTCCTTCATGATCTGATAATACCGATGCATAGTCTCGAATTCTTCTTCAAGGCTTCTTCCGGATTCCGCACCTTGCTGCTCCAGCATCAACCTGCCGATGGACAATCCCGTCTCCCCGCAACGTTCGCCCAACTCGCTTAGCGTTTGGAAATTCACAATGGCGTCCTCCTCAATGCGCGGTCAAATCCAGTTTGTTTACCTGACGAACGAAAGGGATTCCGCGAACGTCCCCCAACAACCGTGCGGAAATTGGGCTGTCCAGCTCCAGAACGGCAAGCGCGTCTCCATTCCGTCCCGTACGGTCCAAGGACATATGCCCGATATTCACACCTTCCTCTTTTAACAAACCCGTCACCTCGGCAATAATTCCCGGCCGGTCATCATGGCGTACGACCAGGGTCGGATACATGCAGCTGAAACGGACGGCAAAGCCGTTCATTTCAACCACTTCCACGTTTCCGCCGCCGATAGATGTGCCGACCAATATCAGCTTTCGCCCGTCGTCCGCTGACTGAAGCAGCACGCGGGCCGTATTCGGATGCGGAAATACCCCCTTCCCCTGTTCGAAGGAAACGCGCAACCCTGTCTGCTCGGCTAACTTTAAAGCATCGGGAAGGCGAGGGTCGTCGGTTCCGAAATCCAGAAGACCTCCGACCAAGGCGGTGTCCGTGCCGTGACCTTGATAGGTCGCTGCGAATGAGCCGTATAGAACGATGACCGCTTCGTCGGGAGGACCTCCGAGCAGTTGTCTGGCCGCTCGCCCGATCCTTGCAGCTCCAGCCGTATGTGAACTGGAAGGTCCGATCATCGGCGGACCGATGATCGAAAACACATCTTTGAATCTCAACCTGTTACCCTCCTTTCTCGCCCTTCGAACATTTGATGTACGGTTGTTCGCGCACCAGGGCCGCTCCTAATTTAACAGGTGCAATTGAGAACGGGCTTACGGGCCGCCGTCGTTTCATCAAGCCGCTTGATGATGGTCGTGTATGGGGCGTTGATGACCATTTGAGGATCGGTTTCCGCTTCTTGGACAATTCGAATCATGACGTCTATAAACGCATCGAGCGTTTCTTTGCTCTCGGTTTCGGTTGGCTCGATCATGATGCATTCCTCCACATTGAGAGGAAAATAAATGGTCGGCGGATGATAACCGAAATCGAGCAGGCGCTTAGCTACGTCGAGGGTCCGCACGCCGAACGTCTTCAGCCGTTTTCCTGACAGCACGAATTCGTGCTTGCAAACCCCCGGGTATGCAACCTCGAAATAGGGAGCCAATCGGTGCATCATATAGTTGGCGTTCAGGACCGCGATTTCGGATACGCGCCGAAGCCCTTCAGGACCATAGGTCCGAATGTAGGTATAAGCTCGTACGAGAATGCCGAAATTGCCGTAGAATGCCTTTACGCGCCCGATAGACTGCGGACGGTCCGTGTCCCAGTAATAAGTACCGTCTTCCTTGCGGCCGACGATCGGTTTAGGCAGAAAGGGAATCAGCTTGCTCTTAACGCCGACCGGTCCGGCGCCCGGCCCCCCTCCTCCATGGGGCGTGCCCATCGTCTTATGCAGGTTTAGATGGACGACGTCGAAGCCCATATCGCCAGGGCGCGTAATGCCCATGATAGCGTTGGAGTTCGCTCCGTCGTAATAGAGCAGCCCGCCTGCGGCATGCACGATTTCGGCGATTTGTACAATCTGCTCCTCGAACAGGCCGAGCGTGCTCGGATTCGTCAGCATAAGCGCCGCCGTATCGTCGCCGACGGCAGCACGCAATGCATCCAGATCCACCATTCCCCGTTCGTTGGATTTGATCGTGATAGTCTCTAAGCCGGCAACCGTCGCGCTCGCCGGATTGGTGCCGTGAGAGGAATCCGGCACGATCACCTTCGTGCGCTTATCGCCCCGGCTTTCGTGATAAGCCCGAATCAGCATGAGTCCGGTCCACTCGCCGTGCGCGCCGGCCGCCGGTTGAAGCGTCACCTGATCCATGCCGGTGAGAGCGGCTAAATCGTTCTGCAGCGTATATAACAATTCGAGCGCGCCCTGAATGCTCTCTTCGGGCTGGTAAGGGTGAATTTTGGCGAAGCCCGCGAATCTCGCAACGTCTTCGTTGATTTTGGGATTGTATTTCATCGTGCAGGAGCCTAGCGGGTAAAAGCCGTTGTCGATACCGAAGTTGCGGCGGGACAGTTCCGTATAATGCCGAATGACATCGACTTCGTATACTTCCGGCAGCTCGGCCGGTTTGACTCGCAGCAGCCGGTCAGGAATGACGGATGACGCTTCTATCTCGGGCACGTCGCATTCCGGCAGCGAATAAGCGATGCGTCCCGGCTTGCTCATTTCGAAGATCAGCGCTTTTTCCGGTTTCATATGCAAGCCTCCAATTCGCGGATAAATGCGTCGATTTCAGTTTTCGTTCTGCGCTCGGTTACGGCAACGAGCAGATGGCCCGCAAGCTCCGGATATTCTGATCCCAGATCGTAGCCGCCGATGTATCCGGCTTTGAGCAGCTTGGCATTCATCGCATATATATTCGTGCCCTCGGGAAGCTTGACAACGAATTCGTTGAAAAACGACATGCCGAACGGGAGCGAGAAACTGTTCTTTTCTGCGATTTGACTGGCAGCATAGTGGGATTTCCGCAGGTTTAACATAGCCGCCTCAATCATTCCCGATTTGCCCAAGGTGGACATATATACCGATGCGCACAGCGCCAACAAGGCTTGGTTCGAGCAAATATTGGATGTAGCCTTCTCCCGGCGTATGTGCTGCTCGCGAGCTTGCAGCGTCAGCACGAAGCCGCGCTTGCCTTCCTGATCGACCGTCTGTCCGACGATGCGCCCTGGAATCTTCCGCATAAGCGGCTCCGATACCGCGAAGAAGCCGCAGGTTGGGCCGCCGAGCGATGCCGGAATACCGAGCGGTTGCGCGTCGCCGACGACGACGTCCGCTCCGAGCTCGCCAGGTGACTCGAGCACACCGAGCGAGAGCGGGTTCACACTCATGACGAGAAGTCCCTTGCTCGAATGGATGATCTGTTCAATCGCCCGGATGTCCTCCAGTTTGCCGAAGAAGTTAGGCGTCTGCACCAGTACGGCTGCCGTTTCTTCATTAACGGAAGCTTCCAGTTGTTCAAGGTCGGTAACCCCGTCTGCGCAACCCACTTCGATAACCTCCAGATCCAGGCCATGTGCGGAGGTCCGCAAAATCTCCCGGGCTTCCGGGTGAACGGCGCGGGAGACGACGATGCGCTTGCGCTTCGTCGCCCCGCTTGCCAGAGCGGCCGCTTCCGCCAATGCCGTAGCGCCATCGTACATGCTCGCGTTGGCGACCTTCATGCCGGTCAGCTCGCAAATATAGGATTGGAATTCGAAGATCGCCTGCAGCTCCCCTTGACTGATCTCCGGCTGGTAAGGCGTATAAGCCGTGTAAAATTCGGAACGGGAAATAACGTGATTAATGACGACAGGAATATGATGATCATAGATTCCGGCTCCCAGAAAGCTGGTGTAACGGTCGAAATCGGCATTGCGGTCTGCCAACTTGCGCATATGCCTCAGAAGCGCAGGCTCATCCAGCGCTCCGGACATCGGCAACACGCCGTCATATCGGATCGATTGCGGGATGTCTGCGAAGAGATCTTCGATGGAGCCCGAGCCGACCGTCTTCAGCATCTCGGCTTCGTCTTGTTCCGTCATCGGCAAATAGCGATGCTTCATTACAATTTCTCTCCTTCTCGTGAGGACTGCGTTTTTTTGTAAAATGGGGATTTAACGATGACGGCTTTTAACCTTTTGCCGCGTATTTCGACCCAAACTTCAGTGTCTAATTGGGTATAATCTATTTCCAGCAGAGCTAGACCCAGGTTGCGCTTAAGCGTCGGAGACTGCGTGCCTGTCGTGACTTCGCCGATCTGGCGGTCATTCGCAAAAACCGGATAATGCGATCTCGGAATACCTCGGTCAACCATCTCCAAGCCGACAAGTTTGCGAGGCACCCCTTCCTCCTTCTGACTCGCCAACGGTTCTTGACCGATGAAGCCCCCTTCTTTGCCCAGCTTCACGAATAATCCGAGCCCCGCTTCCAGCGGCGTGATCTGTTGCGACAATTCCTGTCCGTATAGCGGCAGCCTAGCTTCGAAACGCAAGGTATCCCGCGCGCCCAGCCCGGCAGGGATCAAGCCGTCGGGCTCGCCGGCTCGCAGAAGCTCGCTCCAAACGTGCGGAGCATCATCGGCATCCAGATAGATTTCAAACCCATCTTCCCCGGTATACCCGGTGCGCGAGATCAAAGCCTTTCGTCCACCTATTTCCGCATGGTACAGGAATTGGAAAGGAGCAAGCGAGCCTATCGGCTCCTTAGTGACGCGAGACAAGATTGAGAGTGCAAGCGGTCCTTGCAGCGCAAGAAGCGCGGTCTGATCGGAACGGTTATCCAAGACGACATCCCCGATCAGATGCTCGCTCAGCCAAGCGAAATCCTTGTCGATATTGGAAGCATTGACGACAAGCAGATACTGGTCCTGCGATATTTTGTACACCAGCAAATCATCAACGACTCCGCCATTGGGGTAACACATCAGCGTATACTGCGCCTGGCCGGCCGATAGACGTGAGACGTCATTTGTCGTCATCCGCTGGAGGAAATCTTCCGCGAATTTTCCTGTTACCCAGAACTCTCCCATATGGGATACGTCAAACAATCCCGCTTGCCCGCGAACCGCGTCATGTTCCCTTTGGATGCCGTAAAATTGCACCGGCAGCTCCCAACCACCAAAATCGATGCATCGAACGGCTGGATAACCGGCATACAGGGGGAAAAGGGGCGTTCTTTGCAATTCGGACATTCAATCACCTCTTGTCATTTATTCGGAACGCCAAAAAGGACAGGCAAAAGAATCAGCATATGCCGCGCCATAAACGCAGCCTATCGATCCTTCCGCTCTGTCCTTTGTACCTGAGAGTTACCTTACACGCGCTTCAGTGACGTAAGCTTCATGTAAGTTTCCCCGTCGGTGATCCTATATTCAGGATTCTCTCCAGAGATGCGTCCGGTAGAGGTCCTTTTGCCTGAGAGATTCACTCTGTAAGAGCTTACTCCTTCGGCGTTACCATGAAATCGGTAATCTCTCCCGCTACCATCATCCGCGTATTTGGTTGTTATTGCTAATCCTTCGCTTTTATTATAACCGCCTAACCCTGCAACATGTCAACTAATACTTCACGCTTTCGATTTTCGTGTTACATAATATGACACAAGCCAGCAAGATGAGAAGCGCCGTTCGTCCGGACATATTAAAGAATGCTCTCCCCGAACACGGAACCAATGAGGCTAACCGCGGTTTTGGCCGTGCGGTTGCAATGATCGAGAATCGGATTGACTTCGACCAGCTCCGCCGACACGAGCAAGCGGCTCTCTCCGATCATTTCCATCGCCAGATGGCTTTCCCGGTAAGAGAGACCGCCGAGCACTGGCGTCCCCACTCCGGGCGCTTCGCTCGGGTCCATTCCGTCCATGTCCAGGCTTAGGTGAAAGCCATCCGTACCGCTGGATGCGATACTGATCGATTGCTCAACTACCCTTTTCATGCCCAGGCTGTCGATATCTTTCATCGTAAACACATGCACGCCTCGTTCTTTCAGAAATCTCTTTTCCCCGGGATCAATCGTCCGCGCTCCGATAATCGCAACGTTGCCGGGATTGATTGCCGCATGCTCACCGCCTATCGAGACCAGATCCGGGTGACCGAATCCGAGCGACACGGCCAGCGACATCCCGTGGATATTGCCCGAAGGGGAAGTTTCGGCCGTATTGGCGTCCGGATGCGCATCAAACCATATAACGCCGAGTCGCTTGACTTGCCTCAGGACGCCTTTGATCGTACCGATCGCAATGCTATGGTCGCCTCCAATAACGAGAGGGAAACGCCCCTTTTTCATTTCGCTCTCCACTTTACCGCACAGTTCCGTATTCGCCCGGACGATTTCATACAGATATTTTAGATTTCCTACGCTGCCGAAGGGGCTCTTCGGGCGCTCTATCCTCAGATCCCCCTGATCGTGTACGACGAATCCCAAGCTTTCAAGCTTTTCTTGCAGGCAAGCGCAGCGCAGCGCGCTCGGTCCCATATCGACCCCCCGGCGGTCCGCGCCCAAATCCATCGGCATTCCAATAATGGAGACGTTTTTGTTTATATGCGGATTCATGATGACGCTCCTTTCATACGGGAGTCGATGAATTAAGCTTCGTTCTTTCTGGATGTCAGTTTAGCCTGAGTAAATTGAAGCAAATAATCGTAGCCGCCAGCCTTCGAATCCGTTCCAGACATATTAAACCCGCCGAACGGATGAACGCCTACCAAAGCACCCGTACATTTGCGGTTGATATACAAATTCCCGCAATGCATTTCTTCAAGCGCATAGGAAATCCGCCCCTCTACACGGGAAAAGAAAGCGCCTGTCAAACCGAACTCCGTATCATTATAGATGTCGATCGCTTCTTTCCAATCTTCCGCTGCGGCAATCGCCAGAACGGGACCGAATATTTCCTCCTGCATAATTCGAGCATCGGATTTGACGTCCGCAATAACGGTCGGTTGAATGTAAAATCCGTTCCCCTCCGCCTTTTCTCCGCCGGCGACCAGTCGCCCTTCCCTTTTACCGATTTCAATATATTCCAAAATCTTGTCATAGGATTTACGGTCGATAACCGGTCCTGCCGGGAAATTGTCCTCCGGCAACCCAATTCGCAGCTTCTTCGTCAGATCGGCTACTTTAGCCACAACTTGGTCGTAGACTGATTTGACGATAACTGCGCGCGAACCCGCCGAGCATTTCTGCCCTTGGAAACCGAAAGCAGAGGCGACGATTGCGAAAGCCGCTTGATCCAGATCCGCCGTTTCGTCCACAACGATGCCGTCTTTTCCGCCCAGTTCGGCTACGACGCGCTTGATCCATATTTGGCCTTTTGCCGTCTCCGAAGCGATTCTGCTAATTCGCAAGCCGACTTCTTTGGATCCCGTAAAATTAATGAACCGCGTTTTCGGATGGGAAGTTATATAATCGCCCACTTCCGCCCCGCTCCCCGGCACGAAATTAATTACGCCCGCAGGCACCCCGACTTCTTCCATCAAAGCAACGAACTTGTGCGCGATGACGGATGTCGGGCTTGCAGGCTTCAGAAGTACGGTGTTGCCGCATACGATCGCCGCGGATGTCATCCCCGCCAGGATAGCCAATGGGAAATTCCATGGAGGGATAATGGCGCCGACGCCTAGAGGAATATAGGTTAACTCGTTGGTTTCCCCGGCGAGCCTCGTCAAGGGCCGATGCGTATTGATTTCACTTAATCGAATCATTTCCCTTGCGTAGAAATCCATAAAATCAATGGCTTCTGCCGTATCGGCATCTGCTTCCGCCCAGTTTTTCCCGGCTTCCAACACCATTAAAGCCGAAAATTCGTGTTTTCTCAGGCGCATCAGATCCGCTGCGTCAAACAGGTATTGCGCACGCACGACGGCAGGCGTTTTTTTCCAACTTTCGAACGCCGCAACCGCCGAGTTCATGGCTCGCTCGACTAATTCCACCGAAGCCTTGCTTACGTATCCGATGACCTCATCCGTATTGCCCGGGTTTATCGACACGGTTTTTTCTGCTGTCATCACCTTATCTCCGCCGATGAAAAGCGGATATTCTCCGCCCAGTTCTCCCCTTACTTTGGTCAGAGCGGACTTCATTGCGCGTTGATTTTCCTCTAATGCGAAATCGGTAAACGCCTCGTTGGCGAAAGAAGCCCTCATACTGTTTTTCATGTTCCCCACACTCCTATTTTGTAGATTAACATTACTTAAACAAATTTTTGAGGACGAACCAGACGTTAGCCGGCCGTTCGGCAAGCCGCCTCATGAAATAACCGAACCAATCCATTCCGTAAGGAACATAGATTCGGACACGATACCCTTCCTGAACCAACTCCCTTTGCAATTCTTCCGAAATCCCATAAAGCATTTGAAACTCATATCGGTCGCCCGTAATCCCTTTTTCCTTTATAAAAGACTTCATATCTGCAATAACAGCGGGGTCATGGCTGGCGATCGCGGAATAATGACCGTTCATCATATGCTGTTTGATGATCCTTCGGAAATTATCGTCCACCTGCTTCTTCTCGGGAAACGCCACTTTCGGAGACTCCTTGTAAGCTCCTTTCACCAGACGAAGGTTGGCCCCGATTTCGCTCAAATTCCGAATATCCTCTTCGCTGCGGTATAGATAAGCTTGAATGACGAGACCGACATTATCGTAGTCCTTGCGAAGCTCATGGAAGATATCCAATGTGAGTTGGCAATGCGAGAAATCCTCCATGTCGATGCGGACGAAATTACCGTACATCCGGGCACAATCCAATATACTTCGCATATTTCGGATACAAAGCTCCTTGCCGATATCCAATCCGAGCGATGTCATTTTCAAAGACAAATTGGATTCCACGCCCGAGCTAGCGATCGCCTGCAAAGTTTGAATACACATCTGGGCCGAAAGAACCGCTTCCTCCTCGCTTCCAACAAATTCCCCCAAATGATCCAAAGTCGCAAGCTTTCCCTCTTTATTCAATCTATGCACGGCACCAATCGCTTTATCAAGCGATTCCCCCGCAACAAAGCGGCTCGCGCCGAATTTCAAACCGTATTTCCGGGCCCATCCGTTGACAACGCGGTTCCTTCCGAGAAATTGAAACGCATTTCTCATTAACGTTTCCACCGCATTCACCCCTTAAGAAACTTGTACTATATTGAACACTTTTGTATATTTATTATACACTATTGCGCAGTTATTGTGCATGTGTTTGTTATTCATTTCCTCAAGCTCTAAAGCGGGCAGTCGGGGCACGCGGCCACAAAAAAAGCCCGCACCCTTGAGGGTGAAGGCCATTAACCATTCGAACAAACAATAGATACTTTTTAGAACTTGATTCCGTGTTCTTTCATTTTGTTATAAAGCGTTCCTCTCGAAATGCCAAGAAGCTTCGCGGCAGCGCTTTTGTTTCCGTAAACCTTGCGCAACGCTTCGTAAATAATCGCATTCTCTTCCTGATCGGTCAGCCGCGCTTTCAGGATCATATCTCCCTCTTCAATCTTGCCGCCGTCGTGCTGGAGCTCCGAAATCAAACCTTGGGGAAGATGCTCTAAGGATATGGCGCCGCCATCGCCGAGCACAACTGTACGTTCTACGACATTGCGCAGTTCCCTTATATTTCCGGGCCAATCATAATTCATCAGCGCGGTCATGACATCCCTGTCGAGTTTGGGAATGTGTTTCTTGTACTGCCATGAAAATTCTCGTATGAACGCCTGCACAAGCTCGGGAATATCCTCTGTTCGCTCGCGCAGCGGCGGCATTTCAATCCTCATCACTTCTAATTTATAGTACAATTCCTCCAAGAAGTGACCGTCCTCCATCTGGGATTGCAGCGAGGTGGATGTAGTCGCAATGATTCGAGTATCCGCTCGAATGGATTCCCCCCCGCCGATACGAAGGAAGGAGCCGCTTTTAATAAATTCCAGCAACTTCAACTGAATATGGGGCGGCATCTTGTCGATATCTTTCAGCAGGAGAGTACCTCCCGCCGCCAATTCAAGCTTTCCCGCGTTTCCTTGGTCCTCTTGACTGGTAAACGCCCCTCCCCGGTAACCGAACAATTCGGTTTCCAGAAGTCCTCCCGGAAGGGCTCCGCAATGAATCGTATAAAATGAAGCGTCTTTTCGCCCCGCTCCGTAATGAATCGCATGTGCCAGCATTTCTTTGCCCGATCCCGGCTCGCCGGTCAAAAGCACGGGCGCGTGGATCCGGGTGAATTTCTGAGCAAGTTCCAAAACGCGCTTAAAAATAGGCCCCGAACCGATAATGGAGGCAAAAGACCTATCCTGTTCAATATTCGAAGGAACAGACGAATAAAGCTCTTCATTCAAACGGACAATTCGGGTAATGTCCTGTTCCGTCGCGATACCGCCAATGATCCTGCCATTTTCCATAATAGGGGAAGCACTGATCAGCACATGAGTATTTGGAGTCGGTTGATGATAAACTTGCCGGACAGGGCGCCCCTCATCCAATATCCGTTGCAGCATAATCGACTCTTGGTCAAAATGCTCGGCGACTTTCCTGCCGATGATCGTTTCCTTACGGATCCCATAAACCTGTTCGGCAGCCTGATTCCAATACATAACTCGTCCCTCTTGGTCGACTGCCGTTACGGCGTCATTGACCGTCTCGACCAAAGCGGTAAAGTAAGAGGTTAACCGTCTTTTTTCATTAATCAAGCATTCTATGATCGCACGAGCCGTTACTACGCCCCGAATATCCGACTGAGACTGATCTTCTCCTATCAATACAGGCCTGTCAGAAGTTAGTTCCAGCTCCATAAGCCGAGATAACGGACAGACGGGTGAATTAGGAAATTTCGCAATTTTAAACCATTCCCAGAGCGGCATCTTTGGATCCGATAGTTCCAATAACAAGGATTCGCTGTCGGCAACGGCATACGCGAGCTTATCTATAAAAATGACAAAACGGTTTTGTTGCAACAATGACCGCGCTTGTGCCAAGGAGACATCTTTCTCGACCAAGACAAAAGACGAGTCGATATACAGCTGTTCAAAATTGAACATGTTCGGTAATATCCTTTCCTTAGCAACTCTTCTTATTAACTTATCACAGAAGGGAAATCAATTCCAATCGGATATATGTGAAAGCCGGTCTGAAAGAATGATATTCTATAAGTAATGATGGTGAAAATATGATTTGCGATTCGGGGGAGTATTTCATTGACTCTACAACAATTAAAATACGTTATTGAGGTCGCGAATCAGGGCTCCATTAATGAGGCTGCCAAGAGGTTGTTTATTTCACAGCCTAGCCTTTCAAATGCGATTAGGGATATTGAAGACGAAATGCAGATTACAATTTTTGAAAGATCTAATAAAGGGATCTCACTTTCTAAAGAGGGTATTGAATTTCTAAGCTACGCGCGGCAGGTAGTCGAGCAGGCCGAATTATTGGAAAGCCGGTATCTTAACGCTAAGCCTTCCCCGCAGCATTTCTCAGTATCCACTCAGCATTACGCTTTCGCAGTGAATGCATTTGTAAGTCTGGTCCAGGAATATGGCCTAGAGGAATATGAGTTAGCTTTGCGTGAGACCAAAACCTACGAAATTATCGAAGATGTCAAAAATTTGCGCAGTGAGATCGGGATCATTTATCTGAATGAATTTAATGGGAAAGTCATAAACAAATTGCTCAAGGCAGCAAATCTGCAATTCAACAGCTTATTTATTGCGAAACCGCATATTTTCATCAGTATTCGGAACCCGTTGGCTAAGCAATCAAGCGTGACCATTGAGCAGCTCCAGAACTATCCTTATCTTTCCTTTGATCAAGGGGAGTACAATTCCTTCTATTTCTCAGAAGAGATTCTCAGCACGATGACCCATAGGAAAAGCATTCGTGTGAATGACCGGGCGACGCTGTTTAACTTGTTGATTGGTTTGAACGGTTATACCATCTCGACAGGGGTATTAAGTGCCGATTTGAATGGTAATGAGATTATTCCGGTACCTTTGGATAGTGAGGAAAACATTACAGTCGGTTGGATATCCCATCGAAATGTATCGCTATCTAAGCTTGGTGTTGCATATATAGAAGCGCTTAAACAGGTAATCACCTAAAATAAGCTTTGCTATAGCTTTCGGCTATGTCTGGATATAGTTTAATTGAGTTACACTATACCGAGTAATCCGTGATATCTTTTTTGTAAACAACCGCATGGCACAATTTATTTACGCAGGGGAGTTTACAAGATGGTAAAAAGCAGTGTGCTCGGATATCCGCGAATTGGTAAGGATCGGGAATGGAAGAAAGCGCTCGAAGCGTTCTGGTTAGGCAAGCTTGAACAATCAGAGTTCCAGCGTCAGCTTCAGGAGATCCGACTGGATCATTTGCGTAAGCAGCAGGAGAAGGGCATTGACCTTATCTCGGTTAACGATTTCAGCTATTACGATCATGTTCTTGATACGGCCACAATGTTCGGCATTATTCCCAAACGCTTTGATTATAAGGGCGGCACAGTGCCGCTGTCTGTTTATTATGGTATTGCTCGGGGGACGAAGGATGCAGCCGCAAGCGAAATGACAAAGTGGTTTAACACCAACTATCACTATATTGTACCTGAATTGGACGGGGCATCTCCGGTTCTTACCGAGAATAGACCCCTGATCGCTTACCGGGAAGCGAAGGAGAAGCTCGGTATCGAGGGAAAACCCGTTATCGTCGGACCGTTGACCTTCCTGAAGCTGTCTAAAGGGTACAGCCACTCTGAGATCGATACTTGGCTTGACCGATTGCTCCCGCTTTATGTGCAGATCCTTCAAGAGCTTTCGAGAGAAGGGGTTCAGTGGGTACAGATCGACGAGCCGATTCTCGTCACTAAGTTAAGCGAGGCAGACCTGCAAAGACTGAAGACCATCTATGAGACGTTTGCCGCGTCAGCGCCAAATCTAAACATCATGCTTCAAACCTACTTTGAATCGGTTGAGCACTACAGCGACATTGTCGCACTTCCCGTCAAAGGAATAGGTCTTGATTTCGTGCACGGTTTTACCGGTAATCTCTCATCGATTAGAGAGCTAGGTTTTCCAAAAGAAAAGGTTCTAGGTGCAGGTGTCATTGACGGCCGCGGCATCTGGAAGGCGCCGCTTCGCGAGAAGGCGGCGCTCTTAGAGGAACTTGCTGAACTTGTATCGCACGAGCGTCTAATCGTCCAATCCTCATGCAGTTTACTTCATGTTCCAGTAACAGTAGGAAATGAGACAAATCTTGAGACTGAGCTCAAGGATGCTCTCGCATTTGCAGATGAAAAGCTGGATGAGATTGTACTTCTAGCGAAAGCAGTCTCTCGTGACGGTACCGGAATCACAGGTGAGCTGGAAGAAAACGATCGTGTTCTTCAGGCGATCAAGCTTTCAGATGAGCGGAAGCGCAGCGACATTCAGCATGCCGTAGGAGCCATCAGTGATCAGCATCTGGAGCGTAGTCGACCTTTTTCTGAGCGTCATATTGCTCAACAGAAGAAATGGCAATTGCCGATTTTTCCGACGACGACAATCGGCAGCTTTCCGCAATCCGTAGAGGTCCGCAGGGCACGTCAGCTGTGGCGCAAGGGTGAATGGAACAATGAGCAGTATGCTGACTATATCCGAGAACAAATCGATATTTGGATTAAGCTGCAGGAGGAAATCGGCCTGGATGTTCTCGTGCATGGAGAGTTTGAGCGAACCGACATGGTCGAGTTCTTCGGCGAGAAGCTCGCGGGCTTTGCGTTTACACAGAATGGATGGGTGCAATCGTACGGTTCTCGCTGTGTTAAACCACCGATTATATTCGGCGATGTCGCATTCACCGAAGAGATGACCGTAGAAGAGACAAAGTATGCGCAGTCGCAAACCGCACGTCCTGTTAAAGGGATGCTGACCGGACCGATTACGATAATGAATTGGTCGTTCGTCCGCGAGGACATCCCGCGCGAACAAATTGCCTACCAGCTGGCCTATGCACTTAGACAAGAAGTGGAGGCGCTTGAGAAAGCGGGCATTGGCATGATACAGGTCGACGAGCCGGCGGTTCGCGAAGGGCTGCCGCTTAAAGAAGATGAACAAGCTGCATATCTAGCATGGGCGGTCAGAGCATTCCGCATGACCACCTGCACGGTACAGGATACAACGCAAATTCACACGCATATGTGTTATTGCGAGTTCCATGACATGATTGATTCCATTGAAGCGATGGATGCGGATGTGATCTCGATCGAGACGTCTCGCAGTCATGGTGAACTCATACACAGCTTCGAGCTGAACACATACAAGCTGGGCATCGGTCTGGGAGTATACGATATCCATAGTCCGCGTATTCCGCGTGTAGAGGAAATGACGAGTATGATCGAACGCGCCTTACGCGTGCTGGATCCTGAGCTATTCTGGATAAATCCGGACTGTGGACTTAAAACTCGCGGCTTCAATGAAACGGTCGATTCCTTGCGCAACATGGTAGAAGCGACACGGATCGTTCGCGGGAAGCATACTGGCAAGCGATAATAGCTTCGGAAAAGGCTGTTCCTCATCATTTTGCGATGATAGGGAACAGCCCTTTGTTTCGGAGAAAACCCTTTTCCGGAAGTGAATTCGGCAATTACTCCATTAGACGGCGAAAACATATTGGATGCGTTCCGCCGCCCATTGCAAATCGGCCTCCGAGATGACAAGCGGCGGCGCGAGACGGATGACCTTTTCATGTGTTTCCTTGCACAGCAGCCCGACTTGCTTTAAAATCTCGCAATAGGGACGAGCGGGTCCCGTGGTCTCAATCGCGATGAACAAGCCCCTGCCTCTGATCTCGATGATATCCGGGTGGCGAATCTGTCTCAGCTTTGCAAGCAAATCCGCTCCAAGTGACATGGATCTCTCCGCAAGACGCTCCTCCTCCGTCACCCGCAAGGCCGCGACCGCAACCGCGCTGGCAAGCGGATTTCCGCCGAAGGTCGAGCCGTGCGAACCCGGCTCGAATAAGCCGAGGATGCCGCTGTCCGCTGCAACGGCCGATACCGGGAACACGCCTCCTCCTAGCGCTTTGCCCAAGATGTACACGTCGGGAACAACCTCTTCCCAATCGCACGCGAACCGCTTGCCGGTGCGGCCGAAACCTGTCTGGATCTCGTCTGCCATGAGCAGAACGCCCCGCTTTCGGCACAACGCCGCCGCTCCTCGCAAATACCCGTCCGGCGGAATAACGATTCCCGCTTCCCCTTGAATGGGCTCGACCAGAAACGCAGCCGTATTCGGCGTGATCGCCTGTTCAAGCGCCTCCAGATTCCCGTAAGGAATGATCTTGAAGCCGGGCAGGAAAGGACCGAAGTGCTCGCGGTACGCGGGCTCCGAAGAAAACGAAGTGACGGCGAGCGTCCGTCCGTGGAAGTTGCCCTCGCAGACAATAATTTCCGCCTGGTTATCGGGAATCCCCTTTACCCGGTATCCCCAGCGGCGAGCCGCCTTAACGGCCGTCTCGATCGCCTCCACTCCCGTGTTCATCGGCAGCATCGTATTTTTACCCGTCAGCTCCGTCACCAGCTCCATCAGCTCTGCCAACGGCTCGTTATAGAAGGCTCGCGACGTTAACGTAACAAGATCGGCCTGACGCTTTAAAGCTTCAATGATGCGCGGATGCCTGTGTCCCTGATTCAACGCGGAGTAGCCGCTTAGCATATCCATATACCGTTGCCCTTGCTGATCCTCGACCCAGACCCCTTCCGCTTTGGCAATGACGATTGGAAGCGGGTGGTAATTGTGAGCTCCAAGCCGCTCTGTAATGGCGATTGTGTCCCTCGTTTCGCTCATGGTCGTCCCCTCTTTAGAGTTCTATTCATGACTCATAACCAGAGTACCTTAGATCTAAATCTTTCGCATCAGTTGTTTGTTGGTGATGATTCAACGGATGTGCCCTATCCCCGTACACTTTTTTCTGTTATTGGCTTACGAACACTAGCCTCCCCTTTTAGTGTAAAATTGAACAAAGCAACCACAGACAGGAGCTATTCCATGAAGATTCTAATCGTTCAGCCGAAGCTGGAGAAGGGGATCGACCGGCTCGAACAGGAGCTTCGCCAGCACCCCGAGGCGGATATCGTCATTTTCCCGGAGGGTTATTTAAATAGTAATATCGCGGAAGCTTGCCAAATAGCACGCCGTACTAACACCACGATCATTACCGGCTACAGAAATCCGAAGGACAGAGCCATCATCATCGACGCTTCCGGGAGCACGCTTCTTGATCGCGCCAAATACAGTCCCTATGAATTTGTTGAGGCCAGCGGTCTGACAATCGGTCTCATCCTATGTGTCGAGCTCGTTCTTCAGGCTTTGGATGAAAGTTTCCAAGACGTTAATCTCATTGTCCATCCGATCGGAGTAGGGATGTTCAGCGAAGAACAGTTTGAAGAGTGGGTAATTGCCGCCAAGAAAATAGCAGTCGTTCACAAGACGATGATCATCGGAACCAGTCATGCAGACGGGTCCTTTCGCGATTCGGATGTATCAATCCCTATCGCCTATTGTATCGACAGCAGTGGAGATACCGTTTTTATCGCTAAAAATGACGTCCGTACCCGGTTACTCAACACTGAAACGAAGCAAGTTACGTTATTCGAAGCCTAGCTTGAACCAATCCTCTACATCGTTAGGAGTTGTCGTTGCATTACTCCTTCCCCGGAAGAAATTACTTAGCAAAACTGCCTGACCTGAATAATGATCTTATCCACTAGCACGTATGCAATTTTGCTCATAGTTAATAGAATACTTAACCCGTTCGTAGCGGACTAAATCGGAAAAAGTACCACCAATGGGTACTTTAACCCGCTCACAGCGGACTAAATTGGAAAAAGTACCACCGATGGGCACTTTAACCCGCTCACAGCGGACTAAATCGGAGGTTTAGCTAACTGAGCCGATGGAATAGCTCCACAAAAAATCAGCGCCGTTGCGGCTGCCCTTTAGGCGGCATTGCGCTCGTCGCTGCTCTGCTTTCTTATTCAATATGAACTGCGTACGCACAGTGTGCATCTGATTTATAAATGCTACTTTTGCTGCATATAACCTAATTCCTCGTTTTATTATAATGATGATAATTAGGACGAATGAGGTGAAATCAAATGTCAGTATCGGAAATTGATATATTAGATTTACGGGACAAATTGTTGTCGGAAGTTCGAATAAAACTGTCTAAGCCATCATTTGATACATGGTTCTGTGATTTAGATATTAAATCAATAGAGGTTGGGAAAAACATTGTATTTGAAGCATCGAGCAATTTTTCTCGCGAATGGCTGGAGACCAGGTATACCCCATTAGTAACATCTTTACTTAAACAAATTACAACTTGCGAATATACAGTATCCTTTGTTGCAAGCGATAAACCACGCCACCCTGCATCATTTATTACATCCAATATATCGTCCAAACATGAAACGCTAACAGTAACCGAAATCATATATCATATATTAAAATTGGACTCCCGAGAACGAGATAAGTTACTGGAAATCTTGCTTCAAGAGCGCGATATCCGGGTATGAAAGATCCACCCAGCGTATCCGAAGTGGATCGTCGTTCATCGTTACCACGGTTTCCGGAAACCTTGCCGCCTTTCCTCGCAAATACGAGCCAGCTTAAATTTTAGAGGACCATACCAGGATGGAGCATCGTCGATGTCACTGTTTTCCAAAGCGTATAATAGCCTGGAGAACCCGTAAAGCCGGGAAAACCGAAGGAACTTCGGAAATTGGGCGACTATATCATCACTTATCGGGAAGGCAGAGCGATATCCCCTCAAAAAGCAATTCAACTTATCCCCAGACGGTTGCCCATCCTCGCCGAACAAATCTACAAGCGCTGCAACGATATCCATGGCAAACCAATGATACATTGCGTCGTCAAAATCGAAGACATTGAACATACATGCTTTCTCATCCCAAAATACATTGTCCAGTTGAAAATCGTAATGGATCAGCCCGAGATCTTCTTCAGAGCGCCCGAGCGAGTCCAGCCAAGCTTTCATCCGGTCCAACTCGGCCAACGCTTCTTGCTCCAACGGATACCGTTGCAAAATAAGTCCTATGTCTGACAATATGTCTGTATAATCTTTACGTTTCACTCCAACCGGCAGATAGGCGCGGGACAGCCGATGCAGGCTGGCAAGCGATTGCCCCCAGCTCTCGAATTGCTCATCGGACATCTCTTCGATATCCAACTGGTGACCAACTGCTTCTGTAAATACAACCGCAAAATAGGCGCCCGTATTCGTCTTTACACTCTCAACTAACTTGCCGTTGTTAGATGGAATGGGAGACACACTCGCATAACCATGCTGACCTACGTAATCCATAAAATCCAGTTCAGCACTAATTTGCTCCAGAGTGTTGTCCGACTCGAAAGAAAATCGAAGAAAATAACGCTTTTGATGGTGCGTAAATACGTAAACAAAGTTAGAGCTTGCTCTCCAGAACCTCAACGTACCTTCATCATGCTCCCAACACCGGATGAACCGGTTTGCAACGTCATCCGACTTAAGACCGACAACCATACTGCATAAATTCATCATGCGCTTTTTCCTCCCGCCGCCTTGCGAGAGGACTATCCCCGTTACGAGACGAACCCTCTCCCAGGCATGCCAATTTGAAATTCACACTTCTTCAAATCGCTCACTCCTTTCCTGAAGTCAGGGTATGGAATAGGCCTCTTGGACCTTTAATCAGGATACCATAAAATTACAAATCCGTGTTTGCTCTCACCCTCCCCATTATAAGAAATATTGCCTCGTCAATAGTTATTGTTCTTTTCTCCGGTTGTCCGCGCTCTTTATACTCGACTAGCCCTTCGCCCGCCTGCTTGCCAACTACGATTTGAATCGGAATGCCGTATAAGTCGGCATCTTTGAACTTTACGCCGGGACGCTCATCCCGATCATCGATAAGAACTTCTATTCCACCACTATACAATGCTTGATACAGATCCTCCGCTGCCTTCATCTGCACCTCATCCTTAACCGAAACGGGGATGATATGAACATGATATGGAGCGATTGCCATCGGCCAGTTCATCCCATATTCGTCATGATGCTGCTCCACGACAGCAGATAAAATACGAGAGATACCAATTCCATAACACCCCATAATTGCCGCCGCTTCTTTACCGGATGCATCCAGAAAGGTGGCTCGCAGCTTCTCGCTATACTTCGTTCCGAGCTTGAACACATGCCCGATTTCAATCCCCCGATAAAATAGTAAGGAGCCTTCTGAGCATCTGGAACAAGGATCGTGCTGAACTACATTACGGTAATCACCAGTATGTGCCAGTGGAAAGTCCCGACCAGGACTAACGTTCCGGAGGTGGTAATCTTTTTCATTAGCACCCGCAATGCCGCTGCTCATGGACGCAACCGCATGGTCAACCAAAACGGGAATCGTTAGTCCGATAGGACCGAGGAAGCCGACGGGCGATCCCGTTATTTTTGCTGCTGTCTCTGCATCAGCCAGCTCAAAGCTTTCGGCTCCGAGCCCATTTTTAACTTTAATATCATTAACCTCGTGATCTCCCCTAACCAATATAGTAACCGCCTTGCCATCGACTATTGCAATTATTGTTTTGATCACATCACGGGATTCAATCCCCAGAGCGCCAATCAACTGTTCGATCGTACGAATATCCGGCGTATGAAGCTTCTCAAGATTCGGTATCGATTGAGTCCCGGCATCCGGGACGGGCGAACGATCCGATTCAGCCTTTTCCAAGTTGGCCGCGTAACTGCAATGCGTACACGTAACAATCGTATCCTCACCGATCTCGGCCAGCGCCATAAATTCATGTGTACTGCCTTCGCCGCCAATCGCACCCGGATCAGCTTCCACAGCTCTGAAATTCAGTCCGCAGCGCTTAAATATCCTTGTGTATGCCTCGTACATCCGCCAATACATCCTGTCTAAACCCTTCCAATCCGCATCGAACGAATACGCATCTTTCATCAGAAACTCTCTACCCCGCAGCAATCCGAAGCGCGGACGCCGCTCATCGCGGAATTTCGTTTGAATCTGATACAGCGTAACAGGGAGCTTTCGATAAGAATTGATCTCATCTCGAACCAACGTAGTGATAACCTCTTCATGGGTTGGACCGAGCGCGAACTCCCTGTCGTTACGGTCATTTAACCGGATTAATTCCGGACCGTAAACGGAATAACGACCGGACTCCTTCCATAGCTCGGTCGGCTGCAAAGCAGGCATCAGCATCTCCTGTGCTCCAGCACTGTCCATTTCTTCCCTTATGATCTGTTCCACTTTCCGGAGCACACGCCAAATTAGCGGTAAATACGAATAAATGCCGGATGCCAATTGACGAATAAAACCAGCCCTTATCATCAGTTGATGGCTGGCCGCCTCCGCTTCAGAGGGCGCTTCCCGTAATGTAGGGGCAAACAAAGTGCTTTGTCGCATGAATGGAGTTCCTCCCTCAAGCCTTCACGGCAGAAATGCAAACAAAAAAACACATCCGTCAGGGACGAATGCGTTCGTGGTACCACCCTTATTCGACCGTTTCGGCAAACCGAACGGTCCTCATTGGATAACGGGATACTCCCGGTAACGGATACTTCTGTTTCTCCGTTACAGCTCACAAGGCGGGGAGCGTTCATTCGCGTCGAGAAACCTTTCAGCCAGCGGGTTTCTTCTCTGTACGACCGAGGTCTGAACCTCATTTCCTTGGGTCACGGCTATTCCATATGGCTATGCTAATTGCTAGTAATTTACACCATCCGTTAGTTGCTGTCAAGCTTCTGTTGTTAACTGTTAATGTAAGAAACAATCATTGAAACTATCATTTCAACATATCCCAATATATAGTATACTTACATTCTACATCATACTATATACGGCAGAATAATGGAGGTTTTTGGATTGAAACGGATTTGTGTATACGCAGGTTCCAATGTCGGGAATTCACCCGAATATGTGGAGTCGGCGGTCGTAATGGGCAAGGAACTCGCATCCAGAGATATCGAATTGGTGTACGGAGGTTCGAGAATCGGCCTGATGGGTTGCATTGCCAATGCGGTATTGGAGCATGGCGGCAAAGTGATCGGAGTCATGCCTAAAGGATTGTTTCGAGGCGAAATGGTGCATACCGAATTAACCGAGCTTCGGGAAGTGGGGAATATGCACGAGCGCAAGGCGTTAATGTCCGAACTGGCGGATGCGTTCATTGCCTTGCCGGGAGGGTTGGGCACCTTCGAAGAACTATTCGAAGCGATCAGTTGGTCTCAACTGGGTATCCACCAGAAGCCGATCGGACTATTGAACGTGAACCAATTTTACAGGCCATTCTACGAGTTGCTCGTACATGCGATACAAGCCGGTTTCGCCCGTGAATCCAATAAGGATTTATTTATTCTAAAGGAGCGGGGCCAGGATTTATTAACAGGCTTGGCCGAGTACCAAAGACCCGTACTTGAAAACAAATGGAGCGAGTTGTCCGACCGAACGTAACAGGAACACCCGCTCCACCTTACTCGGGGCGGGTTTGTTTGTTGGTCCTGTTCCGGACATGGAGGTATGCTTCCTCTCGATTTCCGTTATCGCAGAGCAATATCGTTATACCGGTTATCGATTGTTTCGCGCATGAACGATTTGATGGATTGAATCGCTTTTTCTTCCGTTTGTTGCGCATCCATGAACAGTTGAATCAGGTCTGAAGTATACCTAGTCTTCACTATTTTGTTAGCATCGAATGTGCCTGTTATTTCAACGATTTGCCCGAATAACTGGGTCAGTCTGGCGTAGTAAGCTGCAACCGTAAGGATCTGCGGCGAGATACGCTGTAACTTTTCCACATATAACCAAATATCTCGCTTGGACGCCGCATAACAATTGAAGACTTTCCGAGCGCCTTCCCGATCGTAATCACCAGTCCGAAGTGCATGAATAATGGCATCATAGGCACTCCTTCCGCAAGCATATTGGGTTTCTGGCAGCATCAGGTCATGCATCTCCCATTTATAAGCCGCTTGCATAAATGATTCCTTATAAATAGCAGACTCATCCAATTCAATCCGATCTTCGAACACCTGGTAATACCAATAGGGGGAGGCGTTAATTCCGAAGTCCGCGTAAGACAGCATTTGATGTTCGTCATTCAAACCGTCGGAATAGTAGAGCGCTTGCTGTTCGTCATCATATCCCACTGCTATGACAAATCTGTCCTTCCAAAATACCGCTCCCATCCCACGATCGATCGATTCTTTAATGACGGAAACAGCGTGCTTCTGATACAAAGGAAAGGTTGCATCAAACGAATAGCCCGCTTGCTGTGACGACGTTATTCCCAGAAAGTCGGCAGCCAGAAAGTTCTCCGCCATCCAATTATAGGCGGTTGAAGACTCCGCCGTTAACCTGCGGTTAACTGAAAAACGGAAACCCGTCACTGTCATACCGGAGAGCATGGGCTTTGAAAGCGCAGTCCAACCTTTGTGTGACAAAATCCCGTGCATCGCATCAATATAGGATTGGGACTCTATCTTCATACGCAAATTTGTCAAAAGGGCAGCCGTCATATTTCCATTCCTCTCGTTATCGCGGCGAGTGCGAGCCCCACCTAGGAATAATAGATCGCTTCAGGTTGGGATGTTTGTCGGTAAGAGCGCGAAAATGACCTATCGCTCGTTCCTCTAATGATTCAGCCGCTCTCAGTATCTCAATTAGTGCTTGGATGCATTTCCGATCCACTTGTCTGGCTTTTTCGGTGTCGGTCATACAGTCCGTAATATCCGAAATCTTCAATACAAGTTGTTCATAGAGGTTACATGCACCAGTTAATTCAGTCCATGTTCCGCTGACATCTTGTAAATAGTTCATGATCTCGGTCCTAGAGTACAAATAGGAATCCAAAATATAAACGGCTCCGTCTTCATCGAAGTCCCCCTGCTCTAATCCTCGAATCAGATAGGTATAAGCAAGTCTTCCTGAAGCAATATCCTCATTCGGCAACGTTTTGTACGGGGTCTCCCAGTCATAAATAGCCATCCGTAGCGATTCGAGAATCATATTCTCGCGCGAAACATTTACTTTTTCACCAAATACCTGGCAATACCAGAAAGGCGTAAAGTTTAACCCGAAATTATCATACAACACGACTTGGCTTTCCATGGACCAACCGTCTTGAACATAAAACACCCGATCCTCGTCGTCATATCCGTGAATAACGCCAAACTCCGGAATCCAGTAGATAACGCCGATCCCGCGGTCCAAACTGTTTTTAACCCACCTTACCGCATCTTTTTGGTAGTAACGAAAAGTAGGGTGCCTCGTACGTCCTGCATCCCATTCCGTAAAAATGCCCAAATTATCTACAGCCGGTCGATGCTCATCACCCCACTGCCCGTAGGCAGAGACGGACATCGGGAGAAGATTTTCATGAACGGTAAATTTGAACGCCATTCCACTGAGTCCGGAGAGCATATATTTAGGACCGCTAAATATATTGGCCGCAGTTAATACGGCATGCAAACTATCGGTATACGACTTCGATTCCCGTTTCATCTGAATATGATCCAAATAAACGCTGGACATGATTAATTTCCTCTCTCATGCGCAATTTCTGTGCAACCCGCTTATCTGACAACTATTCTTCGATATTTAATTGAGCAAGCACATTTAGGCATCTGCCCTGTAATTTCGTTCGCAGCCATTTTGGAGATAAAAGCTGTTGCCACTCCGAAGTGAGTAAATGCTGCAGGAATGAATCGATATCATAAAACTCAATGTCGTATACGAGCTCATCCACGGATCGGACTGCGTAACCGTTCCATGTCCTCCCGTGAAGGGATCTGGACAAAAGCACCTTAGCGGTGAACGGCTTTCGTACCGGCGAGCTGCTATTTTCCCATTCATGCGTCTCTATAACCGTCCGCTCAAATCTGTGATCGGTGACTGCCGCATGTTCAATGCTCTCAAGGCGGAAGGTACGCTGCTTATTCTGTAGCTCACAGAAGGCAACGACATAATCGTCATTATAGTGAGTCACAAGCTTAAGTGGGCATATTCTAAGCTGTGCTTCCTCCTCTTGATGTTTATAAGTAATATGAACAACCAAACATTCCTGTATCGCATGCGACAGCAATTGGATGTTCTGCATAAGCCGGGGATCCACATCAAAAACAGGAAGCCTACTAGAGGCACCTTCGATCTCCTGCTCATCCGTGAACCGATTAAGTAAATGACCAACGCGATTAACAACCGCAGCATTCTCGTAGTTGTATTGCCGGTAACGGAAAGCAAGAAACTTGAGCACCTTTTTCTCTTCTTCCGTCATATATAGCAGTGGCAACACAAAGGTTTGATCCTCATAGCAGTAACCGCGGTTTTTAGAAAGATATAGTAGAGGAGCGCGTAAAGAAACCCCAAGGTACTCTATGTCACGTTGGGCTTGTCGCTTGGATATTTCAAACTGCTGCGCAAGATGATTACTGTTTGGATAATTACCCTCTCTGATCTGCTGGTCAAACCATTGGATCCGATGCATATTGCTCACGCAGGCACCTTCTTTCAACCGGTTACTAGATGCACTTAACAATATATTACATCATTTACTCAAATCAATGGGAAACGGCTTTATTATTAAAGCACCCGTCCCTTGAGCAGGGACGGGTTACAGTTGCACATTGTTATTACGATTCTTTAACCGGTAATCGCGTCTACCTTCAATTGAGCTGCTTTCTCGCACCTTTTGCATACTTTGACCGTTGTCCCATCGGACTTCGTTCGGGGATAGAGCAATTTTATTCTCGTACTTCCGCATATCAGGCATGTTCCCCGTCCGTGTGAAGGGAGGCTCCATAACACCCGTCCTCTTTTTGTTTTTGCCATTAATAATAAACCCCATTTCCAAATTTCTCTGTGACCACGGGCAAGATGCCCGCCCCCTATTGCACCCCCATTATAAAACAACTGGTACGACATAAAATGTCGTACCAGTAAGCAGAGTTGTATTTTTTATTTGCCTGATTCGTTCTCAGATTATCCAACAGTGGCGGCTGCAGCTTCTTCCTTTCCATTCAAACCAAATTTCATCCCAAGAGCATCCGCTAACTTAAATACTGTATCCAAACGAGGAACTGTCCCCCCGTTCTCTAAACGAGCAATCGATTCTTGATGAAGTCCCACTTTATCTGCTAATCTTGGACAATTCATACATGGGATCTCGTAAATCAGCGCGCTCGATAATCAGAGGCAGATCCCTCTTTAGTCCGGAAATGTACTCCAGCGTTTCACGAATGATGGCGATTCCCCGCCAACCCCCTAACGTTAAATCATTTTCTCCACGGAGATAATCATTATATTGTTTTATGCTGCAACTTCGTTCAACAATCTCATCCCCGACAAATTGAAAAGCAATCAACGATCGGAATTCAGAAGGGTATATGTATAGGCAATAGGGTAGACGGAATTTGCGAAGCGGATATCCAACCTTCAGATCACCGAAGTCATAATTAACTATTGGCCCCCATAACTCCTGAAGGAAAACCCCTACCTCTAATCCATATTTGTCGGCATTAGCTTTACTTAAGGTTCGCTCGATCCATCGGGTCACATTAGGATGAAGACGACGTTCCTGTAGAGAAATATACTCCCCTCGAGGACCGAACATCTCTTCGAATTGATACTGCAGAGCCAAATCGCTGATCAATACGACTGCACCTGCTTGGTCGAACACAATGGAAGCTCTTGTAATGCTGTTTTTGTAATGAAACTTCTCGTCGTCGTTCCCCATGAACATCAGATAACCCATAATTTGATCCTTCTCGTCTGGATATTCCCGCTCCAAATAATCCTTCAGCGGGGCAAAAGCCTGGTCCAACCATTTCCCCGTGACTCTCTTGCCGGGTAGCTTCACCTTTGCGTACATATCGTTGCCTCCTTGAACACAAATAAACACCGTGCATGCAGAATAGAATTATCCTGCAGGCACGGTGCTTCCGTGTTTGTATATTATGAGGATAATATAGCATGGAGATCAGCCTATTTCAACAATGCAAACTAGTTCCGATGAAAATTAATTTTCTGATAATTCTAATAATATAATAGATTTCCTGCTTTCTCTATGCTAATATTGCTTTACAGGAAAGGAGGTGCGTCAACATTAGCAGTCACATGTTGAACGTATCCCTTACCCGATCCAGCTTGTAACGATTACGCAGCTGGAGGCGCGGGATACGGTTATCGTTTTGAATAGCGCCTCTCGGGTAGAAAAGGACCGTCCTCGGACCAATGTCATTAAGTTAAGGCGCAGGGCCAAAAATCACGAACAAGAGCAGGCTATC
>FWWL01002151.1_pt1 | contig 42554 bp, 38 predicted proteins | sample 2228331 | NCBI WGS metagenome assembly FWWL01 (sample SAMEA103939775, study PRJEB20133) | metagenome | reverse complement strand
GGCATGGGTGCCATTTATCTTGGAGGGCGGAAATCACAGAGGAATTCGGGCTTTTACTGCCCCCGGCCTGTCCTGCCGCGGGCTGAAGTCCAGCTGCGCTCCGTCCGATATGAGATGTTGTGGGGCGGCCGGGGCCGCAGAGCCTGCCCGTGGCGCATGAAGCCGAGCGGCTGCCGCTCCGCTGTGCGTGCGGAGGAGGGCCCCGTCGGGGCAGACTCCCGCTCGACGCACGGTGGCCCACGGTTATCGGAGGAAAGAATTTCCTCACGGGACGGCGCCCCTCGGTCTCCGGGGGCGAAGGGGCCGAGTGGGGCGGGGCCGCGAGGGCCCTCCTTTTCGGAACGGTGTTTGTCAGGCAACGGCCGGAGAGTTTAAACTTGAGAAGCGGGGCAGGAGCTGACCGGGAGGAAGAAAAATGGCTTACCGGATTCTGGTGGTGGACGACGATCCCATGGTGACCCGTCTGGTGCGCATCAACCTGGAGCTGGAGAACTTCGAGGTGGAAGAGGCCTGGGACGGCAAGACGGCCATGCGCATGATGCGCGAGAACCGGCCCGATCTGCTGGTCCTGGACATCATGATGCCCCAGATGGACGGCTGGGAGATCCTCAAGCAGGTCCGGGAGGACCGGGAGCTCGGTGACCTCCCGGTGGTGGTGCTCACCGCCAAGGTCCAGGAGGAGGACATCGCCCGGGGATGGCGGATGGGTGCCGACGGATACATAGTCAAGCCCTTCAATCCGGTCATCCTGGCCGACGCCCTGCGCAAGGTCCTGGAGGCCTCTCCGGAGGAGAGGCTGGCCCTGCGCAACCAGGAGATCGAGCGGTACAGGGATATCGTCTGACCCTGGTCCCGCGGTACCCCTTCCGTCGTGCGGCGCGTTCTTCATACCACGACCGCGATGACCGGGGATTCTCAAACCACCCGTTTTCTTCCGTCATCGGGGCCGCCGGCGTGACGGGGGCCAGGGCTTTCGGCCGTGCGCGGCCCCGCTTCCGGTGGACCGGCCTCGGTCCCGAGGCGGAAATTGTGGGATGCCGGCTGCGGGCAGGCGCGGTCTTAATGAAGCGGAAAGGCTACGGGGCGAAAAAGAGGGCGCGACATATCCTGAGGGGATACTTATTAAAAAGGGATACCCATAAGGGAGAATAGATATGGCGCGGATATGGCGCGAACTGGCCCTCACCGGCGCCATGGTGGCCGAGTCGGCTTATAAAAGGGGATGACCATGAGGGAGAATAAACAAGGCGGCCGGGAAACGGGAGGGACGGAAAGGAGGAGCGCAGATGGCCAGGGTGGTGGTGCTCTCCCCGCTGCCCGAGGAGGCGGTCAAGGGGATGCTGGGAGCGGTCCTTGAGGGCAGGGAGGTCACCGTGGAGGTCTACCAGGGGGATCCGGGCCCCGGCCTGGAGGAGGCGGTCAGGGGAGCGGACGTGATCGTGGGCGACTTCACCTTCCGCCTGCCCATCGACGCCCGTGTGGCCGAAGCGGCGCGGGGGTGCCGGCTCATCCAGCAGCCCAGCATCGGCTACCAGCATATAGACCTGGAGGCCACCCGGAGGGCGGGGATACCCGTGGCCAACGTGGGGGCGGCCAACGCCGTGGGGGTGGCGGAACACGCGGTGATGTTCATGCTCTGTCTGCTGAAGAAGGCCCTGTACTTCCACGCAAAGACGGCCGCGGGCGATTGGGCGCAGCAGGAGGTCTTCACCCTGGGGATGTATGAGCTCCAGGGCAAGACGGTGGGGATCGTGGGCATGGGCAACATCGGAAAGGAGGTGGCGGCGAGGCTTCGCCCCTTCGGGTGCCGCATCCTCTACCACGACAAGGTGCGACTCTCCCGGGAACTGGAAGGGGAGCTGGGCGTGGAGTACGCCTCCCTCGAGGACCTGCTGCGCGCCTCGGACATCGTCACCCTGCACGTGCCCCTGACCCCCGAGACCCGCCACCTCATCGACCGGGAGAGGCTGGCCTTGATGAAGCCCGAGGCCTACCTCCTCAACCTGGCGCGGGGCGAGGTGGTGGACGAGGAGGCCCTGGCCGAGGCCCTGGAGCAGGGGAGGATAGCCGGGGCGGGGCTTGACGTCTTCGCACGCGAGCCGGTGGACCCGGACAACCCGCTGCTCAGGTCGGACCGGGTCATCCTCTCCCCCCACGTGGCCGGCGGCACCAACGAGAGCCGGGTGCGCATGCTCCAGGTCACCGTGGACAACATCACCCGGGTGCTCTCCGGGGAGAAGCCCCGCTTCGTGGTCAACGGCGTGGAGTGAGGAAGGGGGTATCCATGAACTGCGCCCAGATGCTCATCGAGGGCTTCAAGGCCATGGGGGTTCGGCGCATCTACGGGATAATCGGGACCTCCAACTTCGCCTTCGTCAACGCCCTTTACGACCACCGCGAGGATATCCGCTACGTCTCCTGTCGTCATGAGCAGGTGGCGGCCAGCATGGCCGACGCGGAAGGCCGGCTGACCGGGATCCCGGGGGTGGTCCTGACCCACTCCGGCCCGGGGACCCTCAACGCCCTCATCTCCACGGCCAACGCCTACAAGGACGGGAGCCCCATGATCGTCCTCAGCGGGGCGGTGAAGCGTAAGCTGCGGGGGAGCGACGGCATGCTGGAGGCCGACCACCTTTCCATCTTCTCCTCCCTGTGCCGCGGGGTCTTCCGGGTGGAGGAGGCCGACCACGCCGCGGCGGTGCTCACCCGGGCTTACACCCTGGCCGTCTCCGGGGGAAGGGGGCCGGTGCTCATCGAGGTCCCCGAGGACGTGTGGGAGGAGGAGGTCCGGGTGGAGGCTCCGCGTTTCAGGTTCTCCGCCGAGCACCGCCCGCCCCTGCACGTGGAGGACGTGTGGAAGGCGCTGGATGTGATCAAGGGAGCCAGCAGGCCGCTCATCCTCTCCGGGGGCGGGGTGGCCTATTCGGGTTCCTCGGAGCTCCTGGTGCGCCTGGCGGAGTCCCTCCGGGTCCCGGTGGCCACCACCGGGAACGGGCGGGGGACCATCCCCGAGGACCATCCCCTGTGCCTGGGGAGGGCCGGCTTCGGTGGCGGGAACACGGTGGCCGATGCCGCCCTCTCCGAGGCCGACGCCGTCCTGGGGCTGGGCTGCGTCATCTCCGACCTCACCTCCTACGAATACACCCTCCCCATCCCCGGGGAGCTGGTGCTGGTGAACATCGACATGGAGGCCATGCTCAACTGCCGGAGGAAGCCCCAGCTCCCCATAGAGGCGGACGTGCGCGATTTCCTGCTCGAGGCGGTGGACGCGGTTAGAGACCACCGGCCCCCGGAGCGCGCGGAGTGGTGGGAATTCCTGGAAGGAAAACGCGCGGAGTGGAGGTCCAGGGTGGAGGAGGCCCGCAGTTCGGACCGTGAGCCCCTCTCCGGAGCCAGGGTGGTCCACGAGCTCTCCCTCCTCCTCCCGCGGGAGAGGATAATCACCGTGGGAGCCGGCACCCACCTCCTCTACCCCATGGCCTTCCTCCCCTGCCTGGAGCCCCTGACCTACCTCTCGGCGGTCAACTTCGGGGCCATGGGCTTCGGGTTCCCCGCCGCCCTGGCCGCCAAGCTGGTGCACCCGGAGCGCGAGGTGGTGGCCATCCTGGGGGACGGGGACTTCATGATGACCCTTCAGGACCTGGAGACCGCCTGTCGGGAGGGGATAAAGGTCACCGTGCTGGTGATGAACGACCACATGTACCGGGTGCTGAACATCCGGCAGAGGATCCAGTGCCAGGGGAGGATACTGGGCACTTGCCACGGAAACCCGGACTTCGCCGCCCTGGCCCGCTCCTTCGGCGCCGCGGGATGGAGGCTGGAGAAGGTGGCGGACATACGGCCGGTGCTGCAGGAGGCCCTGCAGTCGGAGGGGCCGGCGGTGGTGGACGTGGTCATCGACCCCGACGACCTACCTCCCTTCAACCTGGAGGCCTCCCTGCGCATGAGCCTGGGTTGAGGGTCGTTGGAGGGCATCGAGGTTCGGGGGTCTCGGGACCGGGATAGCCTCCCCTGGAGGCGTGGGCTGGTTGACGGTGGGCCGGGTTTCGGGGAGTCGATCCCGGGAGCCGGCGGGACCCGGCGACAGCCACTGCGGCGGACGGGGAGGCGAGGATAAACGGCGGACGGAGGCGCATAGCGGATGGAAGGCAGACATTACCAGTTCGAGGTGAGCACCGGTTCCAGGAACCAGATGCTGGACATCACCGCCCGGGTGCGCGAGGCGGTGCGGGGAGCGGGCATCGAGGACGGCCTGTGCCAGGTGTATATCCCCCACACCACCGCCGGGGTGACGGTCAACGAGGCCGCCGACCCCGACGTGGCCGCGGACATCCTCGAGCACCTGGAGAAGCTGGTGCCCCGGGGCGGTTACCGCCACCGGGAGGGAAACGCCGACGCCCACATCAAGGCCAGCCTGGTGGGCTTCTCGGCCACCCTCCCCGTGGTGGGGGGAGACCTCTTCCTGGGGACCTGGCAGGGCATATTCCTGTGCGAGTTCGACGGCCCGCGCCGTCGGCGGGTGAGGGTCACCGTGCTGGGGTCGTCCTGAGCCGGAGGGGGCCGTGATGGGCGAGGAGCGGACGCGCGTGGCCGGATTGATCACCTTCACCAGCGATTTCGGGACCTCCGAGGAGTGGGTGGGGGTGGTAAAGGGGGTCATCCTCTCCATAAATCCAGCCGCGGTAATCGTTGACCTGAGCCACCACATCCCTCCCTTCGACATCGGGAAGGGGGCTCTGGTCCTGGCCGCAGCCCTCCCCCACCTCCCGGTGGGGGTACATCTGGCGGTGGTCGACCCCGGGGTGGGGACCCGGCGGCTGGCCGTGGTCCTGCAGTGCGTGCGTGGCGACCTGCTGGTGGGCCCGGACAACGGCCTGCTCCTCCCGGCGGCGGAGCGGCTGGGAGGGGTTTCCAGGGCCTTTTTCCTGGAGAACCGGGATTTCTTCCGCCATCCCGTCCACCCCACCTTTCACGCCCGGGACATCTTCGCCCCGGTGGCCGCCCATCTCTCCCTGGGGGTGGACCCCTCGGAGGTGGGAACGCCCATGGAAGCGGAGGACCTGGTCCCGGCCCCCTGGGGGAAAGCGCGAATCGACGTGGGGGCGATCTATGCCACGGTGATCGACGTGGACCGCTTCGGTTCGCTCCGCCTCAACGCCTACCCGGAGCAGATGGAAGGACTTGGATACCGGCTGGGGGAACGGGTCCTGGTGGGGATAGGGGAAGGGGAGATGGAGTTCTCCCTGGTCTCCACCTTCGGTGAGGTGGAGGCGGGCGCGCCCCTGCTCTTCCAGGACTCGTCGGGGGTCATGGCCCTGGGGATAAACGGCGGGAGCCTGGCCCGACGGACGGGATCCCGGCCGGGGGATACGGTCATCATCTACGGTCCAGGGGGAGGAAAGGAGGAGAGGTGAAGGAGGAGTGCAAGAACTACCGGACCAACCTGGAGATGTGCAACTGCACCTACGAGCCCTGTTCCCGCAAGGGTTACTGCTGCGAGTGCCTACATTACCATCGGCGCAACGGGGAGCTCCCCGCCTGCTTCTTCCCTCCCGAGGTGGAGAGGACCTACGACCGGTCCGTGAGCCGGTTCATAAAGACGCGGTGAGCGCGGAATACGCCGCTTCTCTCTCGGGAAAGACCGTCGCCCACAGGCGACACCGCGGCCCGGGACGACGCCTCTCTCGCGGGCGGGGAAGGCTGCCTTCCCGGCTCCTCCAGGCTCTTTACGGGGCGGCGGAAAGCCGGGAGGAGAGAGGCTTTTTCTCCTTGCGTCAAGGTCCCACCACCGGTGAGCGGGCCGGCCGCGCTCCGGATCCGAGGCCACCCTGAGGGGGTGTCCGTGTCTTCCGGTATGGCCGGGGATTCGCATTCCGGCCGCGCTCCGTTCCCGAAGCTTCCCTACGGGTGCCTCCGTAAACCCCACGCCTCCTCCTGCCGATAGATAACCTGGATGCGAAAGGAGGGGATGACGAACCGAGGGGTCGCCTTGGCCGAGAGGCGGCCCCTTTTCGGTCTTCTCCTCGTCGCGTGAGAAGGGCGCTCTCGTTGAGCGACGGCGCATGCGCGGAGAGGCGGTACCCGTATCCGCGAAGGCGCAAAGGGAAAGGGGCTTCGGGCAACGCGGATGAGAGGGCGGCGGTCGGAGGACGGCGAGAAGGGCCGGAGGAGGGATGCGTATGAGGCGAGCGGGGCCTTCGGCGGTTGGCGGCGCTGGTCTGCGGCGTTATGACATGGGGGTGTGGGTGATGAGGTGCAAAAGCGTCTTTCTCGCGGTTGTGTTCTTATCTTCGTTTCTCCTGTCGGTCTCGATCCCTTCTGGTGCGGCCGCCGATTTTCGGGCTTCATGCGGCGCCAGCGCATGGTATTTCGCCGAGGGCTTCACGGGTGGGGACTTCGACACCTGGATCCTCCTCCAGAACCCCGACCGGGAGGACACCGTGGCCACGCTGCGCTTCCTGACCCCGGAGGGGGAACTGCAGCCGCTGGAGGTGCCCCTGCGCGGGGAGAGCAGGGTCACCGTCTACCTCAACGCGCTTCCCGAATTGCAGGCCGGTCGGGAGGTGGGCACGGTGGTGGAGGTGGTGGGCGGAGGCGTGGTGGCCGAGAGGGCCATGTACTTCAGCTACGAGGGTAAGCGAGCCGGGGGACACTGCTCCATCGGGGCCGCCTCGCCTTCCACGACCTGGTATCTCCCGGAAGGCTACACGGGCGGTGAGTTCGACACCTACCTTCTGCTCATGAACCCCGGCGACGAGGACGCCTGCGGAGCGTGGGTGAAGCTGATGAGGCCCGGCGACGGGCGATACTACCCCTTCAGGGTGGACGTCCCGGCGGGAAAGCGGGTGACCGTCAAACTGGACGACCTGGTGTGGACGGAGGGAGCGGAAAACCACATATCCGCCACCTTGGATCCTCCCCCGGAGCCCCAGCCGGGGCAGATCCGCTTCGACGATACCGAGGTCTCCACGTGGGTGCTCTCCGAGAAGCCCCTGGTGGCGGAGAGAGCCATGTACTTCGAGTATTACGGCAAGGCGGGAGGTTCCTCCTCCATAGGGGCCAGCGGGACGGCGCCGGTCTGGTATCTGCCCGAGGGATACACGGGCGGGGCCTTCGACACCTGGGTGCTCGCCGTGAACCCCAATCCCTACGCCGTGGACATCACCTACACCTTCTTCACCAACCGTCCCGGGGCGCAGCCGGTGGTGCACGTTCACCAGGGCGTCCCGCCCTATTCTCGCGACACGGTGCACCTGAACCGTGTGGATGGCCTTGAGGGGACCGAGGTGTCCACCGTGGTCACGGCCAAGGCCAGCAGCGGGGGTGCGCAGGCGGCCTCCTACGGCGACACGGCCTGCATCGTGGCCGAGCGTTCGGTCTACTTCCGCTACGGGACGGCGGAGGACGGGGCCACCTCCATAGGCACCCCCTCGCTTTACAGCCAGTGGTTCCTGGCCGAGGGCTTCACGGGAGGGGGCTTCGACACCTACGTGCTGGTCCTGAACCCCAACGACTGCTGGGTGAAGATAAACGCCACCTACATGACCCCGCAGGGTCTCCCGGTGGAGAGGGAGTATGCCTGCCCACCGGGTTGCCGCTACACCATCAAGGTGGACGACCAGGACCCCTCCCTGGCCTCCGCCGACGTATCCGTGCGGATCACGGCCGAGTACATGGAGGAGCCGGGAGCCGGGACCTCCGGATTCGCCGAGGCCTGCGCGGTCGGGGTGGCCGTGGAGAGGGCCATGTACTTCGTATACCGGAGTCCGGAGACGGGGAAGGTCATGTCCGGGGGCACCTGTTCCATAGGCCACGGTGAGTGAGGCATGAGGGTGCCATGGCCGACGGACACGGTTCGGGACCGTTGCAGAGCAGCTCCGTCGACCACGGGGAGCGAGGCGTGAGGGTGCCGGGGGGTCGAAAAGTCCACGCGGGCTCGTAAAGGTAATATCTGGAATACCATGAAGGAGTGTGAGGCGCGGAAAAGCGGGGAGGTCGAGCACCCCTGAGACACGCGGCAAGCGGCGGCGGGTGTCCGGGAGGGAGGAGGGAAGGCCGGCCTCACGGCCGGCCTTCCGCCTTACCGGAACAGGGTCTGCTGAAGGTCTTGGGAGTGAGGGACGGATGAGGATGGCGGTATGGACCGACCGAGCACTTGCCGCCCAGTGGACCCGGTGACGGGGGGAGTATGGGGTTGGGCGGTTTGGAGGCCCGGGGGAGGCATAGAAAGTCTGTAACATACGCACTCGGCGTAGTTTCGGCGGGTTTACCGGGGCCGGTAGGACGAAGGGATCGGTGATCTAGTCCAGCTTTCGCCCTCACGGCCGGGTTCTCGCTGACCTGTTAGGCCGGCCCGCGCGGACCTTCCTCAAGCAGTGATGAAGCGACGTATCCGCTCCGCTTTACACCCTCGCCTCTGCTACCACGGCCCCGCATCGTAATATAATAATCCGGACCGTCCGGAGGAGTATCCGTGGCGCGGATGGGGACCGCCGGGGGTTCCGCCTCGTAGGCCGTGCGATGAAGCCCCCAAGTATGCGGGCTTTTTCTCCCCCGGAGAGGGGCCGCGGCCGGTCCGGAGCTGAGACCGCGGGGTGATACGGAGCAAAGGAGGGAAGATGGAAGAGGTCTACATCGCAAGCGGTTGCCGCACCCCCATCGGACGTTTCGGGGGAAGCCTCAAGGACGTCATGCCCGCCGAACTGGTGCGCATCGTCATCGAGGAAGCCCTCAGGAGGGCCGGAGTGAGGCCCGACCAGGTGGACGAGGTCATCTTCGGACAGGTGGCGGTGCGTTACGACGAGCTGTGCATGCCAGCGCGCATGGGTTCCCTCAAGGCCGGGATACCCTACACCGTGCCCTGCAACATGGTGGGACGCGCCTGCGGCTCGGGCATGCAGGCGGTGGTGGACGCCGCGAGGTCCATCCGCCTGGGGGACTCCGGCGTGGTGGTGGCCGGAGGGGTGGAGAGCATGAGCAACATCCCCTTCTACAACGACGACCTGCGGTGGGGCCGGCGGATGCGCCACAGCGTGATGAAGGACGGCCTGACGGACATCCTCACCGACCCCTACAACGGCCTCATCATGGGCCTGACCGCGGAGAACGTGGCCGAGCGCTACGGCATATCCCGGGAGGACCAGGACGCCTACGCCCTGGAGAGCCAGCGCCGGGCCGCGGCGGCCATCTCCGCGGGCAAGTTCCGTGAGGAGATCGTTCCCGTGGAGGTCAAGACGCGCAAGGGGACGGTGCTCTTCGACACCGACGAGCATCCCCTTCCCGACACCTCCCTGGAGAAGCTGGCCGCCCTGAAGCCGGCCTTCAAGGAGGGAGGCACGGTGACCGCGGGCAACGCCTCGGGGATAAACGACGGCGCCGCCGCCCTGGTGGTCGTGTCCGGGAAAAAGGCGGAGGAGCTGGGGTTAAAGCCCCTGGCCCGGATCGTTTCCTGGTCCTATGTGGGGGTGGACCCGGACATCATGGGGGTGGGCCCCATATACGCCATCCCCAGGGCCCTGGAAAAGGCGGGCCTGGAGCTCGAGGACATAGACGTCATCGAGCTCAACGAGGCCTTCGCCGCCCAGGCCGTGGCCTGCATCCGGGAGCTGGGCCTGGACATGGAAAAGACCAACATCTACGGGAGCGGCATAGCCCTGGGACATCCGGTGGGCTGCACGGGGGCGCGCATCCTGGTGACCCTCATGACCGCCCTGAAGGAAAGGGACGGGAGATACGGCCTGGGCTCCCTGTGCTGCGGCGGCGGACAGGGCATCGCCATGATCATCGAGCGTCTTTCATAGGGTTGGACCTGCGTCAGCCACGGCGGCGTCACGTTCGCGGGTGGCCTGGGCCGACGGGATGCGCTCCGACGCATGATGCTTTTTGCTTTGCGGGCAGCCGCTCTCGTGATGCGCTCACCGCTCTGTTTACACGCCGGCCAGCCGGGGGACATAAAGGTCGGGATGGTAAGGATCCGCGTTCGAACGTGAGACGGACCGAAGAGCGGTCGCCCGTGATCCTTTGCCGTACGTATTCCCAGGCGGACGAGCAAAAGGACACCACGGGCCCGGAAGGGGATGAGGACCGAGCATGGAAGTTCTGAGGAACAGAAACCTGAGTGTCAACTTCCAGATACTCGTGGAGATCGCGACCCAACAGCCGAACGTCCAGCAGAAGGATATCGCCAGGAAGTTAGGTCTCACCAATCAGGCGATATCGGAATATTTCCAGGAGTTGAAGCGACGCGGGTGGATCGAACAGTACGGGCGCTCCAAATACAGGGTCAGTAAGGAAGGAGTGGCATGGTTGTTGGCAGCTTATCGCGATATGGTGGCTTACCTGGATAGAGTGGGAGGCGCCGTTACCAAGGTCTCCGTTTGCGCTGCCATAGCCCGGAGGCAGGTGAAAAAAGGGGAGAAGGTCGCTCTGGTGATGGAAGGAGGGATCCTTCTGGCCGACCCCGGGGTGGAAGGGCCGGCGATGGCGACCGCTGCGACCTCTGCTAGCAGGGGGGAGGATGTCGGAGTCACGGAGATAGAGGGAGTGATCCCGCTCAGCAAGGGGAGAGTGCGCGTCTTTAAAATCCCGACGGTGGACAAAGGGGGTTCACGCAACGCGGATGTGGAGGGGTTGAGGGCGGCGATTGCCGGGAACGTGTTTCTGGGTTGTATCGGATTGGAGGCTTACGCCGCGCTGAGAAAGGCCAGGATAAAACCAGATTATTTTTACGGTGTGATGGAGGCGGCGGTGGAGGCCGCCAACTCGGGACTGGACTTCCAGGTGGTGGTCTCGGAGGATTACCTCACTCCCTTGATCGCCAGGTTGGTGGATGAGGATGTCGAATACGAGCTCATCGACATGTCCTCTCATGATGCAACCGCGGATGGAAAACCTGGATGATGAAAGTGGCGCCGAGGGGCGTAGTCGTCGGGCCGGAAAGCGGTCGATCCCCGGACTCGCTCCGTCGGACCTCGAATACGGTTGGATCCCGGGTCAGCTTTTCATCCGATCGCGTTGTCGGTTATTGGATCCGTCTTGAGAAAGTCCTCCGCTTTTTGAATGCGAACCATCCGTTAAAGGGCATGTCTGCTCCGACTCTGCCGGCAGGCTCCATGTTCGACAACGCGGCATGTTCTTGAAATACATTCATCCACTACACGAGTGACTGCATGCCCGACGCGGACTCGAGCGGTTTATTCGCTGACGTGTTGGCGATACGCGCCCTGCCGGGATGGGTGACGACCGGGATCGCTCCGAACATGTCGCGCACAGGGGAGCGCAGACGAAGGATTTGTCCCATCCGGTCTTTCGTCGATGGATCCCGAAGACGTTGCTCGCCGATAAACCGGGTTTTGGGAGTGAGTCTGAACGAGGTGTTAGACACGCATTGACATTCGTGAAAAAACAAATATATTTTATTGAAGTAAAATTTATTTGATTATTAATACGGGTTCGGTGAAGATGGGCAAAAGAGCAGTGGTTGTCCTGTGCCATGGAAGCAAAGAGGTTCCGGTGACTCATTTTATGGAAAGGCTGTTGCGGAGGGCGAGTTCCTTCCTCCCGGCAGACCTGTGTGTCGGGGCTGCTTATCTGCAGTTCAACGACCCGGACCTCGAGACAGCCGTGGCTTCCCTCGAGGAAAAAGGGGTGGAGGAGGTCTATGTCGCGCCGCTTTTTGTCCTTCCCGGCAGGCACCAGGTTCACGACATCCCACGCCTCGTGAGTCTTGTATCCAAAGGACATCCGTCCGTAAGGTTGACCCTCTGCCGAGGCCTGGGCGAGCAGAACTGGCTCTGTGAAGCGATCGCGCGATGGATATCGTTGGAGCTACCCGACAGCGCATTCGGCGCATCGGGTGATGATGTGAGGAGTCTTAGCGGAAAGGAGATAATGTCCAGGAGTATGAAGATGGCCGAGGATCTGCTCGGCCTCGGAGATGGTAATGATGCGGAAAGAAGGATCCTCCTCCGCATCCTGCACGCCACGGGCGACCCCACCATGATGAGCAGTGTATCTATGAGCCCGGATGCCGCGGAAAAGGGCATCCAGGCTTTGCTGAGCGGGAAACCGGTCATCACCGACGTGAACATGGTCAAGGCCGGCGTGAACCGGCGTCTCGCCGATAAGTTGGGCTGCCCTGTGTACTGCGCGGCTGAAGAGTCTTCCGATCCAGACGTTCGGGGGACTCGCGTCGCTCACGGTATGGAAAAGCTGTCCGAGCGCATGGAAGGCTCTATCGTGGTTATCGGCAACGCGCCCACTGCCCTGCGATGCATGCTGGATCTTATCCTGACGAAGAAGATCCGACCTTCGTTGATCATAGGGACACCGGTGGGCTTCGTCCATGCTTTGGAGGCGAAGAGAGGCCTCATGAGCTCGGGGGTTCCGTATGTGACCGTACAGGGTACCAGGGGGGGTAGCGCGGTGGCCGTGGGAGCGATGAACGCGCTTCTGGAGATGGCCGCAGAGGAAAAAGCGCCACCTCCGTTCATATCCGGAAAAAGGGGGTGACCGATGCGGCTCAGAAGATCAGTCATGATCAAAGTTGCCGGTTTTCTCTCCGCTTTCGCGCTGGCCTTCCAGCTACGAGGCACAGCGTACGCCATGCACATTTCCGAGGGTATACTGCCCGCTGACTGGGCGGTGTTCTGGTACGGCGTATCCGCGGTTTTCATCGCCGCAGGCCTTTACAGGCTCTCCAGGGCGCTCGTAAAGGAGAGGTCGCTCTCTCCACAAGTAGCCCTGGTGGGGGCTCTGATCTTCGTCGTCTCTCTCCTGCCCGTGCCGGTTCCCATAAGCGGGTCCTGCTCGCATCCCTGTGGGACTCCCATGGGGGCCATTCTGCTCGGGCCCGTGATATCGATCCTTATGGGGTCGATCGCCCTCCTGTTTCAGGCTCTCTTTTTCGCACACGGCGGCATAACCACCTGGGGAGCGAACGTTTTCTCCATGGCGGTGGTGGGCTCCCTCACGGGATTCCTCGTGTGGAGGTCTCTGAGGAGGTTTGGTGCGGATGCCTTCCTGGCTTCGTTCTTCGCCGGTTTTATCGGAGACCTGTGCGTCTACCTGATCACCGCGTTGCAGCTTGCCCTGGGTGTGCCCACATCCGCAGGGCCGGTCTCCCGTTGGGGGATGATCTTCGCGGCTTTTCTGCCCACACAGTTGCCTCTTGCCGTTCTGGAAGGCCTTCTCAGCGGAGCCGTAGTGGTAGCCGTCTTCAGAAGGCGTCCGGACATGATTCACGGTATGGTTACCGCCCCGGTGAGGAAGAAGGAAGGGTGATGAGAGCGATGACGGCTGGAAGGCCGGGATCCCGCCCCCTGACCGTTCTCACGGTTCTGCTGGTGGTGTCGGCCTCGCTTTTACTGGCGGTATTGCTGAAAGACCGTAACACGGCGGCTACGAGTGACGAGGGGCAGGCCGAGGAAAGATGGGAGGGGATGGACGAGCTGGTTGTGGAAGCCTACGCCAGTGAGAACGGCAGGGAAGCGCGAGGCCCCGTACTTCCTCTGGAGGACGGGGACCTCCTCCTGTTCCTGTTCTGCATGGGGGGCTTCCTGGGGGGATGCGTCGTGGGATACGCCTGGAAAAAGATCTTTTCGGAGGGGAACGGGAGCAGGTCGAAGGTGGACCACGCGGACGGCGTTTGAGATGAAAGGGCATTTCGTGGACCTGGATCTGTCGGGTGAGGATGGGGTGCGGTCGCTGGGAGGCGAGTGGAACGTCATATTCTTCGTGGTGGCGAGCCTGGTCCTGAACCTGGTCTTTTGTTCCCTCGTGCTCCCGTGTTTGATGTCGACCTTCTGCCTGACCCTGGTGCTGGCGGCAGGAGTACCCTTCTCCGGGGTGGCCAGGAAAGTGGTCTTCCCCGCCCTGGTGGCGGGGGTCCTTATGATCACCCAGACGCTCACCTACGGGAGGACGCCGATGGTCGACCTGAGGGTGGGTGGCTTGACCCTGACCCTTTACCGTGAGGGCTTTCTCAGGGGGAGCATCCTGATGGGAAGGGTGATGGCGGGTGTGATGCTCCTGATATTCCTGGTATCCTTTTTGCCCGTGCACAGGCTGTTGGGACTGCTCGGCAGGTTGGGAATCCCTCGTCTTCTGCTTCTCCAGTGCCTCATGGTATATCGTTTCACCTCCTTGCTCATCGACGAGGCGTCAAGGATACATGAGGCGCAGACCCTTCGGCTGGGCTTTTCCTCGTTCTCGAAAAAAGTGAGGTCGCTGCAGATGATGGGTGCGTCCCTGGTCACCAGGTCCCTCGACAGGTCACAGAATGTCTACGACGCGGCACGCATGCGAGGCCTGGGCACCGTTCCGCCACGCCAGGCTATCGGAGCGCTGGAACAGGGAGCGGATCCGCGGGGCGTGGTTCTTCTGGGTGTCGTCCTTTGCCTGTTCTCGGCAGCGGGGTGGGTCTTCCGTGTTGCGCCTTGAGGACGTGGGTTTTGTGTACGCCGGTGGAGATTTCGAACTGCGGGGCATCGATCTGGGATTGGCCCGCGGGGAGATCGTGGCCCTGGTCGGTCCCAACGGCTGCGGGAAGACCACCATCCTCAAGTTGATGATCGGGCTCTTGAAACCCCTTGAGGGGAGGGCCAGCCTGGACGGCAGACCCCTCTGCGACTTGGAGGAGAGATACGTCTTTTCCAGGGTCGGTATGGTCTTCCAGGATCCCAACGACCAGATATTCCTCCCCACCCCGCTCCAGGATGTGGAATACGGTCTTGTGAACAAGGGCCTGCATCCGGAAGAGCGAGGAATCCGCGTCCGGGAAGCTCTGGAATCGGTCGGCATGTGGGGGAAGTCCTCCGTGCCGGTTCAGCACTTGAGTCACGGAGAAAGGAAGCGGGTGGCTCTGGCCGGCGTGCTGGCTATGCGACCCGATTACCTTCTTCTGGACGAGCCCACCAGCGGACTGGACCCCATGGGAGCGCACCGTTTCATGGAGACCCTGCTGCGCCTCAGGGGATCCATCGGCATGGGGATAGTGCTCGCCACTCACGACCTGGATATGATCCCTGTTTTCTGCGACAGGATGGTTTTGCTCCACAAGGGACGCATCATCAGCCAGGGTACGCCCGCCGAAGTCTTCCAGGAAACCGAACTCATACGGCAGGCGGATCTCCGTTTGCCCAGGGTGGCACACCTGATGGAGGTCCTTCTCCTGAAAGACGGCCTGGGCAAAAGCCCGCTTCCGCTGACCATAGGGGAGGCGAGGAGGTCCATAAGAGGCTGGAGGTAGGAGGAAAAATGTCAGCCTCTTCCCGGGAGACTTTTCTGCAACCCCTGTTCCTGGATATCAGGGGCAAACCCAGCCTCGTTGTCGGTGGCGGAAGCACGGCAACCAAAAGGGCGAGGACCCTCCTCGAGGCCGGGGCCAGGGTAAAAGTGGTGGCCCCCGAGGCAGACGTGGCACTTCAGGAGATGGCCCGAAGAGGCGAGATCGTCTGGGAAAAGAGGCCGTTCAGAACGGAAGATGTTGAGGGGAATTTTCTGGTGGTGGCGGTTACCGGGGACAGGTCCGTCAATGGCGAAGTACTTCGAGCCTGCCGCGCACGCGGGATCATGGTCTGTGCCAACGCCCCGGATTCACACGGGGACGTGTTGTTCCCGGCGGTGATAAGAAGGGGAGACCTGGTGATAGCCGTGAGTACTTGCGGAGGAAGCCCTGCCCTCTGTCGGATGATCAGGGAGGACCTCGAGACGAACATGGACGAGCTGCTCCCGGAGACGTTATCTCTGATCAGCGATGTGCGCAAAAAATTGAAGAACGTTGATATCCGCCCGGCTTTTCGGGAGTGGAAGGACGCGCTGGACGAGGAGATATACAAGCTGCTGGAAAAGGGCATGCGCGGGGAGGCCGAGAGACTTTTGCTGGAGCGACTCACCGGTCCGCAACCGGAACGTCCGGAGCTGCTGGTCTGGGGGATCAATCATCGTACGGCCTGTCTGGAGGCGAGAGAGAGCCTGTCCTTTCAAGGGCCGGAGCTCGAGTCGTTGGTCAGAGAACTGAAGAGAAGACTGGGCGGAGCCGTGGTGCTTTTCACCTGCAACAGATTCGAGATCTACGTCTACTCGAGGCCTTCCGAACTCGAGGAAGCAGTCGGCGCGGCCCTGTACCCGAAACTGGAAGCCTACAGAGAAGGAGATCATTATACGCCCTACCGGTTGCGCGGGACTTCCGCCATAGTTCATCTCATCCGGGTGATCTGCGGCCTCGACTCCATGATCGTCGGTGAGCATCAGATCAGGAATCAGGTGAAGAGGGCGGTCAAACTCGCCGAATCCGTTGGGGCTTTGAGAGAACCCCTGCGGGGAGTGTTTCAACGCGCCTTGCATGCCGGGCGCAGAATAGCGTCCGCCGTTCAACCGGCGACGGAATGGAAATCGGTCAGCGGGGCGGCCGTCTGCGAACTGCGCGAATGCCTGGGAGGATTGCAAGGGCGTTCCGTTTTGGTCGTCGGCTCCGGGGAGGCCGGCAGGACCGCCATCCGTTTGCTGAAAAACGAAGGAGTGGAGAAGGTCTGGGTCATGGGCAGGGATCCCAACTGGGTTCTAAAACTGGCGGACCGTTATGATGCCAATCCCGCCTCTTACGAGGAGCTGGAAACGGTTCTTCGCCATGTGGATGGAGTGATCAATTCCTCCCCTCGCCCAGCCGGCCTGCTGAAGAGGGAATGCATGGAAAGGATGATGGGGGTACGGTCTGAACGGCCGCTGGTAGTGGTCGATATCTCGGTGCCCAGAGGTTTTCCGGATTGGTTTTCCGAGGTCAACGGGGTTCTCGTAAGAGATCTGAGGGATCTGGAGAGATGGAGCCCCGGCGAGGTGGAGGGCCTGAGGAGAGCGGATGAGCTCGTGGAGCGCGAAGCGGGACGGATCGCGAGCTGGTTGGAGGAAAGAAATTCCTTCCCCCTGATCATCCGCCTCCGCAGAGAGGCAGAGGAGCTGGGCCGTGAAGCGGCAGAGGAGATCGCCTCGAATCTGTGTCTAGGCGACGGTGCGGAGGAATATCTCCGCCAGAGCATAGGTCGCCTGGTTAAAAAGATCATGCACCACCGCACGGAGGTGGCCAGGCACAGCACCTGCGGAACGGTGGGTCAGGAGTGAAGGTCAGAGGATGGCGAATCCGCGAAAGGTTCTGAGAATCGGCACCAGGGGCAGCCCGCTTGCCCTTCGACAGACGGAGCTGGTCGTAGAGCGGTTAAGGGATAAGGGCGTGGACCGACCTCTGGAATTGGTCGTGGTGAAGACTTCGGGCGATCTTCGAAAGAACCCCGGCCTGCCTGCGGAAAAAGGAGGATTCGCCAGAGAACTTCAGAAGTCGTTGGTGGAAGGAGAGGTGGATCTCGTGGTGCACAGCTTGAAGGACGTCCCGCTGCAATCACCACCGGGTATAACCATAGCCTCTTACCCGCTCCAAGATGACCCGAGAGAGGCTTTCGTGTCACGTTTATACAGGAGCCTGAGCGATATGCCCCCGGGGAAGACGGTGGGGACCTCCAGCCCGAGAAGAGCTCTGCAACTGGCGTTGAACAGGCCCGATTTGAAGGTCAGGCCTCTGACCGGAAACGTGGAGACGCGGTTGAAGAAGATGGAAGAGGGCGAGTGCGATGCGCTTATCCTGGCTCTGGCGGGCCTGAAAAGGTTGGGCATGGAGAGGGAGGTGACGCAGGTCCTACCCCCGGACCTTTTCGTGCCCGCGCCCGGGCAGGGGATCATCGCCGTGGAGGCCAGGAAGGAAGACGGTCGGGTCCTGGAGTTGCTCTCCACCATCGATGACTTCGAGATCAGGACCAGGGCTCTGGCGGAGAGGGCGTTCTGCGAGGCTTTGGGAGCTGATTGCGACACGGCGACCGGGGTGCTGGCACTGCGGCGCGGAAGCCTCCTTGAGCTGGTGGCCATCAGCTATTTCGAGGATTCCGGCAGGGTGGTCAGGAAGAGATTGCGGGGATCCCCGAAGCGCCCGAGAGAACTGGGAAAAGCGCTGGCCGCGATGATGTGCCGTTCCCTGCACCAGGCTGATGCCACGTGCCACGAGGGGAGTCCTGAAGACCGGTGAGGAGATGAAGAAGGGCAAGGTCTATCTGGTAGGTGCCGGTCCCGGAGACCCGCTTCTCATCTCGGTCAAGGGAGCCATGGCGCTGCAGGAAGCCGATGTGGTCGTCTATGACCGTCTGGTCTCACGGGGGATACTTCGCCTGGCCAGGGAAGATGCCCGACTGATCTATGCGGGGAAGGAGCCGGGAGGGCCGGGAATGCCCCAGACCACGATCAACAGGCTTCTATGCCGGTTGGCCTCATCCGGCTGCACCGTGGTCAGGCTCAAGGGCGGTGATCCTTTGTTGTTTGGAAGAGGCGGGGAGGAGGCTGAATATCTCGTGCGCCGGGGGATCGATGTGGAGATCGTCCCGGGAATAACCTCCGCTCTGGCCGTCCCCGCCTACGCGGGCATACCCGTCACCCACAGGGGGGTCAGCCGTTCGGTGGCCGTGGTCACCGGCCATACCCTCGAAGGCGACGGGGAAGATGTGGATTGGGAGGGGATAGCTCGTTCCTGCGACACGGTAGTGGTTCTCATGGCCAGGGAGAGTCTGGCTCGTATCGTGGGACGCTTGCTCGCTGCAGGGCTCGATCCCGGGACTCCGGCCGCGGCCGTCCAATATGGGACTACCGGAGCCCAGAGGACCGCCGTGGCAACGCTCGAGGGACTGGAAAGGGCGGTTTTAAAACAGGGAATCCAGTCACCCTTGGTCCTGGTCTTCGGACAGGTGGTGGCCATGAGGGAGAGGTTGCTCTGGTGGGAAAGACAGCCGCTTTTCGGGATGGGAATACTCCTCCTGCGGGCATCCGGGCAGGAGGTTTACCTGTCACAAAGGCTATCCCGGATGGGCGCGAACGTGATCCATGTCCCGGCGATTCGGATACGTCGCAATCTCGACGTCTTCGAGTCAGGTGTTTTGAAAAGGACCGGTGAATATCACTGGGTGGTCTTCACCAGTCCCAATGCGGTGGACCACTGCATCGGAGGCCTGTGGGAAAGGGGGATCGACAGTCGCTCGTTCTCCGGTGCCCGCCTCGTGGCTCTGGGGCCTGGGACGAAAAGGTCCCTCCAGCGTTTCGGGTTACGTGCCGATCTGATGCCGGATCGCCATTCGGTCCTCGGTCTCATGCAGACCCTGGAGAACACCGACATGCGCGGGCAGAGGTTACTGCTGGTGAGATCCGAACTGGCCACGCGGGATTTGAGGGATTTTCTGGAAAGAAAGGGTGCGTCCGTGGTCGAGGTCCATCCTTACAGGGTGGAGATCGTGGAGGAACGAGACCACGATCTGATCCGGAGATTCAAGGCCGGAGAGATTTCCACGGTTCTTCTTACCAGCCCCTCGACCGTAAGGGGCCTGATCAACTTGATAGGAGGCGAGACCGAGGTCTTATCCGGTTCGGTCATCGGCTGCATAGGCCCGGTTACCGCTGAGGCGGCGAGGAACTCGGGGATGAAGGTCGATTTCGTTGCGGAAACCCACTCTGAAGAGGGTCTGATCGAATCGTTGCTGTCTTTCCAGGGGGTGAGTTGAGCAGATGGGTTATCCGGAGATCAGGTTGAGAAGGCTCAGGGCGACGAGTAGTTTGAGGGAATTGCTCACCGAGACGAGCGTCAGAGCCTGCGATCTCGTTCAGCCCCTCTTCGTGATCCCCGGTAGAGGGAGGACGGAACACGTGGAGGGGCTTCCAGGCATGATCCGGCTCTCAGCGGATGAGGCGCCGGCGAGGGCGGAACGTCTTCTGGAGAGAGGGGTGAAGGCGGTCCTGCTGTTCGGTGTTCCCGGATCGAAGAGCGTCCGGGGGGAAAACGCCTTTTCGCGGGATAACCCCGTCTTCTCCGCCGTAAAGGAGATCAAGTCGAGGTTCCCCGAGATGTTGGTCATTACCGACGTATGTTTGTGTTCTCATATGGAGAGCGGGCATTGCGGTTTGGTAAAGGGGGGAAAGGTCTTGAACGACCCCACTCTGGAATTACTTGCCAAATATTCCCTGACCGCTGCCGAATGCGGATGCGATGCCGTGGCTCCTTCGGCCATGATGGACGGCATGGTCGGCAGGATAAGGACGGCTCTTGAAGAAAACGGTTTTCAGGACATCCTGATAATATCTTACTCGGCCAAGTTCGCTTCCTCCTTGTACGGTCCTTTCAGGGTTGCAGCGGATAGCGCACCACATCGTGGGGACCGCCGCAGCTATCAGATCAACCCCGCGAATCTACGCGAGGCTCTGCGGGAGATGATGTACGACGAGGCGGAAGGGGCGGACATCCTGATGGTCAAACCGTCTCTGCCTTATCTGGACGTCCTGGCTGCTGTGAGGGAGTTGACCATGCTCCCGCTAGCCGCCTATTGCGTGAGCGGTGAATACGCCATGATCAAAGCGGCGGCGAGGGAGGGTTGGCTTGACGAAAGGGAAGTGGTCCGAGAGATCCTGACCTCAATCAAAAGGGCGGGAGCTTCGCTCATCATTACCTATCATGCAGAGGAGGCATCACCGTGGGTGGAACAGGCATGAGGCAAGGACCCGGGAACCTCGGAGAAAATACCACGGGATCGATGGACGGTAAAAGGGTGCCCGATGGCGGGATGACACCTTCCCTGTATCTGGAAGCGTGTCGGTATATGCCCGGAGGCGTAAACAGCCCGGTCAGGTCCTTCCGCGCCGTGGGGGGAAATCCGGTGTTCATCCGTAGATGCCAGGGCTCTCGGATGATCGATGTCACCGGGAGGGAATACGTGGATCTGGTCATGGGTTGGGGGTCTTTGTTGCTGGGTCATGCTCATCCGGAGGTCGTGGAGGCGGTAAAGCTGGCCCTCGAGAGGGGATGGAACACGGGAGCCCTGACCGAGGAGGAGGTGCGCATGGCCGGACTCCTGTGTGAGTCCGTCTCCGGAATGGATATGGTCCGCCTTGTCAACTCGGGCACGGAGGCCACCATGTCCGCGGTGCGGTTGGCCCGTGCTTTCACGGGTCGTGACAAGGTGATCAAGTTCGAGGAGTGTTATCACGGTCACGCGGACGGTCTCCTCACTACGGGTCATGCCGCCGATTTCTCCTCCCGGCCCGCCACACTCGGAGTGCCGCTCACCATCGTCGGGGAGACCCTCACCCTCCCCTTCAACGACATAGAGGCCTTGAGCAGGGCGTTCGAGCAGTACGGCCAAAGGATAGCGGCGGTCATCGCCGAACCCATACCGGGGAACGCCGGTGTGATCCTCCCCAGAGCAGGTTTTCTGGCCAGCATGAGAGAGCTATGTGACCGCTGGGGCGCCCTCCTCATCTTCGACGAGGTGATAACCGGCTTTCGCTTCAGGTTCGGAGATTGCGGGATAGAGTCAGACGTAAAGCCGGATATCGTCTGTTTAGGGAAGATAATCGGAGGAGGTCTACCCGTGGGAGCTTTTGGTGGCAGAAGGGAGATCATGGAGATGGTGTCTCCCCTGGGAGGCGTGTTTCAGGCCGGCACATTCTCCGGCAATCTCGCCTCGGTGACCTCCGGTCTGAAGACCCTGGAACTGATCAAGGACAGCGACCCGTATTCTTCGCTGGAGCAGAATGGCAGTGTTTTGCAAGCGGGCTTGGAGGAAAGGGCCGCTGAAGCGGGGGTGAAGGTGAGGGTCAGCCGCTATGGCTCCATGCTGTCTCTGTCCTTCTCCGACGGTCAGGGAGGTGGAGGCGAAGGTCGTGAGCGACATTTTCTAAAATATAAAAGATTCTTCCACGAGATGCTCGGCAGGGGAGTCTACTTACCGCCCTCGCCCGTGGAATCCTGGTTCCTGTCAGCGGCCCACAGCGAGGAGGACATCAACCGCATTCTGGAGGCGAGCGGCGAGGCTTTTCGAAAATTGCGCGGGGAGATATGAGGCAAGAGCTCGTGAAAGGATCGTACGGGTTTACCACCGGTACCTGTGCTGCAGCGGCGGCTAAAGGTGCGACGTTGGCCTTGTTCCTGGGGGTAAGGCCCGGGAAAGTGGAGGTGCGCCTCCCGTGCGGAGAAGAGGTCTCTCTGCCTCTGAGCGGGGTGATCGTGAAGAGGAAAGCGGCGTCCTGTTCGGTGGTCAAGAAGGGGGTGGAGAAAGGGGACGTCACCTCGGGGATCAGATTGGTGGCCACGGTCATCCGTCGAGCAAGCCCGTACGTTTCCGTCACCGGGGGCAGGGGTATAGGCGTTGTGACCAAACCAGGACTGGAGATACCGGTCGGGGAAAGGGCCATAAATCCAGTGCCTCGCGCCATGATCATGCGCGAGGTCAAGGAGGTCCTCAGGCTCGCCGGTGCTGAAAAGGGGTGCCTGGTTATCATAAGCGTGCCCGGTGGAGAGAGGATCGGGGAGAGGACACTTAACCCGCGCCTCGGTGTCCTGGGCGGTATATCCATACTGGGAACTTCCGGTCTGGTCATCCCCTATTCGGCGGAAGCGTATGCAGACGCCATGAAAAAGAGTCTGGACGTAGCGAGAGCGTGCGGCAACGACTCCGTCGTGCTGTGCACGGGGAGGAGGAGTGAGGCCCTGGCCAGAAGGCACATGGATCTTCCCGAGGAATGTTTCGTGATATGCGGAGACCGTTTTCGCCTTGCTCTCGATCATTGTGTCAGGCTTGATTTTGGCTTCGTGAGCATCTGGGCCATGCCCGGCAAGATGACCAAGTTGGCATCCGGGTCCACCGATCTCCATAGCGATAGGGGGCTTCCCGACATCGGGTTCCTGACCCGGTGTCTTTACGGGCGGTCGAAAACGCCTCTGGCGGACCCGGATAGCGAAAAGGCGGTGACCGCACGGGCTTTTCTGGAAAGGCTCAGTCCCTGTGACCGAGACGCGCTTTACCGCATTCTGTGCCTTCTGGCCGCGCTGCGGGTACGGGAGCATCTCGGAGGAGGAACTCTGGTGCAATGTAATCTGGTCACCAGGGAGGAGGGGTTGGTGGCGAGCGCCTGCGCATAACCGCGCTCGTGCAAAGGCCACATCCCGAGACCACCCTCTCCTCCGCTCATGCAGGTTTTCGATGGTGGGAGCGATGTTTGCAGACATGGATTCGAACAGGATTCATGTGGTCGGGGTTTCACCTGGTTCGTTGTATCCCGACGACCCGACCATGAGAGAGTTTGTGGAAAAGGCTGATCTTGTCATAGGAAGGGAGGAACTGCTCTCGCCCTGGGAGAGAGTCGCCTCCCTGCAGTTGAAAGGCGATCTGAGGGAGATCATCCGCGAAGCGGAGAGAGTGAGAGCCGGTGGGGGCAAGGTTGTTTTCCTGGTTTCCGGAGACCCCAACTTCTTCGGCATCGCCTCTCTCATTCGCGAGATGTTGGGAAAGGAAAAAGTGGCAACCCATCCAGCCGTGAGCTCCATGCAGATGGCCTTCTCTCGCATCGGTGAATCCTGGCATGATGCCCGATTTTTCAGCGCACACGGCAGGCCGTTGGGCGAGATCCTGGAGGGGTTGAGGACATGTCGCAAGGCGTGCGTTCTCACCTCGGACGGGAAACAACCCTCCTACATCGCGCAGGCCATGCTGCTCAACCACCTGCGAGGCTTCCATGTATATCTTTGCGAGGATCTTGGTGGGCCTGAGGAGAAAGTGGAGAAGATGTCTCTGGAGGAACTTTCTTCCAGGGAATGCCATCCTCTGAACCTCTTGCTGTTTCTGAGAGAGGAGATCGCCGAGGGAGGTGAGCCGGAAGGCTCGGTCCTTCTGGGGATACCTGACGAGGAGTTCTCTACCCCTCCTGGGCGCAGCGGGAGGATGACCAAACGTGAATTGAGAGCGGTGGCCATATCGAGACTCATGCTCTCGCCGGACGATTTGCTGTGGGATGTGGGAGCGGGATGCGGCGCCGTATCCGTCGAAGCCTCGCGATTGCTTTTCAGAGGGAAGGTCTTCGCCCTGGAGGAGGATGACGAGGATGTGGAGATCATAAAGTCCAACATACGCCGCTTCGGCGCGACTAACGTCTTCCCCGTGAAGGGGGTGGCGCCGGATGATTTCCCCCGGTTGCCTTCCCCCGATGCGGTTTTTATCGGCGGTAGCTCAGGCAGGCTGGAGGAGATCATCAGGTGCGCCGCGGAGAGGCTTAGAGGGGGCGGCAGGATGGTGTGCAACCTGATCGGACTGGAAAGGGTGCTCGCTGCCAAGCGATGCATGGAGGATGCCGGTCTTTTATGCGAGGCATCCCTGCATCTGGTCATGAAGCTGAAAAGGCTGGGGAAGGCCGATTTTCTGGATCCACACAATCCGGTTTTCGTGGTCTCCGGACGTAAGCCCTTCGAGTAGGAGGTAGGTAGGATAGATGGCGCGGTCGAAATCCGGGGAATCCGGCAGACAAACCATCCTTTACGGAGTCGGTCTGGGCCCTGGAGACCCTGGACTCATAACGGTGAGGGCGAAAGAGGTCCTGGAAGAGTCCTCCGTCGTCTTCGTCCCCGTCACACGTAAGGCAGGAGGAGGAAGGGCATTGTCCATATTGGCCTCCCTGGAGCCGGAACTGGCGAAGAAAGCGGTCCAGGTGCACATACCCATGGACCGCTCAGCCGAAAAATGGAAAGAAGTCGCCATGACCGTCATCGAAGGTATGCCCGCAGGTTCTTCGTGTTCCTTCGCGACCGAAGGAGACCCGCTTCTTTACGGGAGTTTCGGGCATCTTCTGAAGGCCCTCCGCGAAGAGAAGCCGGACTTGAAGGTGGAGGTGATAAGCGGGGTGCCGTCTTTTTGCGCAGCAGCGGCCAGTTGTGGTTTTGCACTCGCATCGGGAAAGGAAAAGGTGGTGATAGCCCCGGGAACGCTCAACGCGGAAGAGATGGAGGAGTTACTGGAAGGGGATGCGGTGGTGGTTCTCCTGAAGTTGGGACTCTGTTTAGAAGAGTTCAGACGTTTTTTGACTCGAAATCGGGAAAGGGTGGAATGGTGGTGCGTCGAGGACTGTTCACTGCCTGAAGAGAGATCGAGCAATGATTTACAGTCTCTGCATGAACGGAAATGGGGCTACTTCACATTAGCCATATTCAAGCGCAAAACGGCCTCAAAACCACTCGGACGAGAGAGCATGTCTGTCCGTCCCGCTGCATCCATGAACGCATGAGTCGCCGGAGGGATGCATGTGCTGCCGACATTCCCCGGTTGAGAGCAGAGAATGACTTTGCGGGAAGGAGACGAAGGGGGTTGGAGATGATCGTGCATTTTATAGGAGCGGGCCCCGGAGACCCGGAGCTCATGACCATCAAGGGAAGAAGATTGCTCGAGGAGGCGGATCTCGTAGTTTACGCGGACTCGCTCATACACCCCGGGATCCTGCGATATGCCAGAGAGGACGCCAGGCTGGTGGGAAGTTCCTCTCTGAAGCTGGAGGAGATCGTGAACGTGATGGCCGATGCGGCCAGATCGGGCATGAAGGTTGTTCGGCTGGTGTGTGGCGATCCGTCACACTTCAGCGCGGTGAGCGAGCAGGTCGAGTTACTCGAGTCCAAGGGTATACAATGCAGGATCGTTCCCGGGGTCAGTTCTTTCTCCGCGGCTGCTGCCGCCCTCGGCATGGAATTGACCTGTCCAGAGGTCTCACAGGCTGTGGTGCTTGCCAGGATGGAGGGAAGGACTCCTCTACCACCCGGATTCAGGATCGTGGATGTGTTGCATCCTTCCGCCACCGTGGCCGTGTACCTGAGCGGAGGACTGGCGGAAAAGCTCAAGCAGGAGTTCCTTTCCGCAGGATATCCGCCTCAGTACCCCGCCGTCGCAGTACAGAGGGCGAGTTGGGGAGAGGAGGAGAGAATAGTAAAGACCACCCTCTCAGCGCTCCCCCGGAGATTGGCCGAGGAGGGGATGGATCGACAAACGCTCATCCTTTTGGGGGATGCTCTGAGCCGGGAGAAACGCATGGACAGGAGGTCGAGGCTTTACGGTGGGTGAAAACTCGAAGTCCGCAAGCGGAGGACACAGGGGCCGTACGGTCGAGGGACTCGAACGAGGTTGAGCCCATGAGGACAACCACGGGAAGAACCGAATACTCGCCTCGGAGGAACGGAAAAACGGCGGTGATCGCCGTAACACGCAGAGGAGCGGACCTGGGAGCGATCGTGTGCCGCCTGTTGGAAAAGTCCGACCTTTTTCTCCCGGCGCGCCTGGCCTCACAGGTCGAAGTGGAACATGTCGCTTACGAGCCTCCTCTTCGTCACCTCCTGAAGCAGGTGTTTACCGGGTACGAGAACCTGGTGATGATACTGGCTCTGGGAGCAGCATTTCGTCTTATCTCACCTCTGGTGGGCGACAAGAGTCGGGATCCGGGCGTGGTGGTGATCGACGAGAAGGGAATGAACGTCATCTCCCTCATCTCCGGTCATCTTGGAAGAGCGAATCATATGGCCCGGTTACTCGGGGCTTATCTCGGCGCACATGCGGTGATCACCACGGCAACCGATCTGAACGGACTTCCCGCTCTGGATATGATCTTGGAGGGGAGAGGGTGGGTCTGCGAGGACCGCGGGAGGTTGCCCCGGCTGATCTCGGCTGTGCTTGAAGGAGAGGAGGTCACCGTTGTCCAGGACGGTGGCGAGGATCTTGCGCGGGAATTGGAGACCCGCGGCTTGAAGGTCGGCAAGGCGAAGCCGGAAGAGATGTCGAGCGTAGGCAGACAGGGTTGGCTGATGATCATCTCCGATAGGGACCACCCTCCGCCGGCAGGATTCCCCTCCGACCGGGTGGTGCGCATCAGGCCCAGGAGATTGGTCCTGGGTCTCGGCTGCAGGAAAAACGTCAGAACAGAGGAGATCGAGTCGGCTGTGCGGGAGGTCCTTGCGCAAAAAGGCCTTTCGCCGACCGGGATACGTGCGGCTGCAACCACCGTCCACAAGGAAGGAGAGAAGGGACTTGTTGATTTCACGTCGCGTTGGGGGATCCCGCTCATCTTTCTTTCGCGCGAGGAACTGGAAGGGGTGGAGGGCCCGACCCCACCCAGCCCGTGGGTCATGGCCACCCTGGGCCTCGCGGGTGTATGCGAAAAGGCCGCGCTTGCGGCCAGCGGAGGAGGTCGACTGCTCGTCCCCAAGACCAGATGCGGAAGGGTCACGGTTGCCGTGGCGGAGATGCTCACGGAAAAGCGGGAAGGCGGTAAAGGGCATCTGAAGATCGTCGGCATCGGGCCGGGCGACCCGGGTCTTGTGTCGCCACGAGCCTGGAGGGCGCTGCTCTCCGCGGATCTGGTCCTGGGCTATTCAACGTATATACAGAGATTAAAGGGGCTCATCGAGCCCGGAAAGACCCTCGTTTTCGGGATGGGTGAGGAAATGGAACGGGTCAAAGTGGCCCTGCAAGAGGTGCGCAAGGGGAAAAATGTCTGTCTGGTCTCGGGAGGCGATCCGGGTATATACGGAATGGCGGGGGCGCTGGGAGATCTTCTTCTTACCGGATTCAGGTTGCCGGATGGCCTTGACGTGGAGATCATCCCGGGCATCCCGGCCTTATGCGCAGCGGCGGCGCTGCTGGGGGCCCCGCTTGCTGGCGACTTCGCCGTCATAAGCCTGAGCGATTATCTGACCGATTGGGAGGAAATAGAGAGAAAGCTCCGTTCCGCGGCCGAAGCGGACCTGGTCCTGGTTATATACAATCCCTCTTCTTCGAGAAGGAAGGAGGGGGTGCGGCGAGCGGTCAGCATCTTGAAAGAGTACAGGTCCGAGCGGACTCCCGTGGGGATGGTGAAAAACGCTTTTCGTCCCGGGCAGCAGGTTTTCCTCGGGGATCTGAGCGACCTCTCCAGGGTGGAGATAGGGATGGACTGTCTGCTGATCGTGGGTAACTCGGATACCAGGGTGATGGACGGGGTGATGATAACCCCGAGGGGGTACGGGAAGAGATGCGCGGAGAACGAATGACCGGGCAATATCCCGGTCAGCGTTCGAATACCGGCCGATTCCGGAGATCAGGTAGTCCGGTCGTGTCGGACCTTGCCGCACGTACCGGGATTCAAGTCCTTGGCCGTAAGAGGAGGAAAGGCATGGGTGAGCACGTGGATGCCTTCTGCAGTTGGAGCGGCGGCAAAGATTGCTGCCTAGCCGTATACAGGGCTGCGGCCTCCGGTTACCGGGTAAGGGTTTTGATCTCGTATGTCGATGAGATGGGAAGATCTTCCCGCTCGCACGGCTTGCCGGCGACCGTCCTTCGCCAACAGGCGAGGTGCATGGGGATGGAGATGCTTTTCGCCCCGGTCCCGGACGTGCGGAGAGGGACTGTTGAAGCTCTGCATGCGGCGGCGGAAGAAGCACTGAGAAAAGGATGTCGGTGGGGGGTGTTCGGGGATATATTCGTGAAAGACCACCGCGAGTGGATAGAGAGGATGGGGCACGAGTGCGGATTCCGCCCCCTTTTCCCTCTATGGGGCGAAGATACATCCGGATTGGCACGCGAGTTCATCGATTCCGGATTCAAGGCACTGGTGGTCTCAGTGAGAAAAGGGGTTCTAGACCCCGGGCATCTGGGACGTGATTTCGACGATTCCTTTCTTTCCCACCTCGAGAGGATGGCCGTGGACCCGTGTGGTGAGAACGGGGAGTTTCACACCCTGGTCTACGACGGACCCCTGTTCGATGAGCCTCTCGATTTCACTCCGGTGGGTATAAAGGAGTCGGACGGCGCTTTTCAGCTGGAGATAAGACTCGGCCCGGTTGGCCAGTTCCATGATGGTAAGATGGAGCGCCCGTCTTCTTTCCTTGGAATGCAGGTGGCGGGCGAAAACATTCCCCATCAAGCCCATGTCCGACGAGAATAAAATGTTTTTGTGTGATCCCCGAGCGGGAGATATTCGCGGATGTGCATTGATTGTATTGGTGTGTGATGGTAATATAGGACTCGCTTGAACATTGAAAACTTTTTCGTGCGGGTCCCTTTGAACGGGGTTAAAAGGGAAGCCGGTGAGATTCCGGCGCGGTGGCGCCGCTGTGACTGGGGAGCGAGGCCCCGTTACACCACTGACATGAGTCGGGAAGGTGGGGCGGAGCGAAGATCCAGGAGCCAGAAGACCTGCCCGCACGGTGCCAGTTAGCTCTCCGCTCCAGAGAGAAACCTGGCGAGCAGGGAATCGAGCCCCGCTCTTCGGGTTGGAGAGCGGGGCTTTTTTGCCGAAGGAGAAGATCGTTGAGTCACCGCATGGTGTTGGTCATCGGTGGAGCGCGTAGCGGAAAAAGCGCCTTCGCCCAGTCCCTGGCCGCAGAGACCGGGAGCGAGGTGTGTTTCATCGCCACTGCCGAGGCCAAGGACGAGGAGATGCTGGAACGCATCCGTCGCCACCGCCTGAGTCGACCGAAGGAGTGGGAAACCCTGGAGCTTCAGGATGGCATCCGCCTGGAACGTCTTCCGACCGAAAACAAGGTAGTTGTCTTCGACTGCCTCACCGTGTTCCTCTCCAACCTCATGAGCGTGTACGGGCTTGACCGTCTGGAGGAAGGCGGGGATGCCGTGCCGGAGAGCGAGGTGGAATGGAAGGCGGAGAAGATAGTGGAGGAAGCCCTTGCCGTGTTGAAAGAGTTGCGTCGGCGATGCAGGAAGTTGATAGTGGTATCCAATGAGGTCGGTATGGGGTTGGTCCCTCCTTTCCGCTCGGGACGCCTTTTTCGCGATATTTCCGGTCGGATGAACCAGATGCTGGCGGAGGAGGCGGACGAGGTCTATCTGGTGGCGGCGGGATTGCCCCTCGATCTCAAGGCGATTGCCGGGATGCGCCCTGACGGCGAACGGGAATGAGCGGTTAGTTCGCTCTTGGGAGGATGCAGTGGAGGTGTGTCGTGGAAAGATTGCAACGCGTCATAAGCGGCATCGGAGAGTTGGATGAGGAAGCCATGCGCGCGGCCCGGACCAGGCAGGACCAGCTGACCAAGCCACAAGGGTCCCTCGGCATGCTGGAGGATATCTCGGTTAGATTGGCCGGGATCTTCGGCGATCCTCGCCCTCTTCCGGGACGCAAGGCGGTGATCGTTATGGCCGCGGATCACGGCGTCGCCGAGGAGGGGGTAAGCCTGTACCCACAAGAGGTGACCGCCCAGATGGTATTGAATTTCCTGTCCGGCGGTGCGGCTATCAACGTTCTCTCGCGACACGCCGGTGCCGAGGTGCGGGTGGTGGATATAGGAGTCAAGTCCGTGGTGGAGAGAGAGGGGCTTGTTTCCCGCAAGGTGAAGCCGGGCACAGACAACATGATCAAGGGCCCCGCCATGTCCAGGGAGGAAGCGGTGGCCGCCCTGGAGGTGGGAATAGAGGTGGCGGAAGCGGAAATAAGGAAAGGCGTACGATTCCTCGCCGCCGGGGATATGGGGATCGGTAACACCACAGCCGCCAGCGCCATCACCGCATGCATGTCAGGTCTGGATCCGCGAGAGGTCACCGGCCGAGGCACGGGAATCGGTGAGGACGCCCTGGAGCGCAAGGTGGAGGTGGTTCGCAGGGCACTGCAGGTCAATACGCCCGATCCGTCTGATCCCCTGGATGTTCTGGCCAAAGTCGGAGGCCTGGAAATCGCGGGGATCGCGGGGGTCATGCTCGCCGCCGCTGCAGCACGCTGTCCGGTGCTGGTGGACGGTTTCATCTCCGGGGCGGGGGCTCTGATCGCCGCCGGCCTCCAGCCACGAGCGGCTCACTTCATGATCGCCTCCCACCTCTCCGTAGAGAAAGGGCATGCAGTGATCCTTGAGCGACTCGGGCTTCATCCCGTCATCCGGGCCGATATGAGATTGGGAGAGGGGACAGGAGCGGCACTGGCCTTCTTCATCGTTGACGCGGCGATGAAGATACTCTCCGAGATGGCCACCTTCGAGGAGGCCGGCGTATCCGGCCCGGAATGAGGCAGAAAAGAAAGCAGACCAGGGTATTTGCGGTGATTGGCGAGACGCGGAGGTCGTTGGCTCTTTCGCTCTGTCGCCGACGTAGAGACGGCCTCGAACCTCTTCCGATGCGGATGGGGTGTGGGAACCGTCTTCGCAAGGGGTGTTACTGCAAGGAATGGGTAGATGGTGAGAAGGCCGGAGAACCACTCCACGGATATCCGACATTAGTCGATGATCCGGCCTGGCAAGAGAATGCACGGGTATGCGTCCGGTGCCGGGAAAGATTGACGTTGGTAAGGGGATGGCACGAATCAGGGGGATAACATCCTCTTTTTGCCGTCCCTGCCTCGATGCCTTCCGCTTCCTGACCGCCATTCCCCTGCCGCCGGCGAGGAGGGGAGGGGATACCGACCTGGCCTCCTCCGTAGCCTGGTTTCCCTTGGTGGGCGGGGTACTGGGCGGTTTCCTCGTGGCAGTGGACTGGGTGAGCAGCCAGGCTTTTCCAAACATGCCCCATCTTATATCCGCCACCCTGGTGCTCTCAGCCTATGCGCTTTTCACCGGGGGGTTACACCACGATGGCCTCATGGATACGGCAGACGCCTTCTGGGGCGTGAGGTCGAGGGAGGAACGGCTGCGGGTCATGAAGGACTCCCGGGCGGGAGCCCTAGGGGTCACCGCACTGGCTCTCTTTCTCTCCGTGGAGCTGGCGTCGATTTGTGCCCTGCGCACCAACCTCCCCGGCCCGAGCGGTAAACTGCGCTGGGCGGCGCTTTTCTCCTTTCCCGTGCTGGGACGGTGGTCGATGTCTTACCTGTGCGTGCGTTTTCCATATGCCAGGGCCGAGGGGACGGGGGCGGCGGTGGTCGGGATGGCGCGAACGCGCCACATTCTTGTCTCCACTCTGCTCTCGCTGGTCGGGATGACCGTTTGCTTTGCCTGGCTGGTGACCGTTCCCGTGTTGATACCGGTGCTCATCCTGTACACTCTGGCCCTGGCGGAGCTTTTTGGCGGCTATTTCTCCCGCTCCCTGCACGGGATCACCGGGGATGTCGTCGGCGCCACGGGCATGCTGTGCGAAGCGTTCGTCCTTTTGCTCCTTGCCAGCCGCGTGCCCGAGCTGCTCGGAGGAGGATAGGATGAAAGGTTCGCGAGCAGCCGCCATCGCCACGGCTTTCTTGCTGGATGCGCTGCTGGGAGACCCTCCCGGCTGTCCCCATCCGGTTCGCTTCATGGGCGGCGTTATCAGATTTCTGGAGGAGAGGATGCTCCCAGGGGCTCGTGGGAGCGAGGCGGCCAGATATGCCGGCTGTGTGCTCGCCGGGATGGTGATCGGAGGTGCCTGGCTCTGTGCCCGCGTGCTGACCTCCCTACCCGGTGGGTCGGCGGCGGAGATCCTCATTCTGTACACCTGTTTGGCGAGGAAGGACCTGGAGAGAAGCGCCCTGAAGGTTGCGGAGGCGGTTGAAAGAGGGGATCTGGCTGCGGCCAGGAGAAGACTTGTATCTTTGGTGGGGCGTGACACCGAACACCTGGACGAAAACGAGATCTGCAGAGCTGTCGTGGAGTCGGTGGCCGAGAACTACGTCGATGGCGTCCTGGCCCCCCTTTTCTGGGCGGTCTGGGGAGGAGCACCGGCGGCTCTGGCTTTCAAAGCCGTCTCCACTCTGGATTCCATGGTCGGGCATCGAGATGAGAGATACCATAAGCTGGGCTGGTGCTCCGCCCGTCTGGACGACCTGGCTGTGTTCCCGGCGGCCAGGCTCTCCATCCCGCTCATTGCCGTGGCCGCCTCCCTCTGCGGGCAGGAAGGCGGGAGCGCCATGAGGATAGGTCTTCGGGACCGCTTGCGCCACGACAGCCCCAACAGCGCCCATGCCGAAGCCGCATTCGCGGGAGCGCTGGGGCTGCGCCTGGGCGGATCCGATGTCTACGGAGGACGGTTGCGCGAGCTTCCGGAGATCGGGGAGGGGACTCGGAAAGCGGAGCCACGTCACATCCGGGAAGCGGTCAGATTGCTCAATGCCGCATCGATGATCGGTCTGGTGATGGCCGTCCTTTCTGCGATCGGCGTACGCTGTCGTCTCATCACCGGCACGGGGGAAGGTACCGAAGTGCTTTCTCGAAAAGCAGGGAAGCGGTAAGCACCCCCATGTGGCACGGAGAGGGACATCGATCCGGAATCATATGCAACATGGTCGAGATCGTTACGGTACTAGGTGGTGGATGATCCAGGGGATGATTCTGAAAGAGCGCATGGGAATTCATTCCGGAGACTTCCGCACGGCCGCGGCGTTGGTAGGTGGAGAGGAGGACGCCTCGGCTTTTCCGGAGCACGGAGGCGATCTTCAATGGGCGTCGATACGTTACGGGCTGAGTCCTGAAAGATTCCTCGACTTCAGCTCCAGCGTCAATCCCCTGGGGCCAACCCCTTCGGCGCTGAAAGCGGCTCGGAGAGCCCTGAAACAAGTATCTCTCTATCCCGAGCCCTACGCCGATACGCTGAAGCAGAGTCTTGCCTCCTGGTTGGGGATCGGCGCCGCAAACCTCACCCTGGGAAACGGTTCGACCGAACTAATATATCACCTGGTCCGTTGCCGTTCTCCCCGCCGGGTAACCGTGGTCTCCCCTTCCTTCTCAGAATACGAGAGAGCGGCGAGGGCGGTAGGCGCGGAGGTGGAGCATTTTCTTCTCTCCCCGGACGACGGTTTTGCGCTGGATGCGGACGCCCTGGCACGATCGGCCAAGCGGTCGGAGATGGTCTTTTTCTGCAATCCGGCCAGTCCCACGGGAGTGCTCTATCGCCGCGAGCAACTACTCCCTCTCCTGGAGGTATGTCGCGAGAAAGGGAGTCTCCTGGTGGTGGATGAGAGCTATATCGGCTTCTGCCCCGAGGAGGAAGGCAGGGAGTCCACGTCGATGCCTTTGGCGGGCGTGGAGGGCCTGGCGGTGATTTCCACTTTCACCAAGCTCTTCGCCCTGGCCGGATTGCGTGCGCCTGGCTGGCTGGTGGGGCACCGGGAGCTGGTGGCGAAGATGGAGGAAACCGGTGTCCCCTGGAGGGTTAACCGGGTGGCCGCCGTAGCGGCACGCGTTTCCCTGGCGGATGTCGGGTACCTCCGAAAGACCCGCGCTCTGGTGCGGGCCTGGAGAGAGGGTTTGTCAGCGGGACTGGAAGGGACGGGAATCTTCCACATATATCCGTCCCATGCCAACTTCCTGCTGATGCGAGTGAGGGAGGGTGGCCCGGACGCCGGAGTACTGGTGGACGGGCTGGGAAGGAAGGGGATCCTGGTTCGCCCATGTCACAACTTCCACGGACTCGGTAAGGGATTCATCCGGGTCGCAGCTCGCAGACCACGGGAGAACAGAAGGCTGATCAGGGCCATAAATGAAGTTCTGTCTACTCGGTTCAAGGGGGAAAGGTAGAAGATGTTCATCAGGCGAAAATCGAGACATGATACGTTCTCGTCGCTTCTCCCGCACAGGTAGCGAATGGCTGTAAGAAAGTCCGGCAGGGCCTGGCCCTGTTCTGGACATGTTGAGAAGTTGGCGAGGACCGAATCGATGCGGAAGGAAAGGACTTCGGAGGAATGAGCGGGGTGAGTCCGATGGCGGTCAAGGAAAGAGCACGATGCATCATGATTCAGGGCACTTCCTCGCATGCCGGGAAGAGCGTGCTGGTAACCGCCCTGTGCCGGATTTTCGCCCAGGATGGTTGGCGTGTTGCACCCTTCAAATCCCAGAACATGTCCCTCAATTCCTTCGTCACCGTTGAGGGGGGCGAGATGGGACGGGCACAGGTTCTGCAGGCACAGGCGGCGGGGATCCGCCCGCATACGGACATGAATCCCATCCTCCTCAAACCGGCCTCCGAGAAGGTGGCCCAGATCGTCTTGAACGGAAGAGCGGTAGGCCATCTGGAGGCAGGGGTTTACCATCAGACAAAGCTCGACCTGCTGCCCCACGCCATCGCAGCCCTCGAGAGGCTCCGTTCCGCCTACCAGATCGTAGTCCTGGAAGGGGCGGGTAGCCCGGCGGAAATAAACCTCAGGGATAGAGATATCGCCAATATGCGCATGGCCGAGGCCGCTGATGCCCCTGTGATCCTGGTGGGGGACATCGACCGCGGAGGCGTGTTCGCATCCTTGGTAGGAACCATGGAGCTCCTGGAGCCGCGGGAGCGGAAATTGGTGGCGGGTTTTGTGATCAACAAGTTCCGAGGCGAAAAGGAGCTTCTGGGCGAAGGGTTGGAGTTCCTGGAGAGAAAGACGGGCAGGCCGGTTCTGGGGGTGGTCCCCTACATCCGAGACCTGGGCCTCGAGGAGGAAGATACGGTGAACCTGGAAACGGGGAGGGAGCCGGGGAGAGGAGTGGTTCCCGAGGATCACCTGGACCTGGTGGTGATCCATTTACCATATATATCCAACGCCACGGATTTTCAACCTCTGGAAAGAGAGCCGGGAGTGAAAGTCCGTTATGTCAGGGAACCCCGTGGGCTGGGCGTACCGGATGCCGTTTTCCTCCCCGGAAGCAAGAGCACCGCCTCGGACCTCGCCTTTCTGAAAAAGAGCGGGCTCGCCGCGGCTCTCATGCGTCTCGCGTCATGGGGTGTTCCACTGATAGGCATATGTGGAGGTTATCAGATGCTGGGAAGGAGTATCGAGGACCCCGCAGGGGTGGAATTCGGGCCGGGGCGAGTGGAGGGCCTGGGGGTATTGCCGGTGCACACGGTGATGGCTTCCCAAAAGAGCACCTACCTGGTGAAGGCAGTGGCCAGGAAGGAGATCCCCTGGTTGGGGATCGGCCCTTCCCAACCGCCTATAACCGGTTATGAGATCCATATGGGGATTTCCCGGGTGGAGGGTGTGTCGCCTCTGCTCATCGTGGAACGGAACGGCGAAAAGGTGACGATCGAGGACGGGGCCGTACACGACGAGCTCCCGATCCTGGGCTGCTATCTGCACGGGATTTTTGAAAACCGGCACCTGAGGATGGGTTTCATTAACTATCTGCGATGTCGAAAAGGATTGAAGGTGGTGGACGGCGTTGACGATTGGGTATCCTTCCGGGAGGAGAAGCTGGATCGGCTCGCGGAGATCGTCCGTTCCGCCTTGGACATGAGAGCCATTTACCAAATGCTGGGACTAAAGGAGAGCGTGCGGGATCGGGATGCCAGCGGTCAACGATCCCGGTCCCTGGTGTTCAAAGAGTGAGCGCAACGGACCATGCCCTCGGATGTAAACCCTGCAGCGAACGCCTGGGCCGGCATAACGTGTGAGAGTCTGGACGGAGACGCTCGCGTGCAAATAGCCACGCGGGAAGCGAGAGAAGCCAGTCGACTGGAAGTGGGCGCTGCGGAAGGCGTGCGGCAAGGTTCATAGGCGACGGTTCCCCAGGGTTTTGAAGAGCGAAGATGCCGAGGGGGAGATGGAGTTAGAATAGAGGCGGCCCGAGTTCGGTGGCGGTTGCTTCTGGTGGTCGCCCCGGATTGTCTGGTTTGCAAAGTGGAAGGGGAGCCGGCACAGGTAGGAAAGGGGGCCGACGGTGAAGAGGCTCATCCGGCGAAGGATGGAGAGAAACCAGGCGCGGAGGCAGGCCGCCTTCCTGTTCGCCTTCAGCCTCCTGGTCCTGGTGCCCGCCGTCCTGGTCTTTCTGGCCACCGCCCCCCGCAACGGCCAGGCGGAGAGGCCGTGCGCAGCGGTAGAGGATAATCCGAAGGCGGAGGCTTCCGCCCCGGAAAAACCGGTCTCCTCCGGTGCCCTGACCCTGGGAGTGGGAGGGGACGTGACCTTCGCCCTGGAGATGGCCCAGCTGGTGGCCTCCTACGGGCCGGAATATCCCTGGGGCAACCTGATCGAGCTGCTCCGGGAATACCGCTTCTTCGCCGTCAACCTGGAGGGGGTGCTGTGCGGCACCGGCCATGCGGTGAATCCCGACCAGACCTCCTATCCCATGCGCGGCGACGTCTCCTGCGCCCGCGCCATGGCCGAGGCCGGGGTGGACGCGGTATGCCTGGGGAACGACCACGCCATGGATTTCGGCTCCTCCGGACTGGAAGAGTCCCTCAACGTCCTGCGCATGGCGGGCATCGCTGCGGTTGGAGCGGGGGCCTCGCTGAGGGCGGCCCTGGAACCGGCCGTGCTCCGGGACGAGGAGGGCGGGGAAGTGGCCCTCCTTTCCTTCAGCGACGTGGGCTCGCCTTCCTACGCTGCGGAAGAGGGCCGGGCGGGGGTGGCCCCCGCGGAGGCCGCGGTGGTGGAGGAAGCCGTGCGCCGCGCCGCGGACGCTCACCCCTACGTGGTGGTCTTCATGCACTGGGGGGAGATAGGTTCGTCCGAGGTCACCGGGCGGCAGAGGGAGCTGGCCTCGGTCTGCGCCCGGAGCGGGGCGGACCTGGTGGTGGGTTGCCACCCACACGTGACGCAGGGGATGGAGCTGGTGGAGGGAGTGCCGGTCTTCTACTCCCTGGGGAACCTGGTCTTCTATCCCCAGAGCGAGGAGGGCAGGCGGGGCATCTTCCTGGGGTGCCGCTTCGCCGCAGGGGTCCTGGACCGGCTGGAAGTAATTCCCATCCTCATCGAGGCCGGGAGGCCCGCCCCCATGTCCGGCGGGGCGGCGGAGGATTTCCTGCGCGCCTGGAGGGAGAGGTGCCCGGAGGAGGGGTTGGAGCTCCAGGAGAGGGATGGCAGGGTTTTCCTCCTCTGGAGACCATCCCCTTGAGGACGCTCTCCGCGTTCGGGCGGGGGCGGAGGAGCGGCCAGGAGGAGGTCGGGCCCCTTGAGGTGGGAGAAGGAACGGTTCGCGGTCATCCGCAAAGCGCGCCATGCGGCGCGCAAGTGGGGGATGTTCTCTCCCGGGGACCTGGTGGTGGTGGCCGTTTCCGGGGGGGCGGATTCCCTGGTGCTCCTGGACGTCCTGGCCCAGCTGGCGCCCTCGGAAGGGATCTCCCTGCGCGTGCTTCACGTGGACCACGCTCTGCGCCCGGGATCGGACCGCGAGGCGGAGTACGTGGAGCGCGCGGCCCGCACCTACGGCATCCCCTTCCGCTCCTTGAGGGTGGAGGTGGAAGCGCCGGGCTCCCGCGGGCTGAGCCCCGAGGAGGCGGCCCGGGAGGCGCGCTACCGGGCTTACGAGGAGGAGCTCGCGGAGAGCGGAGCTCGCAGGCTGGCCACGGGACACACCGCGGATGACCGTGTGGAGACCCTTTTGCTCCGGCTGCTCACCGGCGCGGGACCGCGTGGGCTGGGGGGCATACCCCCGGTGCGCGGCCCCTACATCCGGCCCCTGTGCCAGGTGTGGCGGGAGGAGGTGGAGCGTTACGCGACCTTCCTCCCCCTTCCGCCCCTGGAAGACCCCACCAACCGGGACACGGCCATCCCCCGCAACCGCGTGAGGCACGTGCTGCTCCCCCTACTGGAGAGGGACTTCCCCGGGGCGAAGAAAGTGCTCCTGCGGGAGGCGGAGGTCCTGGGGGAGGTCTGGGAATGGCTGGAAGAGGAGGCCCGGGAGGCGGAGGGGAAAGGGGTGCGCGAGGAGGAGGGTGTGGCAGAGGTGAGCACCTCCTACCTGCTCTCCCTGCCCCCCATCCTCCGGCGCGAACTGTTGGCCCGACTCATCCGCCGGGTGGGGGCGGAGCCCGATTACCATCTTCTGGAAGATATCCTGCGTCTCTCCGAAGGCGGTGGCAGCGCCCGGCTGGACCTGGCGGGGAGGGCGCGGGTGGCCCGGGAGTACGGGCGCATCCTCTTCCGCCCGGCGCCGTCGGCCGCGGAGGGAGAGGAATTCCCCGACGAGGTAGAGGTGCGCGGCGAGGGCGTGTTCCCGCTTCCCGGCGGAAGGCGACTGAAGGTGGAGCTGGTGAGCGGGGAGAAGGGGGCGATATCCCCCCGTGAGGGACACCCCCGGGTGGCCTGGCTGGATGCCGACCTGCTCTCCTTCCCCCTGCGGTTGAGGAGGATAAGGCCCGGAGACCGTTTCCACCCCCTGGGAGCGCCGGGGACCCGCAAGCTCCAGGACTTCCTGGTGGACCTCAAGGTGCCCCGGGGAAAGAGGCGGGAGGTGATGGTCCTCGAGTCGGGAGGGCAGATCGCCTGGGTGGTCGGCTACCGGCCCGACGAGCGCTTCAAAGTCACCCCCCGGACGCGGAGGGCCCTGCGGTGCGAGGTGTGCTGAAAGTGATCAAAAGGTCCAGGGCAAGATCGCCTTATGAGAAAGACGCAGAGGGCCCTGCGGTGCGAGCTGTGGTTAAAGGGGGCGGCCGAGACAGAGCGCTTGAACGGCTTCCGGTCCGGGAGGCCGGCGGCGCCCCTAGCCGGCTGATGCCCGGAAGGACCGACCTTCGCTCTATCCCGCGGGGAGCGATTGGCGAGCGCACCCGTTGGGAAAAAATCCCTCTCGGACTCGTCACGCGATGCTCCCTCCCCCGCCCGGACGACCCCGCCCTGGGAGTGGAGACAACCCCCGGCGCTCCCCGCCCATTCACGGCCCGTATCCCGCCCACCTTCCCTCCCCGCGGGGACAGTCGAGCCCTCCGGATCGCGCTCCGCCCTTGTCTCGGACCGCGTGACGCCCGCATCACGGGGGGATGGTTGGGGTAAAATGTTAAGGCCGGGGGGTCGGAGGAGGAGGGCGCCGGGCAAGGGCACAAGGACAGGACACAGGGATATAAGGACAAAGGTAAGGACATAAGAACAGGATATAAGGATAGGACATAAGGAACTAAGGATAAAGGATAGAGAAGGGAGTCAGGAGGAAGGGTGGAGAAAAGGCCCTGCAGGGTGCTCATCGGGCGGCGGGAGCTCGACGCCCGCGTCGAGGAGCTGGCCCGACGCATAACCGAGGATTACCGGGGCCGCGACCTGGTGATGGTGGGCATCCTCAAGGGGGCCTTCGTCTTCCTGGCCGACCTGGTGCGCCGCGTGGAACTTCCCCTGGAGGTGGATTTCGTGGCCGTCTCCAGTTACGGCAAGGAGACCCAGACCTCCGGGGTGGTGCGGGTGATCAAGGACCTGGACATAGACATCCGGGGCCGCGACGTGCTCCTGGTGGAGGACATCGTGGACACCGGACTCACCCTGGACTACCTCGCCCGCATGTTGCGCCAGAGGGAGCCCGCTTCCCTGGAGATATGCGCCTTGCTCAACAAGCCGGAAGCGCGTAAGGTGGATATAGAGGTCCGATACTGCGGCTTCGACATCCCAACCCTCTTCGTGGTGGGATACGGACTGGACTACGCCGAACACTACCGGCACCTTCCCTACGTGGGGGTGCTCGAGGAAGGGTCGGAGGCGCGGGAAGGCGCCTGAGCCCCGGTACCTCCGCCGATTACAGGCCTGGGCCCCCGGGGTCGAGAAAGATGATGGAGAGGACGCACGGGCGTGGCCCGGGGGTCACCTGCGGAGAGGAGGGAGAGCGCGTGCGCGACGGCGCGGGCCGGCGGGGACCGGAGGGGCGCCTGGACCGCAGGCAGGGGAACCCGAGCACGTGAGGCGTCCCGTGACGGGGGACGCGGTGAGCGGGAGGAACGGCGGGTGGGCTTGAGATCCCCCACCCGGCGAAACCCGGTGAAAGGAGAGCGGTAGGACTTGAACCCCGGCAACAAGAGGATCTGGCGGACGGCCATATTCTACCTGGTCATCGCCTTCGTCATCCTTCTGGTATGGACCAAGTCCCCGAGCATATTCGGGAGCAAGAAGGTCCACGACCTCTCCTGGTTCCAGGACCGGCTGGCAGCGGGGGAGATCGCCACCCTGACCATCAAGGACAAGGACCACGTGGTGGTGGGCACCCTCCAGGGCGGGGAGGAGTTCGAGGTTAGTTTCCCCGCCGATTACACCAGCGACCTGGTCAAGGAGATCAGCTCCTACCGGGCTAAGGCCGATTCCGCGGACCCCGAGGAGGCGCGGAGGTATGCCGCTTACCGGAACCTGGAGATCAAGGTGGACACCCAGGGCGGATTCGATTTCCTGGGGGTGGTCCTCAACCTGCTCCCCTTCATCCTCATAGTGGTCCTCTTCTTCTTCCTCTTCCAGCAGATGCAGGGAGGGGGGAGCAAGGTGATGTCCTTCGGGAAGAGCCGCGCCAAGCTGGTGTCCAAGGACCAGCCCAAGGTCACCTTCAAGGACGTGGCCGGGGTGGACGAGGCGGTGGAGGAGCTCAAGGAGATCCGCGACTTCCTGGCCAACCCGGCCAAGTTCCAGGCCCTGGGAGCCAAGATACCCAAGGGGGTCCTCCTCTACGGGCCTCCCGGCTCCGGGAAGACCCTGCTGGCCAAGGCGGTGGCCGGGGAGGCGGGGGTGCCCTTCTTCTCCATCTCCGGTTCCGACTTCGTGGAGATGTTCGTGGGGGTGGGCGCGTCGAGGGTGCGCGACCTCTTCGAGCAGGCCAAGGCCCACGCCCCGGCCATCATCTTCGTGGACGAGATAGACGCCGTGGGGCGGCACCGCGGGGCCGGACTGGGCGGCGGGCACGACGAGAGGGAGCAGACCCTCAACCAGCTCCTGGTGGAGATGGACGGCTTCGACACCAAGGCCGGGGTCATCCTCATAGCCGCCACCAACCGCCCGGACATCCTGGACCCCGCGCTGTTGCGGCCGGGTCGCTTCGACCGCCAGATTGTGGTGGACCGGCCCGACCTGCAGGGGCGCGTGGAGATACTCAAGGTGCATACCCGGGACAAGCCCCTGGCCGACGACGTGGACCTGGAGGTGCTGGCCCGGCGCACCCCGGGCTTCACCGGCGCTGACCTGGCCAACCTGGTCAACGAGGCCGCCCTGCTGGCCGCGCGCCACGGGAAGAAGAAGCTGGACATGGAGGAGCTGGAGGAGGCCATCGACCGGGTGGTGGCCGGACCGGAGAGGCGCACCCGCCTCATCAGTGATAAGGAGAAGGAGATCATCGCCTACCACGAGACGGGGCACGCCCTGGTGGCCCACGAACTGCCCAATGCCGACCCGGTGCACAAGATCTCCATAATCCCCCGCGGCCAGGCCCTGGGCTACACCCTCACCCTCCCCACCGAGGACAAGTACCTGGTGACCAAGTCCGAGCTGGTGGACGAGCTGGCCATGCTCCTGGGGGGACGGGTGGCCGAGGAGATGGTCTTCGGGGAGATCACCACCGGCGACCAGAACGACATCGAGAAAGCGACCCGCCTGGCCCGGAAGATGGTATGCGAGTTCGGGATGAGCGAGAAGCTAGGGCCCCTCACCCTGGGGCAGAAGCAGGGCGAGGTCTTTCTGGGGCGGGATCTGGTCACCCACCAGGATTACAGCGACCAGATCGCCTACGAGATAGACCGCGAGGTGAGGCGGCTGGTCGACGGGGCCTACGACCGCGCCAAGGAGATCCTCACCCGCAACCGGGACAAGCTGGACCTCATCGCCCGCACCCTCATCGAGCGGGAGACCTTGGAGAAGGAGGAGCTCCTGGCCCTGCTCGAGGGACGGGAGCTGGGCTCCACCGCACAGGAAGCACCCTCCCGCGGGGAGGAGAGGGAGGAGGCCAGGGAGACGGTGCGCCCGCCCGCCCCCATCAAGGGCAAACCCGCCATCCAGCCGGAATGAGACGCGGGCGGCCCTCCCGCGCGGCGGGCACCGCTCCCCATGGCTGACGGGACGGGAGTACGCCTGGTACGCAGGGCTCGTGTCGCCGGTAGACAGCACTCAAAACCTTCTGACACGTTTCCTCCCCGCACACTTCGGTT
>FWWL01002150.1_pt1 | contig 42585 bp, 34 predicted proteins | sample 2228331 | NCBI WGS metagenome assembly FWWL01 (sample SAMEA103939775, study PRJEB20133) | metagenome | reverse complement strand
GGGCCGGTCCGGGCGCTCGAAGCGCGGCTCGGGAGCGCGCGGCTGCATCACGGCGTCGGGCTGGTCGGACGGCACGGGGATGTCGGAGCGCGGCGCATCGGGGCGCGGTGCATAGCCACCCTGGCCGCCCTCGCTGCGGTCGAAGCGGGGGCGATCCTGCCTGTCGTTGCGGTCGAAGCGGCGCTGGCCGTTGCGGTCGTTGTTCTGCCGATCGTTGCCCTGCCGGTCGCCGTTGTTGCGGTCGTGCTGGTGGCGGTCGTTGCGGTTGGGGCGGTCGAAACGCTGGCCGTTGCCGCCCTGGCCCTCAGCCGGGCCGCCTTCCTGGCGATGGGCGCCGTTGCCGTTGTAGCCATTGCCGTTGAAGTTGGCCTGACCGCCGTCATTGCTGCGGATCTCGGGCTGGGGGCCGGCGCCGGGCTGGAAGTCCTGGGCGTCCTCGTCGCCTTCGTCGCCCTCGTCGTCATTGGTCTCGACGAAGCCGCGATTGGGCGGGAAGCTGTGGCCGAACTGCTGGGCCATCTGCTCCTGCGCCGCCAGCAGGATGCGGTAGTAGTGTTCCGCATGCTGGAAATAGTTCTCCGCCGCCACCGGGTCGCCCGACGACTGGGCATCGCGCGCCAGCTGCAGATATTTCTCGGCGACATGCTGCGCGGTGCCGCGGACCTTCACGTCGGGACCGTTGGACTCGTAGCTCCGCTGCAGCGGATTGGGCGCCTTGCGGTTGCCGTTGTTGTTGCCATTGTTGTTGTTATTGTTACGGCCGCGCATACGCCGGTTCTGACCTGGTCTCATTCGCGTCTGTCTTTTCGAAGCAACCGTTGCGGCGTCATACGCGTTCCGAAGCATGGCGGGTTGCGACGCCATGCCGGGCTGAGTTGACCTGAAGGGGCGATATGCCGTCTCTGGCCGTCACGCGCTCTTTTCCAAACCGGAGCGGTCTCCGCTCCAAGGGCCGACGAGCGTCAAGGCGCTCCCGGATGTCCAAAACTGGCTGTGTCAAGTTCCATATGTCTGCGGACTTATCCGGAGGCATCGCTTGGCCGTCGGGCTTGTCCCAAGGGCTCGGCGCTGACGACACCAGCTTCGGCTTGCTTGAGTGCATAGCGGTTTTTGGCTTGGCATCCAAGCAAATTCGCACAAATGCCTGTGCGTATCGTCAAACGGTAAACAGAAGCGCGCGCTCGTGGCCGCCGAGATCGCGCCGCGACCCGACAAATCGCAAGCCCGCCGCGCGCATCAATGCCGTCACATCGGGTCCCTGCCCGGCGCCGATCTCGATCACCGCGAGCCCGTTCGGGGCGAGCGCATGCGGCAGCGCTGTGGCCAGCGCCCGGTAGCAGGCGAGCCCGTCATCGCCGCCGTCTAGCGCCAGAAGCGGATCGTGCCCGCGCACGCCAATCGACAGGGTCGCGATCTCGGCTGTCGGGATGTAGGGCGGGTTCGAGACGATCAGGTCGAAGCGCTGGGACAGGCCTCGCGTCCACTCGCCCTGTAGGATCAAAGCCCGGTCCCCGACGCCGTTCAGCGCCGCATTTCCCATCGCCGTGACGCAAGCCTCGTCCGACAGATCGACGCCGACGCCTCGCGCGGCGCGAAATTCGGACAGGAGCGCGATCAGCAGGCAGCCGGTGCCGGTGCCGAGGTCGAGAATCGCCAGCGGCTCGTCGCGGCGGTCCTTCAAGGCGGCGAGCGACGCCTCGACCAGCGTTTCGCTGTCGGGCCGGGGCTCCAGCGTTGCCGGCGAGAGCCGGAAGGGCAGGCCCCAGAACTCGCGTTCGCCGAGAATGCGCCAGACCGGTTCGCCGCCCAGACGTCGCAGCGCGTAGGCGTCGAGCCTGTCCCGGGCGGCTGATGACAGGGGCGCGCGCGGGTCGATGCTGGCGGCATCGAGGCCGAGCGCGCCTTCCATGAGGATGCGTGCTTCAAGCGCGGCATCGTCGAAGCCGGCCGAAAGCAGCCGCGCGGTGAGCATTCTCCGCGCGACCGCGATAATCGGCAGTTCGCCCGTCAGTTGCCCTGCATCTTTTCGTTGATGCAGAAGGTCATCTTCTGGCGGATCGCCGCGCGGCCCTCGCGCGAGCCGCGCATCTCGCTCTGGCAGGCCCGGCGCGCCTGCGACTGCGTCATCGCCTTGTTGAGCATCGCTGGTTCTCCCGAGGTGGCGCGACGCAGCGCGCGCTCCTGCGCCTGCGCCGGAGCCATCGAGCCCAGCGCCATCATCGACGCCAGCGCGAACCCCGCCGCCATCTTGCCTGCTGTGAACCTGGTCATGAGCGTCTCCCGCCATCTGTGTGTTCGATGGGAGATCAACGCTTCTCGGGCTGGGAGGTTTCATCGCCTCACGCCGCGTTCGTATCGGCGAGCAGGGCGGCCTGGTGCTCGGCCGTCAGCGCGTCGATAATCTCGTCCAGCACCAGCCCCTGCATCATCTCGTCGAGCTTGTAGAGCGTCAGGTTGATGCGGTGGTCGGTGACGCGCCCCTGCGGGAAGTTGTAGGTCCGGATCCGTTCCGAGCGGTCGCCGGAGCCGATCTGCGAACGCCGGTCGGCGGCGCGCTCGGCATCGGCCCTCGTCCGCTCCATGTCGTAGAGCCTGGCCCGCAGCAACTCATAGGCGCGGGCCTTGTTCTTGTGCTGCGAGCGCTCGTCCTGCACCACGATGGCTAGCCCGGTCGGGAGATGGGTCAGCCGCACCGCCGATTCGGTCTTGTTGACGTGCTGGCCGCCCGCGCCGCCGGCCCGCATCGTATCGATACGGATGTCCTCGTCCTTCAGCACGATGTCGACATCGCTGGCGAGCGGCAGCATCGCCACGGTCGCCGCCGAGGTGTGGATGCGCCCGCTCGTCTCGGTGTCGGGCACGCGCTGCACGCGGTGGACGCCCGATTCGAACTTCAGCCGCGCATACACTCCCTTGCCGGCGATTTCGGCGATGACCTCCTTGTAGCCGCCGACCGTGCCTTCGCTTTCGGACAGGATCTCCACGCTCCAGCGGTGCTGGGCCGCATAGCGTTGATACATCCGGAGCAGGTCGCCGGCGAAGAGCGAAGCCTCGTCGCCGCCGGTGCCGGCCCGGATCTCGAGGATGACGCCGCGCTCGTCGGCGGCGTCCTTCGGCAACAGCGCGATCAGGATCTCGCGCGCCCTGGCCTCGATCTCGGCGCGGGCCGCGTCGCGCTCCTCATAGGCGAGGTCGCGCAATTCAGGGTCGGTCGCCGGATCGTCGATCAGTCCTTGAGCCTCGTCGAGCGTCGCCTGCGCCTGCCGCCAGGCCGCGATCGCGGCGACGACCGGTTCGAGTTCGTTGAGCTCTTTGGCAAGCTCGACGGTGCGGCCGGCCTCGGTCGCGTTGTTGATCTCGTCGGTGGCGGCGGCGTGGCGCGCCACGATGGCGTCGAGACGGTCTTGCGGCAGGGGCAGGGACATATGGCGGAACCCGAACAAACGAATGCAGGAGCGGCGGCGCGGGCGATGAGCCTCGCTAGACCGGCGCCTTCAGCTCGGCCGCCAGCGCCGCAAGCTGCGGGCGCAAGGAGCCGGTCCCGTCGGGCGCGGCCAGCATCCAGTCGAGCCGGTCGCGCAGCTTGTCCACGTCGAGCGCGCGCAGCATTGCCTTGACCGGGCCGACCGAAGCAGCCGTCATCGAGAAGGCGCGGTAGCCGAGCCCGATCAGCGCCATCGTCTCCAGCGGCTTGCCGCCCATCTCGCCGCAGACGGTGACCGGACAATTGGCCTCCGTCGCAGCCTCGACGATGGTCTTGAGCGCGCGCAGCGCGCCGACCGAGAGCGGGTCGAACCTGTCGGCGACGCGCTTGTTCTCGCGGTCGGCCGCGAACAGGAACTGCATCAGGTCGTTGGTGCCGATCGACAGGAAATCGGCCTCGCGGGCGATTTCGTGGATCTCGAACAGCAGCGACGGCACCTCGACCATGACGCCGAGCTGAAGGCTCAGCGTCGGCTGATGGCCCTGCTTGGCCAGCATCGCCTGCTCGCGCGTGACCAGCGTGCGCGCGCGCCGGAACTCGTCCACGGTGGCGACCATCGGAAGCATGATCTTCATGTCGCGGCCCGCGCCTGCCCGCAGCAGGGCCCGGACCTGCGCCCGCAGCAGGCGCGGCTTGTCGAGCCCGATGCGGATGGCGCGCCATCCCAGCGCAGGATTCTCCTCCTCGACGCGCTCCATATAGGGCAGCACCTTGTCGCCGCCGATGTCGAGCGTGCGGAAGGTCACCGGCCGCCCTTCAGCCTGTTCGAGCACGGCCGAATAGAGCGCCTGCTGCTCGCTCGTCGTCGGCATGTGCTGGGCGACCATGAACTGCAGCTCGGTGCGGAACAGGCCGATGCCCGAGGCGGCGGTCGCCTCCAGATTCGGCATGTCCACCAGCAGCCCGGCATTGATCTGCAGAACGATCGGCACGCCGTCCTTGGTGACGGCCGGCGCCGTCTTGAGCTTGCGGTACTGCTCCTGCTTGCGGGCGCGCAGGCGCGCCTTGTCCTTGTATGCGTTCTCGACGTCCGGCTGCGGCCTGATCTGCACCTCGCCGGCCTGTCCGTCGACGATCACGGCGTCGCCCGACTGGATCAGCGCCGTCGCGTTGACGATCTCGCCGACGGCGGGGATGCCGAGCGCGCGGGCCACGATCGCGATATGGCTGGTCGGCCCGCCTTCCTCCAGCACCAGCCCGCGCAGATGGGCGCGGTCGTAGTCGAGCAGCGCGGCCGGCCCCATCGAGCGCGCGATCAGGATCGCGTTCTCGGGCAGTTCCTCGCGGGCGACGCCGTTGGCCTTGCCCATCAGCGTGCGCAGCAGCCGGTTGGCGAGGTCGTCGAGATCGTGCAGGCGCTCGCGCAGATAGGGGTCGGTTTGCCGCAGCATTTTTGCGCGCGTGTCGGATTGCACGCGCTCGACGGCGGCTTCGGCCGTCAGGCCGGTCATCACGACCTCGCGCATGCGCCTGAGCCAGCCCTGGTCATGGGCGAACATGCGGAAGGTCTCGAGCACGTCGCGGTGCTCGCCGGTATGGGAAACGTCGCCGCGCTCGAGCAGTTCGTCGATCGAGGCGCGCATCTCCGCGATGGCGTCCTCCAGCCGCTTGACCTCGCCGGCCGGGTTCTCCGCGATCAGGTTGGTGATCGCGACGCGCGGCTCGTGCAGCACGGCATGGCCGAGGCCGACGCCGTCGGCCAGCGAGACGCCGACGCCGTGGATCGGTCGGTCGAGGCCGATCGAGGCGCCAGGTGCGGCCAGCGACTTTAGCCCGCCCGCCGCGATCATCTCCGCCATGATCATGGCGGTGGTCTGCAGGCTCTCGATCTCGTCTTCGCTGTACAGCCGGGTCGCGCGGTTCTGAATGACGAGCACGCCCATCACCGCGCCGCCGCGCAGGATCGGCACGCCGAGGAAGGAACGGTAGATCTCTTCGCCGGTCTCGGGACGGTAGGAGAAGGCCGGGTGGTTCTGCGCGTCCGACAGCGCAAGCGGTTCGGCCTCGCGCGCGATCCGGCCGACGATGCCCTCGCCGGCGCGCATGGTGGTGAGGTGGACGGCCTCGCGGTTGAGGCCCTCCGTGGCGTAGAGTTCGAGCGAGCCGTCCTCGCGCAGCACATAGACCGAGCAAACCTCGGCGACGAGATTGCCGGCGATCAGGACGACGAGCCGGTCCAGCCGCTCCTGCGGGCTGATCGACGCCGCCATCACCTCGCGAAGGCGGCGCAGCAGGACGCCAGGTCCTCCCAGAGCGCCTCGCATCGATCTCAGCCCTCCGCCCGCCTCCTCAGCCATCGCGGCTGGTGCCCTTCCAGGGATTCGACAAAGGCCGGGCGCCCACGCTTGCGGAACCCGACAACCGGAACTGACACTTGCGGTCGCGAGTCGCAAGCGGCAACCGCCCTTGCGCGCCTTCTAGCGATGCAAAGGCGTATTGGGCAAGGCCTGCGACCTGAAGGCGAGCAGGCGAGGCGGCCGCCATCTCAGTGGGGCGACGAGCCGGGCTGCGCGGCGCGTTCCCGCCGTGGCTTCGTAACGGCCGGCATTGTCTTGACGGGTTTGCGAGGCCTGTCGCCGTCGGCCGACTTCGCGGGGCTCCTGCGTGGTCCGGTCTTTGGCGGCGTCGTCTGCCGGGGAGCACCGCTGTTCGACAGAGCCGCGAGATAGCGCTGCGTCCACCAGCCGATATCGCTGGCGTCGATCACGGCATAAAGCCGCTCGAAGCGCCGGATCCGCTCGGATTTCGGCATCGCCAGCGCGGTTCGGATCGCATCGGCGACCTCGTGGGTATCGAAGGGATTGACGATCAGCGCCTCGCCCATCTGTTGGGCCGCGCCGGCGAAGCGTGACAGCACCAGCACGCCGGGATCGGCGGGATCCTGCGCTGCGACATACTCCTTGGCGACGAGGTTCATGCCGTCGCGCATCGGCGTGACGAGCCCGACCTGCGCGCGCCGGTAGAGGCCCGCCAGCGCATTGCGCGAATAGGCCTTCTTGACGACGCGGATCGGCGTCCAGTCGAATTCGCCGAGCGTTGCGTTCAGGCGGCCGGCCACCTCGTCGGATTGCCTGTCGAGCTCGGCATATTCCGGCACCTCCGAGCGCGAGGGCGGCGCGATCTGGAGCAGGCCGACGCGGCCGCGATGCTCGGGATGGCTGCGCAGGAACTGCCCGAACGCCTCCAGCCTGGGCACGATACCCTTTGAGTAGTCGAGCCGGTCGACGCCGATGACAAGCTTGCGCTCGCCAAGGGTCTCCCGCGTCGTCTTGATCGGCAGGGTCGCTGCCCGCACCGAGGCCGCCGCGAGCTTGCGGAAGGCTTCGACGTCGATTCCGATTGGGAAGGCCTGGACGCTGGTCTGGCGCCGGCCGACGCGGACGCGGTCGCCGTCGACGCTAGCGCCTGAGAGCGCCCTCAGCCCGCCGATCAGGTTTGCGGCGTCGATCTCGGTCTGCACGCCGACGAGATCATAGGCCGCCATTGTGCCGATCAGCGTGGAACTGAAGGGCAGCGCGCCGAAGACCTCGCTCGGCGGCCAGGGGATATGGTGGAAATAGCCGATCCGGTTCGTGACGCCGCGACGACGCAGTTCGGCGGCGAGCGGGATCAGGTGATAATCGTGGATCCAGATCACGTCGTCGGGCTGCAGCATGGCGACCAGCGCCTTGGCGAAGCGGCGGTTCACGCCGAGATAGCCCTCATATTCGGTCCGCGAGAATTCGGTCAGCCCGAGTCGGTAATGCATCAGTGGCCAGAGCGCGCGATTGGAAAAGCCGAGATAGTAGCTGTCGCGCTCGGCGCTCGTCAGGTCGGTGACCGCGTATGTCACCTTGCCGCGCTGGGCCGTCTTCACCGGGGCGCCGGCCGCGTTCTCCGCGACCTCGCCGCTCCAGCCGAACCAGAGCCCGCCATGGCTGTCGAGTGCCTCGCGCAGCGCCACTGCCAGACCGCCTGCCGCAGCCTTCTCCGAGCGATCGGGAATGGTGACGCGGTTCGAGACGATGACGAGGCGCATGGTCGGGACGATCTCCTGTTTACGGGCCGCTGCCAGAATTTTGACACGGGCGGCAGGAACAGAACGCGCCGGCGGGCGTAATGTTTCAGGGCGGCAGAGCGGCGCCGATGGCGACGCCATGTCGGCACGACGTCGACATCGTGACGATGGGCGCAGCCTGAAGGCACAATGTGGCGAGGTCGCGAACGCTCTCTCGCCGCGACATCGCAGGTTCGAACGCAATCTCCGCGGCCTTGAACGAATGAGGGGTTTTTGAGCGCGGGCCGCAATTTTGCCGGTTCTGGCGCTCAGCAAAGCATTCATGATGGACGTAATCGAGACGGAACATATCGACGGGGCGCGGCCGGTTGCGAGCGCGGAGGCGGGGATCGCCCTGTTTCTCGACTTCGACGGCACGCTCGTCGAAATCGCGCCGTTGCCCGACGCCGTGAAGCTCGACCGCCGGGTTGCGCCGGCGCTCGAGGCCTTGCGGCTGAACCTGAACGGCGCGCTCGCGCTTGTTTCCGGCCGGCCGATCGGATTTCTCGATAACGTGCTGGAACCTTACCGGTTCGATGCCGCCGGCTTGCATGGCGCGCAGATTCGCATCGATGGCGAAATCCGCGCGCAGGCTGATGCGCCAGACGCCATGCGCGAGGCGACGCGCGATCTCGTGCGTTTCGCCAACAGTCATGTCGGCATCATCGTCGAGGACAAGCGCATCTCGATCGCGCTGCATTGGCGCATGGCGTCCCATCTCAAGGACGAGGCGCTGGGCCTGATGCGCGCCATCGCGGCACGGATGGGTCCGGGCGTCCGCTTGCAGGAGGGCAAATCCGTCGCCGAGATCGTGCCGGCCGGCGCGAGCAAGGGCGGGGCGATCGCCTGGCTGATGCGCTCGCCGCCCTATGCCGGGCGCGTGCCCGTGTTCATCGGCGACGATATTACCGACGAGGCCGGCTTCGAGGCGGTCAATGCGCTGGGCGGCGTCTCCATCCGCATCGGGGCGGGCGAAACCTGCGCCACGCACCGGCTCGCCTCGCCGACCGATCTGCGCGCCATTCTGCTGGCCGCCGCAGAGCAAGGCGGCCTGACCTTGGCCAGCTTCTCACAGGCAAGCTCCTGACAGGAACGACGATGACAGTGACCACCACCACGGCGAGGCGGCATTCCGCCTCGCTCGATCTCGGCGTGATCGGAAATTGCTCGGTCGCCGCGCTCGTCGACCGCCGCGCGCGCATCGTCTGGGGCTGTTTCCCGCGCTTCGACCGCGACCCGGTCTTCTGCTCGCTGATCGACAACCAGGCCGATGACGGCGAAGCGATGCCCGAAAAGGGCGTCTTCGCGATTGAACTGGTCGGCATGACGCGCTGCGAGCAGGCTTACCTCGACAACACCGCGATTCTGTCCTCGGTGCTCTCCGACGATCATGGCAACGCCATCGAGATCCTCGATTTCGCACCGCGCTTCGTACGCTATGAGCGCTCATTCCGGCCGCCACAGCTCGTCCGCCGCGTGCGCCGCATCTCCGGCCGTCCGCGCATCAGGGTGGTGCTGAAGCCCTGCCTCGGTCTCGGCGAGGAACCCGACGAGATGACGCGCGGCTCCAACCATGTCCGCTATGTCGGCGCCGACCAGACGATCAGGCTGACCACGGACGCGCCGATCTCCTATGTCGTCGACGGCGTGCCCTTCGCGGTCGATCGGCCGTTCTCGTTCTTCGTCGGCTCGGACGAGGCCCTGCGCGCCGAGATCGAGACGACCTCGCGCGAGTTCCTCGACAAGACGACCGATTACTGGCGCGACTGGGTGCGCTCGCTCTCACTGCCCTTCGACTGGCAGCGCGAGGTCATCCGCGCCGCCATCACCTTGAAGCTCTGCTCCTTCGAGGAGACGGGCGCGATCGTGGCGGCGCTGACCACCTCGATTCCCGAGGCGCCCGGCACGCAGCGCAACTGGGACTATCGCTTCTGCTGGCTCCGCGACGCCTACTTCGTCGTGCATGCGCTGAACCGCCTCGGCACGACCCGGACGATGGAGGATTATCTCGGCTTCATCACCAACATCGTCGATACGTTCTCGGAGAGCGGCTCCGAGCATCTGCCGCCGCTCTATCCGATCACGCGCGGCGGCACGCTTGAGGAGTTCGAGGCCCCGAACCTGTCGGGCTATCGCGGCCATCAGCCGGTGCGGTTCGGCAACGGCGCGGCGACTCAAATTCAGAACGATGGCTATGGCGCGGTCGTGCTGGCGGCGACGCATTCCTTCTTCGACCAGCGCCTGATCCGGCCTGGCAAGGAGGCGCTCTTCGGCCAGCTCGAACGGATGGGCGAACTTGCAATCGCCTATTTCGACAAGCCCGATGCCGGCCCTTGGGAGCTTCGCGAGAAACAGGTGGTGCATTCCTTTTCCAGCGTGATGTGCTGGGCGGCCTGCGACCGGCTCGCCCGTATCGCCGGCACGCTCGGCCGCGCGGACCGCAAGGACTACTGGAAAGCCGAATCGAAGCGGCTGAAGCAGATCATCGGCGAGCGCATCTGGAACGAGGAAAAAGGCCATTTCGTCTCGACCTTCGATGGGGCCGATCTCGACGCGACGCTGCTGCTCTTCGCCGAACTCGGCTTCGTCAAGGCCGACGATCCGCGCTATGTCGCGACCGTCGAGGCGATCGGCCGCGAGCTGAGACGCGGCGACATGCTGCTGCGCTACGCGACGCAGGACGATTTCGGCTTCATGCACACGGGCTTCCTGATCTGCGCCTTCTGGTATGTCGATGCGCTCTACGCCATCGGTCGCGTCGATGAGGCCAAGGAGCTGTTCGGGCGCATCCTGAAACGGCGCAACAGCTTCGGCCTGCTGTCGGAAGACGCCGATCTCGAATCCGGCGAACTCTGGGGCAATTTCCCCCAGACCTATTCCCATGTCGGCCTGATCAATTCGGCGATGCGCCTGTCGCGGAACTGGGAAGAGGCGTTCTGATCCCGGCCTCGGTCGGCGGCGGCAGCGAAACCCGCCGCGCCGCCCGCAGGATCGGCCGCTCGACTAGCCTATGCAGCAGCGTGGCGGAGGCGAGCGTGCCAATGATCACAAGGGCTGGGAACAGCCCGAACCAGACCCATCCCGCAGCCGGCAGGAGCGCCGGCAGCGCCGTCTGCAGTGTCAGCACCACCGGCATGTGCGCGAGATAGACCGCATAGGAGAGATCGCCGGCGAGATCGGCGCGCGAGGCTGCGGCAACGCTCCGAGACGTCTCGCTCCACGCCAGCGCCACGGCGACGAGCAGAGTGGCAGGCCCGCCCCAGACCAGCGCTCGCCAGAGCCCGGGATCGTCCGGATGGACAACGAGAACGCCGATGGCGAGCGCGGCGAGCGCGAACCGGACCGGGCCGGCAAACCGCAGGACGCCCGCCCGGTACAGCGCGTGCAAGGCGATGCCGGCCACGAATTCGAGGATGATCGGGTTCGACCAAAAGCGCAGCGGCAGCGATACGGGTGCGAGCAGCAGGCCGAGCGCGGCGATGGCGACGATGGTCGCAGCCGTCAGCAGCAGCGCTGGCCTTTCGCGAAAGCCGATGAACAGCGCGAAGACGGCATAGAACGCCATCTCGTAGTTCAGCGTCCAGCCGATCACGAAAAGCGGGAAAGGGCGTCCGTCGGCATTCGGCGCCGGCAGGAAGGCATAGGACGCGATGAGGGAGGCAAAGGACGCGCCGCTCCAGGCAGGGCTGCCGATCGCGATGAAGACGACGAGCATGAAGCTGGTCGTCAGCCAGTAGAGCGGCACGATCCGCGCCGTCCGCCGCAGCAGGAAAACGCGCCATCCGCCCTCGCGGCCGAAGAGCGGGGCGCTGGAATAGGCCATGATGAAGCCGGAAATGACGAAGAACAGGTCGACGCCGGCGGAGAACGGAAACAGCGACAGCGGTGAAGCGGCCGGAGAAAGGCCGAGATACGCGCTCGCGATCGCATTGCGGCTGTGTTCGACAACGACAAATCCGGCCGCGATCGCTCTCAACCATTGAATACCGTCGAGTCGACGCGTCGGGGCCATGCCTTGACCTTTCGATCCGGCCCCCGCCGATCCGCAAATCTCATGGAAACAGACCGATACGCAACAGAAAAGATCGGTAACGCCATGTCATCGTCGCGTGGCGGAACCCAGGCACCGGCAGATTGCCTGCCGCGGCCGGGGCTGGCGCGCCAGCGTGTAAGAATTCATGCGACGCGGGGAATAACCGGACGCCCAACTGCGTATTCACCAAGGCAAACGATCGCGGCGCAAGGCGCGTGACGGCTGGCGAGCCGGGCGCTACTGTGCTTTACGAAACGGAAACCATGTCGCCAGCCCGATGCGCGCAAGCGTGCGCTCACAAAGGGTGGGCGTCGGGCAAGGCGGCGCGCACCGGTCCGGCCGGGCGCTGAGCGGGGCGGGCTTGGTCGATGAGCAACTCCTTTCAGGATGGCGCGCGTTCGCCCGAGGTGCGCCGGGCGTTCGTGGCCTGCAGGCGCTGGTTCGGCGGCGTCGCGGTCTTCTCCGCGCTGGTGAACATCCTCTATCTGACCGGCTCGCTCTACATGCTGCAGGTCTATGACCGCGTGCTGACCAGCCGCTCGGTGCCGACGCTGGTCGCGCTGTCGGCGATCGTGCTCGCGGCCTTTCTGCTGCAGGGTGTGCTCGACGGATTGCGGACGCGCATGCTGGCGCGGATCGGCGCGCGCTTCGACGAATTGCTCGCGCCGCGCGTTTATCAGGTCGTCGCCGAACTGCCGCTCAAGGGCGTGCGCGGTTCCGAGGTCGTCGCGCCGGTGCGCGATCTCGACCAGGTCCGGGGCTTCCTCTCGGGGCTCGGTCCGACCGCCCTGTTCGACATGCCCTTCATGCCGATCTTCCTGATCGTCACCTTCCTGCTGCATCCCTGGCTCGGCTGGCTGACGGTCTGCGGCGCGGTCGTGATCATCGGCCTGACCCTGCAGACCGAACGGCGCAGCCAGCCGCCGGCGCGGGCTCTGGCGGAGGTCTCCGGGCACCGGCACAATCTCGTCGAGACGACGCGGCGCAACGCCGAGGTCGTCGGCGCGCTGGGCATGCGCCCGGCTTTCCTGGCGCGCTACAGCGCCATCAGCGAGCGCCATGTCGCGGAGACGCTGAAGGCGAGCGATGTCGTCAGCGGGATCGGCGCTTTCGCCAAGGTGTTCCGGCTGATCCTGCAATCGGCGTCGCTGGGGCTCGGCGCCTATCTCGCGATCAAGGGCGAGATCTCGGCCGGCGTGATCATCGCCGCCTCGATCCTGACTTCGCGCGCGCTCGCGCCGATCGAGACCGCCGTCTCCCACTGGAAGGGCTTTGTCGCCGCCCGCCAGAGCTATCGCCGTCTGGAGCGCAGCCTTGCGCTGGTGCCGGCCGACGAGCAGCGCCTGCCGTTGCCGGCCCCGGTCCGGCATCTGGTGGCCGATGACCTTGTCGTCGGCCCGCCGGGTCAGCCCAAGCCCGTCCTCACCGGCGTTGCGCTGCGTCTTGCGGCGGGGGACGCCATCGGAATCATCGGGCCGACGGGTTCCGGCAAATCGACCCTGGCGCGCGCGCTTGTCGGGGTCTGGCCGTCGCATAAGGGAACGGTCAGGCTCGACGGCGCGGCCCTCGACCAATGGGGCGACCAGCTTGGCCGCCATGTCGGCTATCTGCCGCAGGATGTTGAACTCTTCGACGGCACGGTCGCGGAGAACATCGCTCGTTTCGCGCCACGGCCCGATTCCGAGGCGGTCATCGCGGCCGCCCGCGCGGCGGCGGCTCATGACCTCATCCTTGAGCTCCCCAGAGGCTACGACACCCGCATTGGCGAGGCGGGCGCGGCGCTCTCGGGCGGCCAGCGCCAGCGCGTCGCCCTCGCGCGCGCGCTCTATGGCGACCCGTTCCTCGTCGTGCTCGACGAGCCCAACGCCAATCTCGACAATGCCGGCGACGAGGCCCTCAACGCCGCGATCCGCTCGGTCCGCGCGCGCGGCGGCATTTCCGTCGTCATCACCCATCGCCCCTCCGGCTTGGCGGCGGTCAATCTCGTCGCGATCCTGAAGGACGGGCGCATCGGCGCGGCCGGCCCGCGCGACGAAATTCTCCAGACATTGGTCCAGCCGGTGCCCAGTTCAGCGCCGGGCTCCACGCCCAGCCCGATGGTGCGACCAGCCCGCGTGGTGTCCGCATGACAGACCTCGACGCGCTCCAGACTGGTCCGACGCAGCCGAAGCCGGACTACATCCGCTCTCTGCGCAAGCAGCAGCTCATCGGCCTTGCCGTCGTCGGCTTCTTCGCCGGCACGCTCGGCGTCTGGTCGATGACGACGACCTTGCAGGGCGCTGTCGCGGCCGCAGGACAGTTCGTCGTCGCAGGCGAGGTCAAGAAGGTCCAGCACCCGACCGGCGGCGTCGTCGGCGAGCTGATGGTGCGCGACGGAGACCGTGTGAAGGCGGGCGATGTCGTGCTGCGTCTCGACGAAACGGTGGCGCGGGCCAATTACCAGATCGTCAGCAAGCAGATCGACGAATTCGCGGTGCGTTCGCTGCGGCTCGCCGCCGAGCGCGACGGCGCGGCGGGGTTCGCCTTCACCCCCGAGATCGAGAGCCGCAAGGCCAGCCCCGAGATCGCCCAGCTCATCGCGGCCGAGACCAGGCTGTTCGAGGTGAGACGTGCCGCCCGCGACGGCCAGCGCGCACAACTGCGCAAGCGCGTCGCGCAGCTGCGCGACGAGATCGCCGGGCTGAAGGCTCAGCAGGTCGCCAAGGAGCGCGAGTCGGGCATCATCGCGGTCGAACTCGTCGGCGTCGAGGATCTCTACAGGCGCAATCTGGTCCAGCTCACGCGGCTCAGCGCGCTTCAACGCGACCAGGCCGCGCTCGAGGGCCAGCGCGGCCAGCTTCTCGCCAGCATCGCCCAGTCCGAGGGCAAGATCGCCGAGATCGAACTCCAGATCATTCAGATCGACGAGGACCAGCGCGCCGAGGTGATGAAGGAACTGCGCGAGATCCAGGGCCGCGAGGGTGAACTGGTCGAGCGCCGCTCCGCCGCGCAGGACCAGCTCCGGCGCATCGACCTTCGCGCGCCCAGCAGCGGCACGGTGCATCAGTTGACGGTCCACACGCTCGGCGGCGTGCTCCAGCCCGGTGAGCCGGCCATGCTGATCGTCCCGGCCGACGAGGAACTCCAGCTCGACGCAAGGGTCGCGCCGACCGATATCGACCAGATCAGCGTCGGCCAGCCCGTCAGGGTCAAGGTCCAGGCCGGCAACCAGGCAAGCAACCCCGAACTCTCCGGCAAGGTCGCGCGCATCAGCGCCGACATCAGCCGCGACGAGCGCCAGGGTACGGTCTACTACACCGTCCGCGTCTCTCTGCCGCGCAGCGAGATGGAGCGGCTGGCCCCGGTCAGGGTCATCGCGGGCATGCAGGCGGAGGCCTATATCGAGACCGTGCCGCGCACGCCGCTCGATTTCCTGCTCAAGCCGATCACGACCCAGCTCGAACGGACGTTTCGCGAGCGCTGAGTCAGGCTTGCGCTGCCGGCTCGATCGCGACCAGGAGATCGCCGGCGGCGACCGTCGCTCCCGGCTTGGCGCCGAGCCGGATCACCGTGCCTGTGGCGGGGCTTTTCAGCTCCATGAACAGCTTCATCGATTCGAGCACCGCGACGACCTGACCGGCGCTGACAGCGTCGCCCTCCGCGACATGCAGCGAGACCAGTGTGCCGGGCATGCCGGCGCGCACCGCATCTCCTGATTCCGCGCCTGCTCCGCGCGCGGCCGCCGCCGCCTCGACCGCAAGCATGAGCGCGACGCGGCCCTCGAAATCGCGATGGCGCAGGAAGACGCCGTCGGGTTCCGTCACCGCGATTGCCTGCGAGCGCTGCCCGTCGATCGCGACGCTCCAGCTCTGCGCATCGACCGGCGTCACCGCGACGTCGAAGCGCCGCTCGCCGGTGGACAGGCGCAGGAAGCCTTCGTGGATTTCGGCGCGCCATGACATGGCCTCGCCTTGCGGCCCGACCGCGACATGGCTCGCCGCCGGCCTGCCCGCCAGAGCGAGCAGACGGAAGCTGCCGAGATCGCCCCATGGGCCGGCGGCCTTGCCGGCCTTTTGCTGCGTCAGCCAGATCGCGACCGCGACTGCATGGCTTGCGTCGCTGTCGCCGACAGGCGGCCGCCAGCCTTCAGGCCAGGTCTCGGCGAGGAAGAGTGTCGTCGCCCGCCCGTCCGCAAAGGCCGGCTGGCGCAGCGCATCGACGAGGAAGGGGCGGATCGTCGAGGGGCCGAGCACGGCCATGCGCTCCAGCCCGTCGCCGAGCTTGCGGACAGCCTCCGCCCGGTCGCTGCCATGCGCGATCACCTTGGCCAGCAGCGAATCGTAATGCGGCGACACCCCGCTGCCGGCCGCGACGCCTGAGTCGGTGCGCAGGCCCGGCGGCGTCGCCCATGCGCGGATCAGGCCGGTGTCGGGCCGAAAGCCCTCATCGGCGCGCTCGGCCGTGACGCGGGCCTCGATCGCGTGACCAGTACAGGTGATCTGGTCCTGGCGCAGCGGCAGCGTCTCGCCGGCGGCGATCCTGATCTGCCAGTCGACAGGGTCGAGCCCGGTGATCGCCTCCGTGACCGGATGCTCGACCTGCAGCCTCGTGTTCATCTCGAGGAAGAACACGCCCTCCGTCGCCGCATCGACCAGAAACTCGACCGTGCCGAGATTGTCGTAGGCGATCGCCCGCGATAGCCGCAGCGCATAGTCGTGCAGGGCGGCGCGTGTTCCGGGCTTCAGGTTTGGCGCCGGCGCTTCCTCCAGCAGCTTCTGGTTCGAGCGCTGGACCGAGCAGTCGCGCTCGAACAGATGGACGATGTTGCCGTGCCGGTCGCCGGCGATCTGCACCTCGACATGGCGCGGCCGGGTGACGAATTTCTCGATCAGCAGCCGCCCGTCGCCGAAGGCTCCTTGCGCCTCGCGCGCTGCCGCGACGATCGCGCCGTCCAGTTCCGCCTCGTTGACGACCTTGCGGATGCCCTTCCCGCCGCCACCGGCCGAGGCCTTCACCATCACCGGCAGGCCGACGCGCAGGGCTTCCGCCCGCAGCACGGCCGGTGACTGGTCGGCGCCGTCATAGCCGGGCACGCCCGGCACGCCGGCGTCGCGCGCAATCTGCTTGGAGCGGATCTTGTCGCCCATCGCATCGATGGCCGATGAGGATGGCCCGATGAAGACGATGCCGTTCGCCTCGCAGGCAGCGATCAGGTCAATCCGTTCCGACAGGAAGCCGTAGCCCGGATGGATCGCCTGCGCGCCTGTCGAAAGCGCCGCCTCGATGATGCGATCGGCGCGCAGATAGCTCTCGCGGGCAGGGGCGGGGCCGATGTGAACCGCCATATCGGCTTGGCGGACATGAAGCGCATCCTTGTCCGCGTCGGAATACACCGCGACCGAGCGGATGCCGAGTTTGCGGCAGGTCGCAATGATGCGGCAGGCGATCTCGCCGCGATTGGCGATCAGGATGGTCGAGAACATGGTGGCCATCACATCCGATACACAGGGCGGGGGCTCGTATCGCGCGCCTCGCCGGCCGCGAGCGACAGGCACAACCCCAGCACATCGCGCGTTTGGCCGGGCTCGATGATGCCGTCGTCCCAGAGCCGGGCGGTAGCGTAATAGGGGTCGCTCTGTTCCTCGAACTGGGCCCGCGTCTTCGCGTCGAGTTCGGCGATCGCCGCCTCGTCGGCATGGCCCTTCAGCGATTGCCGGCGCAGTTCGGTGACGACATTGGCCGCGACCTCCGGGCTCATCGTGGCGATGCGGGCGTTTGGCCAGGAGAACAGGAAGCGCGGGCGGAAGCCGCGCCCGCACATGCCGTAATTGCCGGCGCCATAGGACCCGCCGATCAGCACCGTGTATTTCGGCACGCGTGCATTCGAGACTGCATAGACCAGCTTGGCCGAATGTTTTGCGATGCCGCCGCGCTCGGCTTCCGTGCCCACCATGAACCCGGTGATGTTCTGCAGGAAGAGCAGCGGGATCTGGCGCTGGTCGCAGAGCTCGATGAAATGCGCGCCCTTGATGGCCGCTTCCGAGAACAGCACGCCGTTATTGGCGATGATGCCGACGGGATGGCCGTGGATATGGGCGAATCCCGTCACCAGCGTCGCGCCGTAATCCGGCTTGAAGGCGTTGAAGGCGCTGTCGTCGACGATCCGGCCGATCACCTCGCGCACGTCGTAGGGGCGGCGCAGATCGGTCGGGACGAGATCGACGAGGTCGGCGGGATCGAGCTTCGGTGGCTTCGCGGCCTGTGGCGGTGGTTTCAATCTGCCGTTTTCGGCGAGCGAGCCGACGATCTCGCGCAGTTTCGCCAGCCCCTCCATCTCGGTCAGGACCATATGGTCGGCCACGCCAGACACCTGCGTGTGCATCTCGGCCCCCCCCAGCGTCTCGCCATCGACGACCTCATGGATGGCGGCTTTCACGATCGGCGGGCCGCCGAGATGAATCCGGCCCGTGCCCTTGACCATGATCACCTCGTCCGACAGCGCCGGGATATAGGCCCCGCCTGCCGTGCAGCCGCCGAAGACCAGCGAAATCTGCGGGATGCCCGCCGCCGACATCCGGCACTGGTTGTAGAACGAGCCGCCGAAATGGTCGCGGTCGGGGAAGACGCGGTCCTGCTCGGGCAGGAAGGCCCCGCCGCAATCGACGAGATAGAGGCAGGGCAGCTTGTGCTCTTCGGCGATCTCCTGCGCCCGCAGGTGCTTACGCACCGTCTCGGCGAAGAAGGAGCCGCCCTTCACCGTGGCGTCGTTGGCGATCAGCACGCAGGCGCGCCCCTGCACCATGCCGATGCCGGTGACGATGCCCGCGCCGGGCACCTCGTTGCCGTAGAGCCCCCAGGCCGCCAGCGGCGACAATTCCAGGAACGGCGTCTGCGGATCGAGCAGCAGGTCGATGCGCTCCCGCACCATGATCTTGGAGCGCTGCTCATGGCGCGCCCGCATTTTCTCGCCGCCGCCGCCGGCGACCAGGGCATGGCGCTCGCGCAGGGTGGCGAGCATTACGGCGAGCGGGGGAGGGGTGGTGGAGGTCGTCTGGCCGGCCTGCGTCATGTCTCGTCCCTGTCCAGCCTTGGCCGTCTTTGCGAGCGGAGCGAAGCAATCCTGCGTCTCGCGCCGACCTCTGGATTGCTTCGCTGCGCTCGCAATGACGGGTTGAACGCCATCGCGATTTCACCTACCGTCCGTTAGGTAGGCGGAACGAGCCACCAAGGTCAAGTTGGGAGAACGCCATGTCGGCCGTCGAGAAACATTCGGGCGAAGCCCCGCGCCGCTCGCCCTATTTCACCGAGGAGCACGAGGCGCTGCGCGATCAGGTCCGCCGCTTCGTCGAGACCGAGATCAAGCCCTATGCGCTCGCCTGGGAGGAGCAGGGTTTCGTGCCGCGCGAGGTGCTGAGGCGCATGGGCTCGCTCGGCTTCTTCGGCATCCGCTACCCGGCCGAATATGGCGGCTCGGACATGGACACGATGGCGACCGCGGTGCTCGCCGAGGAGCTCGGCCGCTCGACCTTTTCGGGCGTGGCGATCACCGCGCTGGTCCATACCGACATGGCCTCGGTCCACATCGCCAATGCCGGCTCTCAGGCCCAGCGCGACAAGTTCATGCCCGGCATCATCGCCGGCGAGAAGATCGTCGCGGTCGCCGTCACCGAGCCCGACGCCGGCTCCGACGTGAAGGGCATCCGCACCACGGCGCGCCGCGAGGGCGACAGCTACGTCCTGAACGGGGCCAAGGTCTTCATCACTAACGGCGTCCATGCCGATCTCTACTGCGTCGCCGCCAAGACGGACCTGTCGGCCAAGCCCTCGCAATCGGTCTCGATCTTCCTCGTCGAGAAGGGCACGCCCGGCTTCAAGGTGGCGCGCGAGCTCGACAAGCATGGCTGGCGCTCTTCCGACACCGCCGAGCTCGTCTTCGAGGATTGCCGCATCCCGGCGGAAAACATCCTCGGCCAGGAGGGGCGCGGCTTCTACGCGATCATGAGCAATTTCCAGAACGAGCGCACCGTGATCGGCGCGATGGCGATCGGCGAGGCGCAGGCGGCGATCGACCTCACCCTCGACTACGTCCGCACGCGAAAAGCCTTCGGCGCGCCGCTCTGGGACAAGCAGGCCATCCGCCAGAAGCTAGCGACGCTGGCGAGCAAGGTCGAGGCCGGCCGCCAGCTCGTCTATCACGCTGCCTATCTGGATTCGCAGGGCTTCGACGCGACCCGCGAGGTCTCGATGGTGAAGGCGTATTGCGGCGAACTGGTCAACGAGGTGATGTATGCCTGCCTGCAGTTCCATGGCGGCATGGGTTTCATGCGCGAGAGCACGATCGAGCGCATGACCCGCGACGCCCGCGTCCAGTCCATCGGCGGCGGCGCGACCGAGGTGATGCTCGAAGAGGTCGCGAAGCGGCTGTGAGCATCATCCGTCATTGCGAGCGAAGCGAAGCAATCCAGGGGGACGTAGCGCTCGACGTCCCCTGGATTGCTTCGTCGCTTCGCTCCTCGCAATGACGGGGCGGCGATGAGCTTCACGCCATCCAAACTCGCTCCCGAATCCAGCTCCCGGCGGCTCATCCTCGACACCGCCGCGCGCCTGCTGCGCTCGGGCGGCTACCACCAGACCACCCTGCGCGAGGTCGCCGAGGCCGTGGGCATCCGCAAGGCGAGCCTCTACTACCATTTCGCCTCCAAGGAGGAGATCGTCGAGGCCGTCGCCAATGACGGCGTCCGCTTCGTCCATGAGGCGGTGTCGCAGGCGCTGGCCGACAACGACGACGCCCCTCCGCGCCAGCGGCTGGAGGCGGCTATCACAGCCCATCTCACCGCGCTGCACGGCAACAGCGACTACACCTCCGCCAGCATCAAGGCTTTCAGCTTCGGCGCGATCCCCGCGCCCGACAGCGTGCGCCGGGTCCGCCGCGCCTATGAGGAGGTCTGGCGCGGATTGATCGCGGAGATGCAGGCGGCCGGAATACTGTCGCCCGAGCGCTCGGCCGAGACCTTGCGCTACTTTCTGCTGGGTGCGCTCAACGGCTCGATCGACTGGCAGCGGCCGGGCCGCTTCGACGCCACCGAGCTGGCGCGCGAATTCACGGCGCTGATCGCGCCGCATAACGATGGCGTGAAACCCTAGCGACTTCCTCCGCGCCTGTGCTCAGATGGCGCGCGACAGGAATGCTGCGCCGCACCCCAAAAGCGGGCCGGCGCATTGAGGCAAGGTAACGCGCGGGCATGGAATCCATCTACTGGTCGATCACATACGCCTGCCACCGCAAATGCGTGCATTGCTACGAGGACAAGTTTCGGCCTTACGTCCGTAACGCGTTGGGTGACGTCGTCGGCCAGACGATGCAGAACTGGCCGCGCGTGCTCGAGAACCTGCCCGAGGCCATGACCTATCTCGATCTCGAGCAGCCCATCCCCGGCGGCGGCTGGCAGGAGCGGCGCGGCCGCATCATCCTGTCGGGCGGCGAGGTGCTGATCGACGCGATCCGCGAGCCGGCGCTTTATCCGCTGTTGGAGGCCCTGCGGGAGCGCTATGCCGAACGCGGTGGCGTCAACGTCGTGGTCCAGACCACCGGCGACCTTCTGACCGAACAGATCATCCATGAGCTGGTTGAACGCGGCGTCTGGATGATCTCGGTCGCCGGCATGGACGATTTCCATGTCGGGCTGGAGGGAGCCAAGCGCGATCCGTTGCAGGCGCGGCTGATCGACTGGTTCGAGGCTGCGGGCATGCAGCGCTCCGGCCTGCAGCATCAGACCCGCAAATGGCATGAGGAGGAGGGGCCGATCTTCTCCTTCTTCGGCGCGACGCCCGACGCCTGGATCGGAAAGCTCTGGCCGCGCGGCCGGGCCTGGAAGAACGGCCTCTCGACCGCGACCATGGCCGACAATTTCTGCAATCGCTGGTCGGGGGGCCTGGGCTTCCTGAACCACCGCTACTCTGGCTCCGAGGTCGCGATCGACGCGGCCGGCGACGTCTATCCCTGCTGCATGAAGACGAAGCTGCCGATCGGCAACCTGACCGAGGAGCCGCTGATCGGCATCCTCGATTCGCTGGTCGGCCATCCGGTCTACGAGGCGATCAATGCGGGCCATCCCGAGCGGATGGGGCTTCAGCACGGCTGGGATTTGGACACCTACATCGCCAAGGCGCAGACCGTGCAGCCCAAGGGCGGCGAGTACCGCAATCTCTGCATCGGCTGCGACAAATTCCACGAGGAGGTGCTCGGCCCCGTCATCGCCCGCATCCGCGAGGAGCGGCTGGGTGGCGCGCGCCGGGTGGCGGCGGAGTGATTCGTCATTGCGAGCGCAGCGAAGCAATCCAGCGTCTCGCGCTAAGCCCTCCTGGATTGCTTCGCTGCGCTCGCAATGACGATTCCACGCGAGCAAGACTGATCGCGATCAAAGGAGCCGCCTCATGATCACCCGCCGCGACACGCTTCGCCTCGCCGCCGCCGCCGGCGCATCGAGCCTGATCGGCCCCGCGCTTGCCCAAGGCCGGCCGGTCACCGCCGCCGACTGGCCGGCCATCGTCGCCAAGGCGAAGGGGCAGACCGTCTACTGGAACGCCTGGGCCGGCGACGAGCGCACCAATGGCTTCATCGCCTGGGTCGGGCAGGAGGTGAGCAAGGCCTATGGCATCACGATCAACCATGTCCGGCTGCGCGACACGGCGGAAGCCGTCACCCGCGTGGTGGCGGAAAAGCAGGCCGGGCGCGAGAGCGGCGGCAGCGTCGACCTGATCTGGATCAACGGCCCAAACTTTCTGGCGATGAAGAACCAGAAGCTGCTCTACGGCCCCTATGTCGAGGCGCTGCCGAACTGGGCCTATGTCGACATCACGAAGAAGCGCTCCAACATCGTCGATTTCACCGTGCCGGTGGAGGGCCTCGCCACGCCCTGGCGCATGGCGCAGGTGGTGTTCCTCTATGACAGCGCCCGCACGCCGGCCGCCAGCCTGCCGCGCTCGGTGCCCGCGATGATCGGCTGGGCCAAGGCCAATCCCGGCCGGCTGACCCATCCGACGATCCGCAATTTTCTCGGCTCGACCTTCCTGAAGCAGGCGCTCTACGAACTCGCGCCCAACCCCGAAATCCTCGACGCCGCGCCGGACGATGCCGGTTTTGCCGCCACCACCGCCCCGCTCTGGGCCTGGTACGAAGAACTCAAGCCAAACCTCTGGCGGCAGGGCAGGGAGTTCCCCGAGACCGGGCCGGCGCAGCGGCAGCTTCTGGTCGATGGCGAGATCGACTTCTACATCTCCTTCAGCCCGGCCGAGGCCGCGACCGGGATCGCCAACCGGCAACTGCCCGAGACCGCGCGCGTCTTCGTGCTCGAGCGTGGCACCATCGGCAACACCTCCTTCGTGGCGATACCCTACAACGCCGCCAACTCCGAGGCCGCGATGGTGGTCTCCAATTTCCTGCTCGAGCCGGCGACGCAGGCTCGCGCCCAGGACCCGCGCAACATGGGCAATTTCACCGTGCTCGACCTCGACAAGGTCCCCGCCGCCAGCCGCGCCCTCTTCGCGCGTCCCGACGGCGTGCCGGCGCTGCCGACCAATGCCGAGCTCGGCACGGTCCTGCCCGAGCCGCACCCCGCCTGGATGACCCGCATCACGACGGAGTGGGAAAAGCGCTATGTGCGGTAACCTCGTCATTGCGAGCACAGCGAAGCAATCCTGCGGGGCGTCGAGCGCGCGGCTCTGGATTGCTTCGTCGCTGCGCTCCTCGCAATGACGGAAAGGCGCGTCGAACTCGGTGTGATCGTCCCGACGCTCAACGCCGCCACGTCATTGTCCAACAGTCTCGCTCAGTTCGAGGCCGCCCGCGCGTCCGGACTCGTTACCGAGATCGTCGTCAGCGACGGCGGCTCGCGCGATGAGAGCGTCATGATGGCGCAAACAGCTGGCGCGATCATCGTGACCGGTCCACCCGGCCGCGGCGGGCAACTCGCCCTCGGTGCGCAAGCCGCCCAAGGTGACTGGCTGCTCTTCCTCCACGCCGACACCCGCCTCGATCCCGGCTGGGAAGCCGCCGTGACCGCCTTCATCGCCGAGAAAGGCGAGGGCCACGCCGCCGCCTTCGCCTTCGCGCTCGACGACGAAGCTCCGGCCGCCCGCCGCCTCGAACGCATGGTCGCCTGCCGTTGCCGCTGGCTCGTACTGCCCTATGGCGACCAGGGCCTGCTGATCTCCCGAAAACTCTACGACGAACTCGGCGGCTTTCGGCCGATGCCGATGATGGAGGACGTCGATCTAGTCCGTCGCATCGGACGCAAACGTCTGACGATGCTGGGCCACCGTGCCGTCACCAGCGCCGCGCGCTACCGCCGCGACGGCTATCTCCGGCGTTCGGCGCGCAACCTGACTTGCCTGTCGCTTTTCTGCGTCGGCGTGCCGCCACGCCTGATCGCAAGGCTGTATGGCTGACGCGATGCGGCAAACGCTGATCATCATGGTCAAGGCGCCCATCATGGGGCGCGCTAAGACGCGGCTCGCCCGACAGATCGGCGGCGTCGAGGCGTTGCGATTCTACCGCTCGGCGACAGCCGGCCTGTTGCGCCGCGTGGCGCGCGATCCGCGCTGGGAGACGGTGCTGGCGGTCGATCCGCCGCGCGCCTGCCGGTCCTGCTTCTGGCCGGCCCGCCTCGATCGACTGCCGCAAAGCCGGGGCGATCTCGGCGCCCGCATGCTGGACCAGTTCGCGCGAGCGCCCCATGGTCCCGCCGTGCTCATCGGTTCCGACATCCCCGGCGTCGCCGCCCGCCACATCGCGGCGGCCTTCGCCGCCTTGCGCCGGCACGACGCCGTCTTCGGCCCGGCCGAGGATGGCGGCTACTGGCTCGTGGGCTTAAGCGCCGGCCATCGTCCCTCCAAGGCCTTCGACGGCGTGCGCTGGTCGAGCGAGCATGCGCTCGCCGACAGCCGCGCCAGCCTCGGCGACAGCCGCATCGCGCTCGTCGAAACCCTGTTCGACGTCGACAACGCGGCCGACTGGCGGCGCTGGCGCGCGCTGCCCGTTCCGGTCGGAGCGCGCTGATGCTGGCGCTGATCCCGCCCGTAACCTTGTTCCTGTTTCTCGCGCCGGTCGCGGTCGGGCTCGCCGGCACGCTCTTGCCCGCCTTCGGCTATCTGCCCGCGATCGGCGCGACCGGCTTTTCGCTCGCGCCTTGGCGCAGCCTGTTCGACTGGCCGGGCTTCGGCTCGGCGCTGCGGCTGACCTTCAGCGTCGGCGCGCTCGCGAGCCTGCTCTCGCTGGCGGGCGCCGTTGCGCTCGTCGCGAGCCTGTCGGGCACGCGCTGGTTCGCCCGCTTTCAGGCCGCGCTGACGCCGCTTCTGGCCTCGCCTCATGCGGCCATCGCGCTGGGACTGGCCTTCCTGCTTGCGCCCTCGGGCTGGATCGTCCGGCTGATCTCGCCGGAGCTGACCGGCTGGACGCGGCCGCCGGGCGATCTCGTCACCATCCGCGACCCTCATGGATTCGCCCTCGTCGCCGGCCTGCTGACCAAGGAAATCCCCTATCTCGCCATCGCGCTGACCGCTGCGCTCGGTCAGGTTCCCGCGCAGCGCCTCACCGCCTGCGCCCGCGCCATGGGCTATTCCCGCAACACCGCCTGGCTCAAGCTCGTGTTGCCTCAGCTCTGGCCGCAAGTCCGGCTGCCCTTCTACGCCGTCGTCGCCTATTCGCTCTCGGTGGTCGATCAGGCGCTGGTGCTCGGGCCGGGCAACCCGCCGCCGCTGGCGGTTCTCGCAGCGCGCTGGTTCTCCGATTACGACCTCGCGCAATACCTGCCCGCCGCCGCCGCCGGCATGCTTCAGCTCGGGCTGGTCGTGACCTGCCTGCTGCTCTGCCGTTGCGTCGAGTTCGCGCTGGCCTTAGCCGGCCGGCTCTGGGTCGAACGCGGCCGGCGCTCTGGCGCGGGCGACTGGCTGCTGCCGCTCGCAGCCGCGCCGACGGCCGGCGTGCTGGCGGCTGGCCTGCTGGCTCTGCTGGCGCTGGCGCTCTGGTCCTTCGCCGCGAGCTGGCCGTTCTCGGCCGCGCTGCCGCGAAGCTGGACCCTCGCCGCCTGGATGAGCGCATCCGGGCCCCTGCAATCCAGTCTGGAGGCCACCTGCCTGATCGCCTGCGCCGCGACGCTGATCGCGCTGATCCTGTGCCTCGGCTGCCTCGAACAGGAATCGCGCCGCGCCCGAAAGCCGGGAAACGGCGTGCTCTGGCTGATCTATCTGCCGCTGCTCGTGCCGCAGATCGCCTTCCTGTTCGGTCTGCAGGTCGCGCTGGTGCGGCTGCGGCTCGATGGCACGATGCTCGCCGTGATCTGGGCCCATCTCGTTTTCGTGCTGCCCTATGTTTTCCTGAGTCTCGCCGACCCTTGGCGCGCGCTCGATCCGCGCTACGCCAGAAGCGCGGCCAGTCTCGGCGCGTCTCCAAACCGCATCCTGCTGACGGTCAAGCTGCCGATCCTGCTGCGGCCGATCCTCGTCGCAGGCGCGGTCGGAATCGCCGTAAGCATCGGGCAGTATCTCGCCACCGTCTTCGCGGGCGCGGGCCGTGTCGCCACCATCACCACGGAAGCGCTGACGCTGGCGAGCGGGGCCGACCGCGCGACCATCGGCGTGCTCGGCTTCGCGCAATCGGTCGTGCCTCTCCTCTGCTACGGCCTCGCATTGACGCTGCCACGCCTGATCTTCGCAAACCGCCGGGGTCTGGCATGACGAACGACCGCATCCGTGGCGCGCTCGCCTTGCAGGGCGTCACGATCAGGCTCGGCGGCGCGACCCTTATCGACCGGCTCGATCTCGTGATCCCGCCGGGCGACGTCGCGACCGTGATGGGGCCGAGCGGCTCGGGCAAATCCAGCCTGCTCGCCTATGTCGCGGGCTTCCTCGATACGCGGGCGTTCAAGGCGCAAGGCGCAATCCTCATCGACGGCGTCGACGTCACGCGCGAAAAGCCGGAGCGGCGGCGCATCGGCCTGCTCTTCCAGGACGATCTGCTGTTTCCGCATCTGTCCGTTGCCGGCAATCTGCTGTTCGGCGTTCCGGCGGACATTGCAAACCGGGCCGAGCGGCAGGCTCTGGCCGAGGCCGCTTTGGCGGATGCCGGGCTTGCCGGTTTCGGCGCGCGCGATCCCGCGACGCTGTCGGGCGGCCAGCGCGCCCGCGTCGCACTGATGCGGGTGCTGCTGTCGCGGCCGCGCGCGCTCCTGCTCGACGAGCCGTTCTCGAAGCTCGACGCCGAACTGCGCGGCTCGTTCCGCGCCATGGTCTTCGAACAGGCGCGGCTGCGCGGCCTTCCGGTACTGATGGTGACGCATGATCCCGACGATGCGAAAGCTGCCGGCGGCGTGGTCGTGCGATTGGCCTGACATCACCAGCCTTCGATAGTCACCTCGCCGTCATTGCGAGCGCAGCGAAGCAATCCAGCATCTCGCGCCGCCCTCTGGATTGCTTCGCTGCGCTCGCAATGACGGGGAGCGCTGCATCTGTCGGGCTTGCCGACCGCTGCTGTGATGCATGCAGCCGTCGCGCCGGCGGCGGCTGACAGGGACCGGCTGCGCGGTCTAGCCTGCGGGCTCGATCCAGCGACGAGGACTAGCCCCGCATGCGCGCCTTCTACCATCCCGAGCAAGCCCTGCACGATCCGCAGCAATATATGCGCTTCGGCCGGATCGTCGCGCCCAAGGACCTGCCCGAGCGCACGGCGCAGCTTCTCGCGGCACTGGAGCGGCACGGCATCGCGCCCGAATTGCCGGCCGCCCATGGCAAGGAGCCGATCCTCGCCATCCACAGCGAGGGTTTCGTCACCTTTCTGGAGACGATCTGGCGGCGCTGGCTCGAACTGCCCGAGCGCGGGCCGGAAGCCTGGCCCAACACCTTCCCCTACTGGTCGGGCCGCACCGACGAGGCGATGCGTCCGCCCTGCCGCCCGACCGGGATCATGGGCCAGCTCGGCTGGTATCTCGGCGACCTCTCCGTGCCGGTCGGCGAGCATTGCTGGACATCGACGTTGCGCTCGGCCGAGACGGCGGTGTCGGGCGCGGACGCAGTGCTCGGCGGCGAGCGCGCCGTCTATGCGCTGTGCCGCCCATCCGGCCATCACGCCCGCGCCGACCGCGCCACGGGCTTCTGCTACATCAACAACACGGCGATCGCGGCGCAGCGCCTGCGGCAAAAATTCGGCAAGGTCGCGATCCTCGACGTCGACGCCCATCACGGCGACGGCACGCAGCAGATCTTCTACCGCCGCGACGACGTGCTGACGATCTCGGTCCATGCCGATCCGTCGAACTACTATCCCTTCTTCACCGGCTATGCCGACGAACGCGGCAACGGGCCGGGCGAAGGCTTCAACCTCAACCTGCCGCTCGCCCATGGAGCGGGTGGGGCGGCGATGGCGACGGCGGTCGATGAGGCGGGGAGGGCGATCCGCGATTTCGGAGCCGAGGCGCTTGTGATCGCGCTCGGCTACGACGCCCACAAGGACGACCCGATCGGCGTGCTCAAGCTGGAGAGCGCGGATTTCGGGACGATCGGCGCGCAGGTGAAGGCGATGGGGCTGCCGACGCTCGTGGTGCAGGAAGGCGGCTACGCGATCGAGGCGATCGGGGCGTGTCTGGATGCGTTTTTGGGCGGGTTCAAGGACTGACTGCGCCGCGTCGAGCGCTGGAAGAACCCCTCTCCCGGATGGGAGAGGGGCAGGGGTGAGGGACCGCCGCTGGTTACAAGGGGCGAAACGGTGCCGTTGCGCCTTCTTGCTGCAACGGCAGGCCCTCATCCGGCCCTCCGGGCCACCTTCTCCCATCCGGGAGAAGGGATAGAGGCGGCAGCGCTCCGGCTCGATTAGATCACAGCCTCGATCAAAAACGGCCCCTTCCGCGACAGCGCCGCCTTGAACAGCGTCGCAAATTCCTCCGCCGTCGTCGCCCGCGCCGCCTCGACCCCCATGCCCTTCGCCATCATCACCCAGTCGAGCGCGGGTTCGTCGAGGTTCAGCATCAGCTTGGCGTTGCGCCCGAATTCGTTGACGCCGACGGCGCGCATCTCGCCATGCAGGATCTGGTAGGTCCGGTTGGCGAAGACCACCGTGACGATGTCGAGATTTTCGCGCGCCTGGGTCCACAGCCCCTGTACCGTGTACATGCCCGAGCCGTCGGCCTGCATGCCGATGACCTTTCGATCCGGGCAGGCGACGGCAGCGCCGATCGCGAGCGGAATGCCTTCGCCGATCGCTCCGCCGGTGAGCTGGATATAGTCGTGCTGCGGCGCGCGGTGGCATTGCTGGTAGAAGACGCGGCCTGAACTGACCGACTCGTCGCAGACGATGCTGTTCTCCGGCAGCAGCGTCGCCACGATGGTGCAGACCTTGTCGGCGTCGAGCGCGCCCGTCGGTAGGCCTTCGCCCGGCTCGGCCGGCGCAGCGATGAAGGCCGGCTGCGCTCTCGTCGCACCAAGTTCGTCGGCGAGCGCGTCGATCGCGCCCGGCAGATCGTCGCCCGGCGAGGCGAGCGTCGTGACGATGCAACCATCATGGATCAGCCGGCCGGGCTTGCCGGGATAAGCGAAGAAGCCGACCGGGACCTGCGCGCCGATCAGCACCAAAAGGTCGATGTCCTTGAGCTGGCCCAATGCGATGTCGATCGGATAGGGCACCTTCGGCAAGGCGACGCGGCCCGCCCCGCGCTCGATGCGCCCGTTCGACATCTGGCCGATCATGCGGCAGCCGGTCGTCGCGCAGATCCGTGCCGCCATCGCCATCGGTTTTTCACGAAGGGATGAGCCGGTCATCATCAGCGCGGCGCGCGCGCCATGCTTGCGCAGGGCGCCCGCGACCTCGCGCACGGTTTCAGCGCTGACAACCTTTGCCGTCGGCACGGCGTTCGGCTTGACCTGCGCCGGCTCGACCGAGCCCCAGGCGCAATCGGCCGGCAGGATGACGGTCGTGACGCCGGGCAGCGACATCGCCGCCGCATAGGCCTCGCCGATCGCTGGGCCGACATCCTCCGGCGTCGCGATGCGTCGCACATAGTGAGACATCGGCGCGGCCAGGCTCTCGATGTCGCTGGTCAACGGCGCGTCATGGACGAGGTGGTAGGTCGCGTGGTCGCCGACGACGTTGATCATCGGCGTGCGGGCGCGCCTCGCATTGTGCATGTTGGCAAGCGCGTTCGCCATGCCGGGCCCGCAATGCAATAGCGTCGCGGCCGGCTTGTCGGCCATGCGGGCATAGCCGTCGGCCGCGCCCGTCACCACGCCCTCGAACAGGCCGAGCACGCAGCGCATCTGCGGCTTGCGGTCGAGCGCCGCGACGAAATGCATCTCGGAGGTGCCGGGATTGGCGAAGCAGACATCGACCTCGTTGACGAGAAGCGTGTCGCACAGGCGGTCGGCGCCATTCATTCGTGAAGTCCTTGGGCTGGTCGGATGAGGCGCGGTGCGCTGGCGGGTGGCAGGGGACGAACTATTTCCCGGCGTGTCAAACAAGAGAAATTCATCGCCTGCCCGCAGGACGCTGATCGACCGCTTGACGTAATTGCATATGCATTTAACCTGCCTTGGAACGAAGGTTGCATCCCGGTCGGCAATGCGGTGCGATGGCTTTTTCGCCACGCCTCGGCCGGATGTCTCACAGGGGAAAGGTCTCGTCATGACAGGTTTTTCGCGTATCGCCGCGCTCGCCGGCACTGGCTTTGCGGCTCTCGTTCTCGCCAGCGCGGCGCAGGCGCAGACCAAGGTCTCTATCGGCATTTCGGGCTGGACCGGCTTCGCGCCGCTGACACTGGCCAAGGAGGCCGGCATCTTCGCCAAGAACGGCCTTGACGTGACGATTAAGAAGATCCCGCAGAAGGACCGGCATCTCGCCATCGCGTCCGGCGACATCCAGTGCGCCGCGACCACGGTCGAGACCTGGATCGTCTGGGATGCGGCGGGCGTGAAGACCAAGCAGATCTTCCAGCTCGACAAGAGCTATGGCGCCGACGGCATGGCCGTGCGCAACGCCACGGGCTCGATCAAGGACCTCAAGGGCAAGACTGTCGCGGCGTCCGCGCCGGGCACCGCGCCCTATTTCACGCTCGCCTGGTTCCTCAAGGAAAACGGCATGTCGGTGAAGGACGTCACGGTCGTCAACATGGAGCCCGGCCCCGCCGCCCAGGCCTTCATCGCCGGCCAGAACGACGCGGCGATGACCTATGAGCCCTTCCTCTCGGCGGTGCGCGACAAGCCGGACGCCGGCAAGATCATCGCCACCACACTCGACTACCCGATGGTGATGGACACGTTTGGCTGCACGCCGGCCTTCCTCGCCGGCAACGATGCCGCAGCGGCCGCGCTGACCAAGAGCTATTTCGAGGCGCTCGACATGATCGCCAAGGAAAAGGACAAGGCCTACGGCATTATGGGCGCGGACGTGAAGCAGACGGCGGAAGCCTTCGGCAAGTCGGCCGCCTATCTGAAATGGTCGGACGCGGCTGCCAACAAGGCCTTCTTCTCCGGCGAATGGCAGGCGTTTTCAGCGAAGGCGGCCGATCTGCTGCTGGAGATCGGGCTGATCAAGACGAAGCCCGATCTGAGCACGCTGGTCGAGACGAAGTATGTGGCGGGCGGCGCAAGCTGACCGGCGTAACCATCATTCAGTCAAGCGCGGGGAACCCTCTCCCGTAGGGAGAGGGCAGGGTGAGGGGTAGGCCCTTTGACGCTGCTGCCGTGACCTAACCGCAGCCTCGCTTCGCTTGACTGGTCACACGTCCGACCCCTCACCCCTGCCCCTCTCCCTACGGGAGAGGGGTTCCCCGCGCCCTTCGACGCAGGCGATCGCCCTCCCATGAAACCCCTCCAGCCCGTCTCCGCGCCCTCGCGTGTCGCCTATGGCCTCGCCTTCTTCGCGGCCTTCGTGGCGCTGTGGTCGGTCGCGACCTTCGGCGGCTTCGTCCAGAAGCTGTTTCTCGCCGACCCGTTCACCATGCTGCGCGAGGGCTGGAGCCTGCTGTTCCAGTTCGGCTTTGCCTTCGACATCGGCATGACGATCTGGCGCGTCGTCGGTGGCTTCGTGCTGGCGGCGATCGTGGCGCTGCCGCTAGGCATCGCCATGGGGGCCTACAAGCCGATCGAAGCGCTGCTCGAGCCCTTCGTCTCGTTTGCGCGCTATCTGCCGGCCTCCGCCTTCATTCCGTTGCTCATCCTCTGGGCCGGGCTCGGCGAGGCGCAGAAGCTGCTTGTCATTTTCATCGGCTCCGTCTTCCAGCTCATCCTGATGATCGCGGTGTCGGTCGGCGGCATCAGGCGCGATCTGGTGGACGCCGCCTACACGCTGGGCGCGACGGACACCTCGGTGGTGCGCCGTGTCCTGCTGCCCAACGCCGCGCCCGAGATCGCCGAGATCTTCCGCCTCGTGCTCGGCTGGGCCTGGACCTACGTCATCGTCGCGGAGCTGATCGGCTCGTCGTCCGGCATCGGCCACATGATCACCAACAGCCAGGCGCTGCTCAACACCGGGCAGATCATCTTCGGCATCATCGTCATCGGGCTGATCGGTCTCGTCTCGGATTTCCTGTTCAAGGCGGTCAACCAGCGCCTGTTTCCTTGGGCGCAAAGATGAGCAAGCTGAGCATCGAGGGCGTCGGCAAGGTGTTTCCGGCGCAAGGCTCCGGCCAGCCCACCCGCGCGCTGACGCCGACCACGCTGGCCGTGGCCGACAACGATTTCATCACCATCCTCGGTCCCTCCGGCTGCGGGAAATCGACCCTGCTGCGCATCATCGGCGGGCTCGAGACGGCGAGCGAGGGCCGCATCCTGCTCGACGGCACGCCGGTCAAAGGGCCGGGCGCCGATCGCGGCTTCGTCTTCCAGAGCTACACGCTGTTCCCCTGGCTCAGCGTGGTCGAGAACATCGCCTTCGGCCTGCGCGAGAAGGGTGTGCCCGAGCGTGAGCGGCTCGAACTGGCGCGCGACTGGGCCGGCCGCGTGGGTTTGAGCAGCTTCATGGACCACTTCCCCAAGCAGCTTTCGGGCGGTATGCAGCAGCGCACCGCGATCGCGCGCGCGCTCGCCAATGATCCAAAGATCCTGCTGCTCGACGAGCCGTTTGGGGCGCTCGACAACCAGACCCGCGCGCTGATGCAGGAGATGCTGCTCGGCATCTGGGAGCGCGAGCGCAAGACCGTGCTCTTCGTCACCCACGACATCGAGGAGGCGATCTTCGTCGGCTCCCGCGTCGTGGTGATGAGCGCGCGGCCCGGCCGGATCAAGGCCGACATAAAGGTCGATCTGCCCCATCCGAGACCCTACACGATCAAGACCTCGCCGGAATTCGTCGCGCTCAAGGAGCGGCTGGTCGACGAGATCAGGGTCGAAGCGGTGTTGGCGGCCGAGGTGCATTGAGCGCTCCGGCGGTGATGTGGCGATGGACAGGCGTCGGCGATCCGGGCCAGCTATGACCGCAATGGGCCCGGAGACCACAGCTGCCATGATCGACGATCTCTGGACGCCGTTCCGCCTCGCCAGCGGGGCCGTGTCGCAAAACCGCTTCGTCCTCGCGCCGATGACGACCGACGCCTCCGACCCCGGCGGCATCGTGACGCCCGAGGAGTTGGCCTATCTCCGCCGCAGGGCGACGAGCGGCTTCGGCATAGCGCTGAGCTCCTGCGCCTATGTCCATGACGACGGCCGCTCCTGGCACGGCATCGGCGCGGCGGGCCCGGAGCATGACGCCAGCCTTGCGAGCGTCGCGCAGGCGTTGAAAGCCGGCGGCGGGCTCGGAATCCTGCAGATCTGTGATGGGGGCCGGATTTCGCGGCCTGCCATGGTCGGCGAGGGCCGGATGCGCGCACCCTCCGCCATCCCTTCGGCGCGGCCGGGAGCAGAGACGCCGCGTGTGATGGACGAGGCTGAGATTGAGACGCTGATCGCAGCTTTCGGCGCGGCGACGGCGCGCGCCGTCGCCGCGAGCTTCGACGGCGTCGAGCTGCACGGGGCCAACCACTACACGCTGCACCAGTTCTCATCGCCGCGCGCCAACCGGCGCGAGGATGGCTGGGGCGGCGACCGCGAGCGCCGCCAGCGCTTTCCGCTCGCGGTGGCCCGTGCGGCCCGCGAGGCGGCAGGGCCGCAGCGCATCGTGGGCTACCGGATCACGCCCTTCGAGCCGGAGCCCGACGGCTACAAGCTCGACGATGCGCTCGTGCTGGTCGACCGGCTGGCGCAGACCGGCATGGATTACATCCACGTCTCGCTCGACAATTTCCGCCTGCAGCAGCCGCAGCGCGAGGACCGTAGCTATCTCGTCCCGTCCGCCCCGACAGGCAGCGACGGCCGAAGCCCGATCGCGGCGATCCGCGATGTCGTCGCCGGGCGCTGCGCGGTCATCGCCTGCGGTGGCGTCAGGACGCTCGGCGATGCGCGCGATGCGCTCGCCGCCGGCGGCGACCTTGTCGCCGCGGCCCGCGCTCCGCTGGTCGATCCCGACTGGCTGGCGAAGCTGCGCGACCGGGCCGAGGGCGACATCATGACCGGCCTGCCGCAGGACAGGGACGCCATCGCTAAGCGCTGCGCGATCCCGTTGCGCATGGTCGACTATCTGCTCGGGCGGCCGGGCTGGATTCCGCGCGAGGGGGTGTGAGGCTGCGCGTTCAGTCGGCCCAGGGGTTGAACAGCTTGAGCGGCAGGTCGTCGAAGTCGCGCGTGTTGCGGGTGACCAGCGTGAGGCCTTGAACGATGGCGGTCGCGGCGATGAGAGCGTCGGCAGTGTCGCGAGTGCGGCCCGCGGCAATGATCCCCCAGGTCAAGGCGACTTCCTTCGAGATCGGCAGAATCCGTGGTTCATATCGGGCGACGACCTGACCCAGCCATGCGCGCAGCAATGCTGCGAAGCGTGCGTCCTTCTGGTTCTGTTTTTCCGCGCCCTTCAAAATTTCGCCGAGCGAAATGACGCTGACGAAGGCTTGGTCGAGCGGTATCGTTTCCAACCGACGCTGAACAACCGCGCTGCCTCGTCGTCCGTTCGATATCGCGTTAATATCGAACAGGAACACGTGCTTATATCAGTCGCGGGCGCTGCGGCTTTTCGACAGTTCGTCGCAGAAATCGTCAGGCCAGGGCGGGCCGCCATTGAGTAGAAAGTCGATGAAGGCTTTATCCGTCACGGGCTTCGATCGAACAGGCGTGCTCGACTGCGCTGTCATGCGTTCGAATTCGGCCAGCGACAAGACGACCGCCTTCGGCTCGCCGCGAACGGTGACTTCTTGCGGCCCCTCCGTCTGGGCCCGCTTCACGACCTCGCTGAACTTCGCCTTCGCATCCTGCAGAGCCCAGGCCATGCCGACCTCCAGACTAGTCTGACCAGTCAGCAAGTTGGGCGCGACCGCGCTCCCCGTCAACCGATCCCCATCCCCGGCAGCCGCAAGCCCTTCGCCGTCGCACACTCGCGCGCGACCTCGTAGCCCGCATCCGCATGGCGCATCACGCCTGTCGCGGGGTCGTTCCAGAGCACACGCTCCAGCCTCTTGGCGGCCTCGGGCGTGCCGTCGGCGACGATGACGATTCCGGAATGCTGGGAATAGCCCATGCCGACGCCGCCGCCATGGTGCAGAGAGACCCAGGTCGCGCCCGACGCCGTGTTCAGCAATGCGTTGAGCAGCGGCCAGTCCGAGACCGCGTCCGAGCCGTCCTTCATGCTTTCAGTCTCGCGGTTGGGCGAGGCGACGGAGCCTGAATCGAGATGGTCGCGGCCGATCACGACCGGCGCCTTCAGTTCCCCTTTGGCCACCATCTCGTTGAAGGCGAGGCCGAGCCTGTGGCGGTCGCCCAGCCCCACCCAGCAGATGCGGGCGGGGAGGCCCTGGAACTGGATGCGCTCGCGCGCCATGTCGAGCCAGTTGTGCAGATGCGTGTCATCCGGCATCAGCTCCTTCACCCTGGCGTCGGTCCTGTAGATGTCCTCCGGATCGCCCGAGAGTGCTGCCCAGCGGAACGGCCCGATGCCGCGGCAGAACAGCGGCCGGATATAGGCCGGCACGAAGCCCGGAAAATCGAAGGCATCCGCGACGCCCATGTCCTTGGCCATCTGGCGAATGTTGTTGCCGTAGTCGAGCGTCGGCACGCCCATCCGGTGGAAGTCGAGCATGGCGCGCACATGCGTCGCCATGGAGCGCTTGGCGGCCTCGATCGTGCCGGCCGGATCGCGCTCCTTGCGCTCCTCCCACTCGGCCAGCGTCCAGCCGGCGGGCAGGTAGCCGTTGAGCGGGTCGTGCGCAGACGTCTGATCGGTGACGACGTCTGGCCTGATGCCGCGCGCGACCATGTCGGGGAATATATCTGCTGCATTGCCGAGGACGCCGACCGAGACGGCCTTGCCCCTGGCATGCGCCGCCTCGATGATTTTCAGCGCCTCGTCGACGCTGTCGGCCTTTTCGTCGAGATAGCGCGTGCGCAGGCGGAACTCGATCGAGGATGGCTTGCATTCGACCGCGATCATCGAGGCGCCGGCCATGGTCGCGGCGAGCGGCTGGGCGCCGCCCATGCCGCCTAGGCCTCCGGTCAGCACCCACTTGCCCTTGAGCGAGCCGCCAAAATGCTGCCGGCCGACCTCGACGAAGGTCTCGTAGGTCCCCTGCACGATCCCTTGAGTGCCGATATAGATCCAGGAGCCGGCCGTCATCTGGCCGTACATCATCAGCCCGGCCTTATCGAGCTCGTGGAAATGCTCCCAGTTGGCATAGGCCGGGACCAGATTGGAGTTGGCGATCAGCACGCGAGGTGCGTCCGGATGCGTGCGGAAGATGCCGACCGGCTTGCCGGACTGCACCAGCAGCGTCTCGTCGGCTTCGAGCGAGCGCAGCGAAGCGCAGATCCGGTCGAAATCCTCCCAGGTGCGCGCGGCGCGTCCGATGCCGCCATAGACCACGAGTTCGCCGGGCTTTTCGGCGACGTCGGGGTCGAGATTGTTCATCAGCATGCGCAAGGGCGCTTCGGTGAGCCAGCTTTTGGCGGAAAGCACCGGACCATGCGGGCTGCGGATGACGCGGCTGTTGTCGATGCGGGTCATGGACGGCTCCGTTCGAGCGTGGCTGCCGCGTCCAGCGCGGCTTCGATGATGGCGGATAGGGCGGCTTGCAGGCTTGCGGCTTTGGTCGGGTCGAAGCTCCAGGGCGGCGCTTCCTCTGCGAGATAGGCCGACAGTGCGATCTCCATCTGGATCGCGTGGACTCCGGTTTCGGGCCGGCCGTAGTGCCGGGTGATCCAGCCGCCCTTGAAGCGGCCATTGGCGACCTGAGTGACCGGCTGGCGGGCCATGGCGGCGGTGGCCGCCGCCTCGATTTCAGGCGCGCAACTCGCACCCGAATTGGTGCCGAGATTGAGCGTCGGCAGCGTGCCGGGAAACAGCCTCGGGCTCACCGATTTGATCGAGTGGCAATCCCAGAGCAGCGCGTAGCCATGGGCTGCCTTGACCCGCGCGATCTCGGCTGCGAGCGCGTCGTGATAGGGCTGGAAATAGACCTCCCGCCGCCTTTCGATCTCGGCCGTGTCAGGCGGCGTCGTCCAGATCGGCGCGCCATCGAACGTTGTCGTCGGGACCAGTTCCGTCGTTGCCTGCCCCGGATAGAGCGAGACGCCGGACGGATCGCGGTTGAGATCGATGACATAGCGCGACAGCCCGGCCTCGACGATCGTCGGCTGATAGCGCTCGGCGAAGGCGTAGAGCGCGCGCATATGCCAGTCGGTATCCTCGATCAGCTGGCCGCGCTCGTTGAGGTCGGCATGGATATCCGGGGGTACCCCGGTGCCGGGATGCGGCATAGAGAAGATGAGCGGGGAGGGGCCCGGCGTGACAGTGACGATGGCAGTCACGCGCGCAACTCCGCGAACCCATCCAGCCCCGCCGCCTCGCCGACCGCACCCGACAGAACCAACTCCGTCGCTGCCGCCAGATCCGGCGCGAGATAGCGATCCTCCGTCAGCGGCGCGATCCGCGTCCGCAGCAGCGCCGCGACCTTCTCCAAACGCGGACTCGTCCGCATCGGGCGGTGATGCTCGATCGCCTCCGCCGCCGCCATCAGTTCGACCGCGACTATGCTCGCCGCATTCCGCGCCATGTCGAGCAGGCGATAGGCCCCATGCGTGGCCATCGAGACATGGTCCTCCTGATTGGCCGAGGTCGGGATCGTATCGACCGAAGCCGGATAGGCCTTCTGCTTGTTCTCTGAGGCCAGCGCGGCCGCCGTGACCTGCGCGATCATGAAACCCGAGTTCAGGCCCGCGTCGCGCGCGAGAAAAGGCGGCAGTCCGCTCATGACCGGGTCGACTAGCAGCGCCATGCGCCGCTCCGACAGGTTGCCGATCTCGCACAGCCCCATCGCCAGCATGTCGGCGGCGAAGGCGACCGGTTCGGCGTGAAAATTGCCGCCCGAGACGATCTCGCCCGGCCCCAGAACCAGCGGGTTGTCGGTGACGGCGTTGGCCTCGATCCCGAGCGTCGTCGCGGCGTTCCGCATCAGGTCGCCGACCGCGCCCATCACCTGCGGCTGGCACCGCAGCGAGTAGGGGTCCTGCACTTTCGAGTCGCCGAAGCGATGGCTCTCTCGGATCTCGCTGCCGCCGATCAGGTCGAGCAGGGTTGCAGCGACCCTGATCTGGCCGGGCTGGCCGCGAAGCGCCTGGATGCGCGGATCGAACGGCGTGTCGGAGCCCTTCAGCGCATCGACCGTCAGCGCGCCCGCGACCAGCGCGGCGTCGAAGACGCGGGCGATGTCGGAGAGCGCCGCGAGCGCGATCGCGGTCGAGACCTGCGTGCCGTTGATCAGCGCCAGTCCCTCCTTCGCGCCCAGCGCCAGCGGGGCCTGCCCGATCCGCGCCAGCGCCTCGGCGGCCGGCATGACGACGCCCTTCAGCCTGATCTCGCCGACGCCCATCAGCGCGGCGGTGAGATGGGCGAGCGGCGCGAGATCGCCCGACGCGCCGACCGAGCCCTTTGCGGGCACCACCGGCAGCGCGTCGGCCTTCAGCGCCCCGACGAGCGTGTCGATAACGATGGGTCGTACACCGGACGCACCGCGCGCGAGGCTCGCCGCCTTCATGGCGAGAATCAGCCGGACAACGCCGTCGGGCAAAGCCGGGCCGGTTCCGACCGCATGCGAGAGGATGAGGTTGCGCTGGAGCGTCGCGAGATCGGCATCGGCGATGCGCACACTGGCGAGCTTGCCGAAGCCTGTATTGACGCCATAGGTCACCGTGCCGGCCGCCACGATGTCGTCGACGATCGTCTGTGCGGCGGCAATCGCTGTCGCGCTCGATGCGACGAGCGCGACGGATTTGCCATCGAGCACGGCGCGCCAGTCGGTCAGCGCAGCATGGCCGGGGAAAAGGGTCAGGGGCGCGGTCATTGTCCGTTCCAGATGCGGGCGTGAAGCGGGTTGAAGCCGATGCGGTAGGCGAGCTCGGCTGGGCGCTCGATGTCCCAGATCGCGAGGTCGCAAGCCTTGCCGGCCTCCAGCGTGCCGATCTCGTCCTGGAGTCCGAGCGCTTGCGCGGCATGGCGCGTCAGCCCGGCCAGAGCCTCTTCCGGCGTCAGCCGGAATAGCGTGCAGGCCATGTTGAGCACCAGCAGGGGCGAGGTCAGCGGCGAGGAGCCGGGATTGGCGTCGGTCGCCAGCGCGATCGGCACGCCATGTGTCCGCAGCAATTCGATCGGCGGCTTCTGCGTCTCGCGCAGGAAATAGAATGCGCCGGGCAGGATGACCGCGACAGTTCCCGCTTTCGCCATCGCGACCACGCCGGCCTCGTCGAGATATTCGAGGTGGTCGGCCGACAAGGCCTCCATCTCGGCGGCCAGTTTCGCCCCGCCGAGATTGGACAATTGCTCGGCGTGGATTTTGACGGCCAGCCCTCTGGCCTTGGCGGCGGCGAAGATGCGCGCGGTTTCCTCCGGCGAAAAGGCGATGCCCTCGCAGAACACATCGACGGCGTCGGCAAGGCCATCAGTCGCGACGGCGTCCAGCATCGGGCCGGCGACGAGATCGACATAGTCGCCCGAGCGACCCTTGAACTCCGGCGGAATCGCATGCGCACCGAGGAAAGTCGTGCGCACGCCGACGGGCCGCTCGCGCCCGAGCCGCCGCGCCACGCGCAGGCATTTCGTCTCGGCTGCGATCTCCAGCCCGTAGCCGGACTTGATCTCGACCGTGGTGACGCCCTCGGCGATCAGCGCCGACAACCGCCTGTCGGCGCTGGCGAAAAGCGCGGCCTCGCTTGCCGCCCGCGTCGCGGTGACCGTCGAAAGAATGCCGCCGCCGGCGCGCGCGATCTCCTCATAGCTCGCGCCCTGCAGGCGCAGCTCGAATTCATGCGCCCGGTCGCCGCCATAGACGAGATGGGTGTGGCAGTCGATCAGACCGGGTGTGATCCAGCGGCCGCCGCAATCGACCGTCTCACTGGTGTCGAAGCGCGGCGCATCGGCCTGCGCGCCAGCGAAGACGATTCTGCCGTCGCGCGCTGCAACCACCCCGTTATCGATCGCGCCATAGGGCTCGGCACGGCCCGCCGCCATCGTCGCGAGCCGGGCGTTGCGCCACAGCCGGTCGCAGATCAGGATGTCGTCGCGCCGCTGCGTCACCCGCGTTTCCCCTCGACAATCGACCAGCCCGCATGACAATATCCAATTGCATATGCAATTGGCAAGCGGAGCGATGGCGTGATTTCGACCCTGCATCTCGCGCAGGCCCTTCTGCCGGAGGGATTCGCCGACGGCGTGACGCTGACGATCGCGGACGGCGTCATCACGCAAGTCGTTTCGGGCACGAGCCTTCTGTCTGGAGTCGAGCATCTCGCGGGCCTGACGCTGCCCGGCATGCCCAACCTTCACAGCCATGCCTTCCAGCGCGGCATGGCGGGGCTGGCCGAGCATCGTGGCGCTCCCGAGGATTCGTTCTGGACCTGGCGCGAGGTGATGTACCGCTTCCTCGACCGGCTCGACCCCGACGACGTCCAGGCCATCGCCGCTCAGGCCTTCGTCGAGATGCTGGAGGGCGGGTTTACGGCGCTCGCCGAGTTCCATTACCTCCACCACGACCGGGACGGCCGCCCTTATTCCGACATCGCCGCCATGGCCGCCGCGATCGCGGTGGCCGCCGAGGAAGCGGGGCTGGGCTTGACGTTGCTGCCGGTGCTGTACCGCTTCGGCAATTTCGGCAATGCGCTGCCGGTCCATGGCCAACGCCGCTTCGTCAACGATCGCGACGCTTATCTGCGCCTGATCGAGGCGAGCGAGACCGCGCTGCGGCCGCTTCCCGACGCCCAGCTCGGCGTCGCGCCCCATTCGCTGCGGGCCGTCGCGCTGGACGATCTCGACTGGATCGCGTCCTTGCGACCGGATGCGCCGGTCCACATCCATGTCGCCGAGCAGATGCGCGAGGTCGAGGACAGTCAGAAGCTCACCGGCCGTCGTCCGGTCGAGTTGCTGATGGAAAACACCGCGCTCGGCTCGCGCTGGTGCCTGATCCACGCCACGCATCTGACCGATGCCGAGCGCGACGGCATTGCGGCGAGCGGCGCGGTTGCGGGGCTTTGCCCGATCACGGAATCGAGCCTCGGCGACGGAATTTTCGACGGCGTGCGCTACCGCGATGCCGGCGGCATCTTCGGCGTCGGCAGCGATTCCAACATCCAGATCGACGCCGCCTCCGAACTGCGCCAGCTCGAATACTCGCAGCGCCTGCGCGACCGCCGCCGTTCGCTCTTGGCCGAGTCTGACGCCTCCACCGGCGTCGCGCTGTGGCGCGGCGCCTGCCTGGGCGGGGCACGCGCCTGCGGGCGCGACATCGGGTGCATCGCGGTCGGCTGCCGCGCCGATCTCGTCACGCTCGATCCCGATCATCCCGCGCTTGCCGGGCGGGATGGCGCGGCCGCGCTCGATAGCGCCATCTTTGCCGCCAATGCGCTGCCGGTGCGCGAGGTTCGCGTCGGCGGCCGACTTGTCGTCAAAGATGGCCGGCATCAGGCCCGCGAGACGGTCCGCAAGCGTTTTGGCGCGACCATGCGCCGTCTGCTGGCGCGGGAGCAGGACTGACGATGGCGGAGACGCGCGGCGAGGCGATCAGGCTGGACGGAACGGGGCCGGTCTACGACCAGATCCGCCGCGCCATCCGTGATCTGATCCTCGACGGAAGCTGGCCGCCGGGCACGGCCGTTCCGCCCGAACATGCGCTGATGGAGCAACTCGGCGCCTCGCGCATGACGGTCCATCGCGCGCTGGTCCAGTTGGCAGGCGAGGGCCTGATCAACCGCCGCCGCCGCTCGGGCACCACCGTGGCGAGCCCGCCGGCCAGCCACGCCATGCTCGACATTCTCTCGATCCCAGACGAGGTGAGGCGGCTGGGACAGGTCTATGGCTACGACATCCTGTCGCGGCAGGATGGCAGGCCATCCGCCGGACTGGCAGAGCGATTCGCCATCAAACGGACGCGTCCCGTCGCGCATCTGTCGCTGCTGCATCGCGGCAGCGGCCAGCCCCATGTGCTGGAGGAGCGCGTTATCCATCTCGACACGGTGCCCGACGCCGCGACCGAGCGCTTCGCGACGACCCCGCCGGGCGACTGGCTGCTCCAGAACAGCCTCTGGTCGCAGGCCGAGCACGCGATCAGCGCGGTGGCGGCGGCGTCGGCCGATGCCGTGCTGCTTGGGATTGCGCCGGGCGAGCCCTGCCTGCTGGTCGAGCGCCGGACCTGGAATCAGGAGGCTCCGGTCACGGCCGTGCGCCTGCTCTATCCCGGCGCGCGCCACCGCTTCGTCGGGCGCTTCGGGCCTTACGGAGCGGTCTGAAGCCGCCAGAATTAAGAAAGGCCCGCCAGGCTTTCGCCGGGCGGGCCTGATCGGGATGGCTGGAGGAGCAATCAGCAGGCGTAGCGCACGCGGCGGCCATACTCGTCGCGGCCGACGCAGACCCGATCTGGCGTCGCTGCCGAGCCAATGATCGCGCCGCCCGCGCCGCCGATTGCAGCGCCAGCCAGAGCGCCGCCGGCGCGGCCGGTGGCGAGGCCGCCGATCACG
>FWWL01002147.1_pt1 | contig 42628 bp, 52 predicted proteins | sample 2228331 | NCBI WGS metagenome assembly FWWL01 (sample SAMEA103939775, study PRJEB20133) | metagenome | reverse complement strand
AGACCTTTGAGCCGGTGTCCACACCCGCCGGTATCTTGACCTTGAGCTCTTCCCTCACCGGTAGGCTCCCTCTTCCTCTACACTTAGGACAAGGCTCCCTAAGCACACCCATACCACCGCATGTAGGGCATGTTTGGGAGATGGTTATAAAGAACTGCCTTTGGTATATCTCACCCCTGCCACCGCACGTGGGACAGGTCCTCTCGCCCTTGGTAGCGTCATAACCCAGACCTTTACACGCATCACAGGCTATCTCCCTCATTATGGGGATGCTGACAACGGTCCCGCTGTAGGCTTCCTCAAGGGTAAGCTCTACCGTGTAGTATATGTCTTCACCTTTTACGGGTCTTTCGTAAGCCCTCCTCCTCTCGCGTGTAGCCCTCTCAAATATGTCTTCAAAGCCAAAACCCTTGAATATCTCCTCAAAGATATCACCTATGTTGCCGTGGAAGAACTCCTCCGGTGGTGGTTGTCCTTGGGCGCTGAAGGCGGAGTGCCCGTATTGGTCGTAGAGCTTTCTCTTCTCAGGGTCGGAGAGCACCTGATAGGCTTCGTTGATCTCCTTAAACCTCTCCTGTGCGTCCGGGTCCTTGTTAAAGTCGGGATGGTATTTTCTGGCAAGCCTTCTGTAAGCCTTCTTTATCTCCTCCTGCGTTGCGTTCCTGCTAACACCCAATACCTCGTAGTAATCTCTCTTCGCCGACTGTGCCATGATGGTCTATAATAAACTTTAGTCAAGTTTTGTCAAGTTTTAAAAAGAGAAAATATACACCCGAAGCACAGTAGACAAAACCTTATGACAAATGCTATAATGTTTTGAAACTCCTCTCGGAGGCTATGGCATGAAATTGCATGAGCATCAGGCGAAGGAACTCTTATCCAGATACGGTCTTCCCGTTCCGGAAGGTAGGGTAGCCTTCAGCGTGGATGAAGCCTTGAACGTAGCGCAGGAGCTGGGCGAGTTTCCCTTGGTGGTGAAGGCTCAGGTCCACTGCGGTGGAAGGGGTAAAGCGGGCGGTGTAAAGTTGGTAAAGAACGAGCAGGAGCTTGAAGATGCGGTAAGGGGTATGCTCGGCAGGGTCCTCAAAACTTTTCAATGTCCCGACGGAAAGCCCGTCAACAGGGTTTGGATAGAGAAGGCTACCGCCATAGAGAAGGAGTATTACCTGAGCATAACCTTGGACAGGGCAAAGTCCAAGCCCATTATCATGGCATCCGCGGAAGGTGGTATGGAGATAGAGGAGGTGGCAAAGGAAAAGCCCCAAGCCATACTGATGATGCATATAGACCCCGCCTTAGGGGTGATGCCATCGCATGCAAGGAAGCTCGCCTTCAAGCTCGGGCTTCCGGTAAATGAGTTTGTAAAAGTTCTTACAGCCCTCTACAGGGCTTATCTGGAGCTGGATGCATCCTTGGTAGAGATAAACCCTTTGGTGCTGGATAAGGACGGTAGGCTCGTGCTTTTGGATGCCAAGGTGGAGATAGACGATAACGCCCTGATAAGACACAAGGATTTGGAGGAGGTAGAGGACCTCTCCCAGCTTGACCCGTTGGAGGTGGAAGCCAAGAAGTACAACCTCAACTACATAAAGCTGGACGGAAACATAGGGTGTATGGTAAACGGAGCGGGGCTCGCCATGACCACCATGGACATAATAAAGCTCGCCGGTGGAGAGCCCGCCAACTTCCTTGACGTGGGAGGGGGTGCCAACGTGGAGCAGATAGCCAACGCCTTCAGGATTCTCATGGCAGACCCCAACGTGAAGGCGGTCTTCATCAACATCTTTGGAGGCATTCTCAGGTGTGATAGGCTGGCTCAAGGGCTCATAGAGGCAGCCAAGATGGTAAAGATAGATGTGCCAGTGGTGGTAAGGATGGAGGGAACCAACGTGGAGGAGGGCAGGAGGATACTGGCAGAATCCGGTCTTAACTTCGTAAACGCTGTGGACATGTGGGATGGAGCCCAAAAGGCTGTAGAGCTTGCGGGTAGGAGGTAAGGCATGGCAATACTGGTGGATAAGAACACGAAGGTGGTAGTTCAGGGTATAACGGGCAAAGAGGGCTCTTTTCATGCCCTTCAGTGTAAGGCTTACGGCACACAGGTGGTGGCGGGTGTCACACCGGGTAAGGGCGGTCAGGAGGTGGAAGGCATACCCGTCTTTAACACGGTGGAAGAGGCAGTCCAGGCCACCGGTGCCAACTGCTCCCTCATATTCGTGCCTCCGGCATTTGCGGGGGATGCCACAGTGGAAGCCCTGGATGCGGGCATAGAGCTCATCGTCTGCATAACGGAGGGCATACCCGTAAGGGACATGATGATGGTCAAGCATTATATGAGGAACAACTACCCCAACGCCAAGCTCATAGGTCCCAACTGTCCGGGAGTGATAACCCCCGGAGAAGCCAAAGTAGGCATAATGCCCGGTCATATCTTCAAGAGAGGGACCATTGGCATAGTCTCAAGGAGCGGAACCCTAACCTACGAAGCATCCTATCAGCTAACCCAGTATGGTTTGGGTCAGTCAACCGCTGTGGGCATAGGGGGAGACCCGGTTCACGGGCTTTCTCACAAGGATGTTATAAGGATGTTCAACGAAGACCCTGAAACCCAAGCCATACTGATGATAGGTGAGATAGGTGGGGTCGCTGAGGAGGAAGCGGCAGAGTATATAAAGTCTCATGTGAAAAAGCCTGTTTTTGCCTACATAGCGGGTATGACCGCACCACCCGGAAGGCGCATGGGGCACGCCGGCGCCATAATCATGGGCGGAAAGGGAACAGCTCAGGCTAAGATGCAAGCTCTGAGAGAAGCGGGAGCTCATGTGATAGAGAACCCGGCATTCATAGGCAGGACCGTTGCGGAGGTCTTAGGGAAGGTATAGATTGTCTAATCATTGAAATAAGCTGGATACAGAGCTGAGCGTTATACTGAACCTGCTCGGTGTAGCCCTATACCTTGACAGGAAGATATAGAGAGGGTAGAGAGGGAGTTGAGAAAAGACATGAGCAGAATGGAAACGGAGTTAAGGGAGGAGATGGGTAGGATGGACAAGGAGTTGAGAGAAGAGGTAGGTAGGGTGGAGAAGTGGCTAAAACAGGAGATAAGCAGAGTTGAGAAGGACCTGAGGGTGGATATAGGTAAAGTGGAGAGAGAAGTAAAGCAGGAAATAAGCGGAGTAGAAAAGGGGCTAAAACAGGAGATAGAGATGGTGAACATACAGCTCAGGGATGAGATGGGTAAGATGGGAAAAGAGTTCAGAGAGGATATAGGCAAGGCGGAGGCGAGTTTGATGCAAGGCGGCATAGGCTCTTCGGAGAAGAGGTTGGAGGAAGGCTTAAAAACTCTGGACGAGAGGGTCAGGGGTGTGCAGATAGATGTGGCAAAGATAAAGGGCTTTCTCTTCAAGGAGAAGGTCCTCAAGGAGGAAGAAGGGGTATAATTAAAAGATTATGCATCACCTTACACCGGAGCAGATAGAAGAGCTCCGCAAGGACCTTCTGGAGCTCAGGAGGAGAGTGATTGAGAACGCCACACAGCAGATAAAGGACCCATCCAACGTCACCTTTGAGGGTGGGGACGAAATAGACAGGGCTAACATAGAGACCGAAAGGTATTTACAGCTCCAACGCATAAAGACGAGGGAATTAAAACTCCTTCACAAGATAGATTATGCCTTTATGAAGATGGAGAACGGAACTTACGGCATATGCGAGATGTGTGGAGCCCTCATACCCTTTGAACGCCTAAAGGCAAGACCGGTGACGACTTTGTGTATAGTATGTAAAGAGATGGAAGAGGAAAGGGAAAATGAGTGAGAGCTGGATGTTTCCGAGGATTAGCAGGCTTCCCAAGTATGTCTTTGCCATGGTGAACGAACTCAAGTATAAGTTGAGGAGGGAAGGACAGGACATAGTGGACTTAGGTATGGGAAATCCCGACCTCCCGCCGGACAGGAGGATAATAGACAAGCTGTGCGAGGTTGCCCAGAGGGACAACGTCCACGGATACTCCGCATCCAAGGGCATACCCCGTCTGAGAAAGGCTATCTGCGAGTTTTACAAACAGCGCTATGGTGTAGAGCTTAACCCTGAGACGGAAGTTACCATGACCATAGGAGCCAAGGAGGGCTATTCTCATCTTATGCTCGCCATGTTGGAGCCCGGAGACACGGTCATGGTATCCAACCCCGCATACCCTATACACTACTACGCTCCCATAATAGTGGGCGCGGATGCCCTCTCGGTCCCTCTGCTTACGGAGGATGGAGAAGAGGGCTTTTTAAAGAGAGTTTACGACACCCTAAAGTCCGCCTTCAAAAAGCCCAAGGCTATAGTCCTGAGCTTTCCCCACAACCCTACCACCGTATGTGTCAGCATAAACTTCTTTAAGGAGATGGTAAAGCTGGCGAAGGAAGAGCAGGTCTGGCTCATCCATGACTTTGCTTATGCGGACTTGGGTTTTGATGGATACAGACCACCTTCCATATTGGAGGTAGAGGGTGCCAAAGATGTGGCGGTGGAAATCTATTCCATGTCTAAGGGATTTTCCATGGCGGGCTGGAGGGTAGCCTTCGTCTTGGGCAACGAGGTGCTCGTTAAAAACCTGGTGCATCTTAAGAGCTATCTGGACTATGGCGTCTTTACCCCCATACAGGTTGCAAGCATAATAGCCTTAGAGAGCCCTTATGATGAGGTGGTGCAGAAGAACGTAAAGGTATACCAGAGGAGGAGGGATGCGCTCGTTGAAGGACTGAACAGGTTAGGCTGGAGGGTGGAAAAGCCCAAGGGGAGCATGTTCGTATGGGCTAAGATTCCAGAGGGCATAAACATGAGCTCTTTGGAGTTTTCTCTGTTTCTTCTGAGGGAGGCAAAGGTGGCCGTCTCGCCGGGCATAGGCTTCGGAGAATACGGAGAGGGCTATGTGAGGTTCGCCCTCGTGGAGAACGAACACAGGATAAGACAGGCGGTTAGGGGTATAAAAAAGGCTTTTCAGTCCCTGGGTATGACGCAGGTGGCAAGTGATAGATGAGATGCGCATACAGGACAAGGCTATCCCGTAGCACCAGGCCATAAGTTGATGAGCAAAGCACCATGCAAAGGGTCTACATAGGATGTAGCGGGTTTTACTACAGGGATTGGCTGGGTAGCTTCTACCCGCCTCATATAAGCAGGGAGGACATGCTCAGGTATTACGAAAAGTTCTTCACCGTCTTGGAGCTCAACTTCTCCTTTTATCACTTTCCCAAGGCTGAAAACATAAAAAACCTGCTCAAGCGTTCCAAGGAGCTTAAGTTCTCCGTCAAAGCCAACAGGGTCTTTACGCACATCAGAAGCTACACCCGAGAGGACGTGGAAGGTTTTATGAAGGCGTTAGAGCCCATGATGGAGCAAGAGCGCTTTGTAGCCATACTTTTTCAGTTTCCCGAGAGCTTTCACTACTCTGAAAGTAGCCTTGATTACATAGAGAGGCTCTCTCGGGACTTTGCGGACGTGGAGAAGGTGATAGAGGTAAGGAGCAAGAGCTTTAAGAAGGCAGACTTTTACCGCTTTCTTCTTGAGATGGGCTTTTCTCTGGTGAACACGGATGCGCCTAAGGAGGGTAAGTTTCTGGTGGGTCCTTGGGTATCCTACGGAAGTATAAACTATGTGCGCATCCATGGGAGGGGTGAGGAGAACCCTTACGACTACCTTTACTCTTTGGAGGAGCTTAAAAAGCTCAAGGCTAAGATAAAGAGTCTGGGAGACAAGGACACCTACATCTTCTTTAACAACACGCCCAACGCCAAGGCGGTTTACAATGCCCTACAGATGAAACTGCTCTTTGGACTCCCTTCCCACATACCTCCCAGCTTGGAAGGAGCATTAAGAGAGAGTCAGTGGGAATGAGCTAAAACTCCTGCGGGTTTTCCGCCATCTGCACAGCGGTCATGAGAGCCTTTGCCTTGTTGAGGGTCTCAAGCCACTCCTTCTCGGGGTCCGAGTCCGCCACCACGCCGGCGCCGGCTTGCACATAAACTTCTCCATCCCTCACTACGGCAGTCCTTATGGTTATAGCCGTATCCATGTTTCCCTGAAAGGAAAAGTATCCTACACTGCCTGCGTATATGCCCCTTCTTTCAGGCTCGAGCTCTTCTATTATCTGCATGGCTCTGACTTTGGGAGCCCCCGAGACGGTCCCCGCGGGAAAGGTAGCCCTTAGAACATCCACACATGTCAGGTCCTGTCTTAACTCCCCCACCACATGGCTTACTATGTGCATCACATGAGAGTATCTCTCCACCACCATGAACTCGCTAACCCTGACGCTTCCGGGCTTTGCCACCCTGCCTATGTCGTTGCGCGCCAAGTCTACCAGCATCAGGTGTTCCGCCCTTTCCTTCTCATCCGAAAGGAGCTCCTTCTCAAGGGCTTTGTCTTCCTCTTCGCTTCTTCCCCTCCTGCGTGTGCCCGCTATGGGTCTTGTCTCGATCATGCCATCTTCCACCCTGACCAGCACCTCCGGAGAGGAACCCACCACTTGGAAAAAGCCAAAATCAAGGTAATACATGTAGGGCGACGGGTTTACGCACCTTAAAACCCTGTATAGGTTCTCCGCAGAAGACCTAAAACCGCTTTTGAACCTCTGCGATAGGACCACCTGTATCACATCCCCCTGGGCTATGTAATCCTTAGCTTTGAGGACAGCATCTAAGAACTGGGTCCTTTCAAAGTTGGATGTCCACCTTTCCATATCCAGTGCGGTGTCTTTAAAGTGCTTGGGACGGACGCAGGAAGAGAAGAGGGTCCTAAGGGTCTTTTGTATCTCCCGCTCCGCCCTTTCATACTCTTCTTCCACACCCCTGTGGGTCAGGATGGGAACCACCACCTTTACCTTACCGCTTAGGTTGTCGTGTATGACAACGGTGTCTGTAAGGACAAGATACATGTCGTATAGGGAAAGAGGATCTGGCTTTAGGTCTTTTACTGGCTCGTAGAGCTTTACCACATCGTAGGAAACATAGCCCACGAGCCCTCCCCAGAAGCGTGGGAGCTCCGGTTCGTTGTAAGGTCCAAAGCCCATAAGCTCTTGCTTTACCACACTTAGAGGGTCTCGGGTATGCACAAAGTCCACCCTGCCATCTTTGAAGAGCTCGCATACGCCCTGCTTGTATCTTATATGGTAGGAAGAAGACTTGACTATGAAGGAATACCTTCCCCACTTGATACCGCCCTCCGCGCTCTCCAAGAGTATGTTAACCTTGCCCTTTTCTTTGAGCTTTAGGAATATGGAAAGGGGCGTTTCCGTATCCACCAAAACCTCCGCATAGACCGGTATGACGTTATAGTCTTTGGAGAGCTCCTTTACTTCCTTCAGGCTCAGGCTAAGCATGGTTTTAGCCCCCGCACCCGAGACGGCAGGCTTACCGTTGCTCCCTTTCGGGCCTGGCGGGGTTCACCCTGTCCCGTTGCGGGGGTAATAAGATTATACCAAAGAGGAGCTCATAAATCTTTTCAGTGTCAAGGCATGCCCTCTCCTGACAGACATGGGGAAAACAGGGAGAGCAGGAAAGGTTCAGGCTTATGAGCCTTACCTTTTCACCTATGGGTCTGAACACCACCGGGTCGCTGGGTCCGAATATCACGTAGGACCTGACACCGCAGTAGCTCGCAAGGTGGGACACTCCGCTGTCAAGACCGATAAAAAGACGGGCGCTCAAGAACGCCCTTGCCAGCTCCAGAGGGTCGTAGCTTTCCCAGTAGGGCTTTACCAGACCCCTGAGCCACTCGTCAGCCGGTCCTAAAAAGTAGACAACCTCTAAGCCCCTTTTCTTCAGGTGATGTTCAATCCTATGAAAAAGCTCCAAGGAAGGGTTTTTCTTAAAGGAACCGCTGGATGGATGAAGGACTACCCTTCCCTCAAAGGGACTGTAAGGCATGGGCTTTAAGGGTAGTCTTTTGGAAAAGCTCAAGGGAAGACCCAAGGACCTCAGGTAATACTCCACTATCCACTCCCTCCTTTTAGGAAAGGGCTCTATGTCTCCCTCAAAGGATATGATGAGCTTCTCCCCTTCCCATTTGGGTGGGGGCTCGCCCGCTATATGGTCCACCCATCCCACCTCCTTGGCTATTTTGAGATAGTCCGTGTTGCCCACAGCCAGGATTTCCTTGCCCATCCTCTTGAGGTTCTCAAGCACGGGAAAGGTAAGGAGGGTGTCCCCAAGACCACCGCGCCTGTAAAAGAGGAGCATAACTTAAAACTTATGCTCGAGCTGATGGAAAGGCTGCTCCAGAGCATGAAGGTAGAGCTCGCTCAAAGCCAGAAGGAGAGGGTCCTTAAAGAGTTCTACGCCAAGAGAAGACCTTCGGTGGAGGGTAAGGGTCTTATTATGACCGTGGACCGCAGTCTTACCCTCATAAACCCTTCCTATGGAGAACCATACCACAGCATAAGCGCAGGGGCTCTTACGGAGGTCCTGAAAAAGTTCATAGAACCCTCTGGGCTTGAGTCTTTGGCTTTGGAGAAGGATGTTATACGCATCCTGGATGTAGGCTTCGGTCTCGGATACAACAGCGCGGTCGCCATCTATACCGTAAAGAGCGCAAACCCTAAGGCTAAGGTGGAGGTGCTCTCCTTTGAGAAGGAGCTACCCCAGAGTATTCCCCTCCTTCCACCACCCTTTACGGAAGTTCATAAAAGGCTTTTGGAAGGCATTCCCTCCTTTGAGTCCGATGGGATAAGTTTTAGGCTCTTGCTCGGAGATGCGAGGAAGAGCATAAGGGAGGTGGAGGGCTTTTGCGCGGATGTGGTCCTTCACGATGGCTTCTCACCCATGAGGAACCCCGAGCTCTGGACTTACGAGTTTCTGAGGGAGGTCAAAGGCTTGATGAGGCTCGGCGGTGTCTGGATTTCTTACACATCCTCACTTCCGGTGAGAAGGGCTTTGGAGCTTTTGGGCTTTGGGCTTTCTTCCACATCCTCGGTGGGAAGGAAGAGGGGAGGCACAAAGGGTGTTTTGGGGGGAGAGCATGGTCTTTCGTGGGAAGAGATGGAAAAGCTCAAAAGTTCTCCTCACGCCATACCCTTTGAAGACCCAGAGCTGTCCTCCGAGGGCGAGGAGATTCTCATGAGATACCTAATCAAGGTAGAATGTTTAAAATGCAAAGGACCTTGAGGCTCCCTCGGGAAGACTGGGAAAGGATAAGGGAAAGGTTTGTGAAGGCGGGTTATTCATCGGTAAGTGTTCCTCACTCCCTCTGGGCTTTTGAGAAGGAAGGCACGAGGGCTGTCCTCTACCCTTCGGGTGTTCTTATGGTAGAAGGGAAAAGGGCGCAGGAGCTATACGCAAAACTTCTTTCTTCGGTGGGGATGATAGAGAAGGTGCAGGTGGGTTGCGACGAGGCGGGCAAGGGTGATGTGTTCGGTCCCCTGGTTGTCTGCTGCTGTGCTATAAAGCCGGAGAACTTTTTAAAGGTCCTTGAGCTCTCCCCCAAGGACTCCAAAGCGGTAAAGGACCATGTCCTAATCCAAAAGGCTCAAAGGCTCAAAGAGCTGACAGACTGCTTATGCAAGGTCTTGGAACCCAAAGAGCTAAACGAGTTTTACGAAAAGCAAGGCAACCTCAACAGAATCCTGGACATCCTTTACGCTGAGTTAATAGGAAAGATGAGGGCAAAATACCCGACCTGTGCCGTCTTCGTGGATGCCTACTCCCACAAAAACCCCTTTGGAAGGGATGTGGTCTTTGAGCATAAGGGGGAGCGTCATGTCAGCGTATCGGTGGCGAGCATGGTAGCCAGGGCGGAGTTTTTGATATGGCTCAGAGAGAAAAACCTTCCCAAGGGCTCTTCAAGGGAGAGCATGCGTATGGCGAGGGAGCTCTACCAAAGGGACAGGGAAGGGGCGAAGGCTTTGCTCAAGCTCTTTTTCATTGAATGACCTGCTCTTTGGTGAACCTGTAGATGCGCCCGCAGAACTTACAGACTACCTCCGCCGGTCCCTCCTCCAGCATGTCGCTCAACTCCTCTTGGCTCAGAAGAAGTAGGCTGGACTTGGCTATCTCCTCACTGCACGGGCAGTAGTATTCCACCTCTTTAAGACCTATGAGCCTGGGCTCCATGCCCTCCAGCAGGTAAAGGGCTATGTCCTCGGGCTTTTTACCCTCTTCCAGCAGTAATTCCATGGGAGGATGCTTGGTAAACCTCTCGGATATGAGCTCCTTTACCTCTTCGGGAGCTCCACCCAGGGCTTGGACCACATAGCCCCCCGCGCGCTTTATACTTCCATCCTTATCCAGAAGGACCGCCATATCAAGCCATGTGGGAATCTGCTCCGACTGTTGGAAGTAGTATCTTAGGTTCTCTTCTACGCTGTCGCTAACCAAAGGCACTATGCTTGTGTAAGGAACGCCCAGCCTGAGCTCCTTCATCACCGTGAGGCTTCCATGCCAAGGGCTCTTTACCTCACCATCCACAAATCCCCTTGCCCTTCCCTTGCCGTCCGCCTCCGCCACCACCGAACCCTCCCTCAGGTCCAGCTTAAAGAGAACCTTCTGGTCCGTGGCATGCTTTATAAGGGAGGTAAGTAGTAATGCGCTGATGAGAGCCTTTCCCAAGAGTTGGGCTTTGTAATCCTTCAGGGCGTGAACCCTTTGGGCGGTCCTTACCGTGTTGGTAGCGTCAACCGCATAAACCCTCACCGGCTCTTCCTTGGCTATGGCTATGACCAGGTAATCCCTGTCCTGAAAGTAGTTCCTTATGTCCTCTTTGACTTTATGGGTAAAATCTACATAGAGCATAAGGATAAACTAAATACCCAGACCCCTGAGCGTCAAGTCCCCACTGAACACGCGGAGCTCTCCCTCTGCGGTCAGCAGTATGAGGCTTCCGTCCTGAGCCAAGTCCTTGAGCACACCCACCACGGGCTTTTCCGCGTAGACTATGACCTCCTGGTCCAAAAAAAGGAGTCTTGATTTTATGAGCTCTCTAAAAGCTACAAAGCCCTCGGACCTGAAGGTCTTGAGCGTATCCTCAAATAGTTGAAGGAGGGAAAGCAAGACCTCCACCCTATCCCTCTTGACCCCATCCGCCATAAACATGGATATGGCTTGCACATCCGGAGGAAAACCCTCTTGGTTGACGTTCACACCCACACCGCACACAAACCCCTTTTTTATCCTCTCCACCAGTATGCCTACTATCTTCTTGCCCTTTACGAACACATCGTTGGTCCACTTGATGGCGCTTACAAGACCCTGAGCTCGCATGTATTCCGAGAGGGCATAGCCCAAGACCAAGGGAAGGCTCATGGAGTCTCTGTAGTCCGTGTCCAGCAGGAAGGAAAAGTAGAGTCCTCCCTCTTGGGAATGCCAGAACCTTCCATGTCTTCCCCTACCCTTGGTCTGCCTGTTGGATACGACCACGGTGCCAACGGGCAACTCCCTCTCTTTCAAAAAGTCCTGTGTAGATGTTAGCTCCTCAAACCACAGCAGGTAGTCCAGCATTTTGTGTTAAATTATACCCTTATGAAGGTAGAAGACCTCAGAAACAGCGCTTGGAGGTTCAACCATAGGCTCAAGTTTATAGCCTATCGCGGTCAACTTCTGGAAGAAGAATATGAAGAGAAGGTGAAGGAGATAATAAGGAGGGTCAAAGAAGAGGGGGACAAGGCGCTCATAGAGTATACACGGCTCTTTGATGGGCAGGAGATTACCCCGGAGACCATGGAAATCCCCTTTGAGGAGCTTGAGAACGCATACAACGAGATAGAGGAGGATGTTAGGTCCGCCTTGGAAATCGCCCACGAGAGGATAAGAAGGTTTCACGAAAGGCAAAAGGAAAACACCTTTATGGTGGAGGAAGAGGGCATAATCTTGGGCACGCGTGTCCTGCCTCTGGAGAGGGTGGGTGTTTACGTGCCGGGGGGCAAGGCGGCGTATCCGTCCACCGTGCTGATGAACGTGGTCCCTGCGGTGGTAGCGGGTGTGGAAGAGGTCATAATGGTCACACCCAACCCCAACAAGTATACCTTGGCTAGCGCCTTCATAGCTGGTGTAAGCAGGGTCTTCAGGGTAGGAGGAGCTCAGGCGGTCGCCGCGCTCGCCTTCGGGACGGAGAGTGTTCCCAAGGTGGACAAGATAGTGGGTCCGGGCAACATATACGTGGCTCTGGCTAAAAAGCTCCTTTTTGGCACGGTAGACGTTGACATGATAGCGGGTCCTTCGGAGATCTTGGTCATCTCCGACGGCTCATGCGACCCCACCTGGATAGCTTCTGACTTGCTCTCTCAGGCAGAGCATGACGAGTTGGCGGGTGCCTTCATGATAACCGATAGTGAAAGACATGCGGAGGAAGTAAGGAGAGAGGTCTACAGACTGCTGGAGGACTTCCCGCGCAGGGAGATAGCCCAAAAATCAATAGAGCGCTTCGGAACCATATTCATAGTGGAGGACATGTACCAAGCGTGCGAAGTTGCCAACCACATAGCACCCGAACACTTGGAAATCCTGACAAAAGAACCCTTTGCCCTCCTTCCTTACATAAGAAATGCGGGGGCGGTCTTCCTCGGTGAGTATACCACCGAGCCTTTGGGGGACTATGTGTTAGGACCCAACCACACGCTACCTACTGGGGGCACAGCCCGCTTCTTCTCACCCTTGGGAGTGTATGATTTTGTAAAGAGGAGCTCCCTCCTTTATGTGAGCAAAGAGGGGTTTGAACGCCTGGCGGACGCCACAGAGAGCATAGCCAAGGCGGAGGGGCTCTTTGCTCACTACTCTTCGGTCAGGATAAGGAGGCGTTAAACAGTTGACGGGAGCTATATCAAGGTGTATCATATTAACTGTGGATGTTGCGGATGTTATGAGCGGAGAGAGTGAGCAGGCTACTCAAGAGTCCGTCAACCAATGGAAGGAACGGGTGAGGGGCAGGCCTTCGGGCTTGCGAAAAAGCTTGCAAGTTAGCTCCGTAGCCTCTGGTGTCTTGCTTCTTGAGAAGTCCTCTAATGGGCTTTTCTCCCTTCGGGCGTGTGGCGGTCTCAGGGGATTGGGAGCGAGCATCGGTAAGGTTAGTTCCCGTGCCTGGTGCGGGGACGGCTGTATCAGTTTGATACAGTTTGGTTAACCAGGGAGAGAAGATGAAAGGGTGGCTGTTGCCCCTGCTGGGCTTTTTGGCTTTTTCTTGTGCTCCCATGGTATGCCCACAGGAGGATAACCTGAGAAGGCTCTACTCTCAAGATATGGCTCCCAAATCCTACTCCGCGCTCCTGAGCGCCAAATACGGACCTTTAAAGATTCCCGTGTTTATAAGGAAGGAGGGGCAAGATTACCAAATCAGGACGGCGGGTGGTCAGCTTCTGTCCTACAAGGCTCGAGGCTTGTGTGTGGATTCTGTGTGCATGGACCTACCCTTTAGCCTTGACGCCCTCCTATTCGGGACCGTGCTCACCGGCGATGAAAAGCTCCTCAAGTGTGGAACGGACACGGTAGCCTTTGAAAAGGATGACCAGATATACTCAAGAAGATACGTCTTCTCGCAAGGGCAGTTAAAGCGCGTGGAAGTCCTTGACAAAAACAGGGACAAGACAATCCTTATCAACTTCTCCGGCAGGGGAAAGGAGGGCTATTACAGGAGCTTGGATGTAGAGGTAGGGGGTGTTAGCCTGAGGATAAACGTTGAGGAGGTGAGTTTCTGATGTTTCCCGTGCTTTTTGAAATATTCGGAATAAAGGTATACACCTACGGCGTGCTGGTGGCTCTGGGCGTTATCATAGCCTACCTTCTCCTAATCAGGCTGGCAAGAAAAGAGGGTCTGAACGTCAACCACGTTGAAAACACCGTGCTCTTTGCCCTCGTAGGAGGCATCCTTTTTGCGCGCCTTGCTTACGTGATAGAGCATCCGGAGAATATAGGGAGTATCCTTGATATAGCCTCCGTCTGGCGGGGTGGTATGGACTTTTACGGAGGTCTGTTGGGGGGTGTGTTGGGAACCATCGCGGGCATATACTTTTACAGGCTACCCGTGTGGAAAGTGGCGGACATGGCGGTGGTGGGTCTCTCCATAGCCCACGCGGTGGGCAGGCTTGGATGCACCTCCGCGGGCTGTTGCTACGGAAAGCCGGTGCCTGTGGATGGCTCCATAACACCCGGTCTTCACCTCATGGACAGGTTTCCCTTCTTCTATGTTAGCTTCCCCCCGGGAGCGGTCGCTCCCCCCTACATGCCCCTTTATCCCACCCAGCTTATGGAGTTCTTCGGGCTTTTGTTAATCTTTGCGGTTCTTTTCTTCTTCTACAGGAGAAAGCCCTTTGATGGCTCGGTCTTTATACTTTACATGCTCCTTTACGGAGTTTTGAGGTTCTCTTTGGAGTTCTTCAGAGGTGTCACCCCCCCCATAGAGGGCTTGGGTCTCACTTGGAACCAGGTGGTTTCCCTGCTTATGGTGGTGTTTGCGGTGTTGCTCTTTGCGGTTTTGAGAAAGGGCAGGGCGCATGAGGTGGCTTAAGCGTATTTTCTTCTTAATCCTTATAATCTTAGGTGTTGCCATGGTTGGGTCTTTGTTGGCTCGCATTCCCGTAGGAGACAGGGTGGCGGTGATAAAGGTGGACGGCGTCATCCTTGACCCCGAGCCAGTGCTTAGGAGGATAGAAGCCTGCAAGGAGGACAGGAGCGTAAAAGCCTTGGTCCTAAGGGTGGACTCTCCGGGAGGCTCAGTGGGAGCATCTCAGGAAATATACAGGACTTTGGAGCGCTTTAAGATGTCGGGTAAGCCACTGGTGGTATCCATGGGCAACGTATCCGCATCGGGGGGATATTACATATCCCTGCCGGCGGATGTCATCTACGCCAACGAGGGCAGCATCACGGGCAGTATAGGTGTAATCATACAGCACATGGATTACAAGAGCCTTCTGGAGAGGCTTGGAGTCAAGACCACCGCTGTAAAAACGGGCAAGTTCAAGGACACCCTTTCGCCCTTCAGGGAGCTGACCCAAGAGGAGAAGGAATACCTGCAAAGCACCATTGAGGACGCTTACGAGCAGTTCATAAACGCCATACTAAAGTATAGGAAATCTAAGATAGACGAAGAGAGGTTGCGTTCGGTGGCGGACGGCAGGGTCTTTACAGGGAGGATGGCAAAACAGTTGGGTCTTGTGGACGAGCTGGGAAACCTCAGCGACGCCATAGATAGGGCAAGGCAGATGGCGGGCGTGCCACAGGCGAGGGTCTTTTACGTAGAGGAGAGGAAGGGGTTGCTGAAAAGACTGATGGAAGGAGAGATAGTCCCCGAGGGCTTTTACTCTCCCACCATGCTTTACTACCTCATGAAGTGAAAAGGTAGGCACCGTAACCCACCACGGAGCTTTTGTCCCCAGAGTGCTCGGCGGACGTGGTGTATGCCAGCATGTGCGTTTTTAAGTTTTTCTCCTTGGCAAACAGGAGGGCGCCTTCTATACCTTCTTTCCCACAGGCTTCACACTTGGATAGCTCCGCAAGGTCCTTTTGAAGGATGCTCCTATGACAATGGCTGTCCAATCGCTTCGCGGTCTCCTCCGGATAGTAATGGCTCAGGTCCGAACTGATTACGAAAAAGTATCCCCTTTCGTAGAACCATGCTAAGAGTTTTTTGACGTGTTCGGGGTCCACGTGGTTGAACACCGCCGGAACTATCTTGGGATGGGGAAACAGGACCTGCAGGAAGGGTAGCTGGACTTCCACCGAGTGCTCGTAAAGGTGGGCTCGGTTGTTTACGTAGTAGGGTCCGTCCGCCTGTGATAAAAACTCCTTTATGGCGTGAGTGTCCACCTCCAACAAGCCCAAGGGCGTTCTGAAATATTCCCACGTGGGAAAGGCTATTCCTTTTAAGGGGACAAAGTGGGATGGTCCAAGTATGAGAAACTTAGGCTCTTTTATGTTTTTAAAGCACGAATAGAGCTTGCCCGCCGTCCTTCCCGAGTATACATAGCCCGCATGGGGGGCAATACCTCCTACCACCCTTTCCTCCGCACCACAGCGGTCCAGAAGGGACTCCACCAACCCTTTAAGCGCATGCCCATGGCGAGGGTAAAAGGTCCCCGCCACCGCAGGCTCCCTTACCTCCATAAGATTTAAATTTATCCGTAGAGCTCCAAAACCCTGCTTATCCTCCTGACAAACCTTTCTCTAGGTAGCACATCGCACAAGACGTCTATACCTATCCCCTCCAAGCTTCCTGTCAGGGTTATCCTAAGGGTGTGCCAGTAGTCCTTCGGCTTTATGCCCAGCTCCTTTTGAGCCCTCTTGGCAAGCTCCTTTATCGTCTGACCGCTTAGCTCCTCCCCCAAGTTCTCCAAGACAAAGGAAAGCACCTCCTGAGCCTTTGAGTTCTCTAAAATGGACTTGGCTTGCTCGTCCAGTTCAAACTCGTCCGCGAAGAAGGGTCTGATGCGCTCCACCGCCTCGGACAGGGTCTCAAAGGCGTCCCTTGCCCTGCTCAAAACCCTGAGAAGGTAATCCCTGTCAAACTCGTAGCCGGCGGACCTCAGGAATGGCTCTATGGCTTGTGAGAGCCTCTCAAGGGAGACCACCTCTCTTATGTAGACTCCGTTCATCCACCTGAGCTTTTCTCTGCTGAAGACCGCGGGAGAGCTGTTCACATCCCTGAGGTCAAAGAGCTCTATGAGCTCATCCTTTGAAAAGATTTCCCTGCCTTCCTTGGGAGACCATCCCAGTAAACACAGGTAGTTAAGGAGGGCTTCGGGAAGATACCCGTCCTGCCTGTAGTTCCTGACCGAAACCGCTCCGTGGCGTTTGGAGAGCTTGCTCCTGTCCTCACCCAGTATGACAGGAAGGTGGGCAAACTGTGGGACTTCAAAGTCCAAAGCCCTGTATATGAGTATCTGCTTGGGCGTGTTGGGTATGTGGTCCTCACCCCTTATCACATGGGTTATACCCATGAGGGCGTCGTCCACCACTACCACGAAGTTGTAAGTGGGTGTGCCGTCGCTCCTTACTATCACAAAGTCTCCAAAGTCGTCCACACTGATGGCTATGTGTCCCTTTATGAGGTCCTCAAAGACTACCACCTCACCATCCGGAACCCTAAAGCGTATGGTGTAGGGCTTTCCCTCCCGTGCCAACCTTTCGGCGCTCTCACCGATTAAAGCCCTGCACTTGCCCGAGTATCTGTAAGCCACACCCATACGCTCCGCCCTCTCTCTTTCTTCTTGGAGCTCCTCCTGTGTGCAGAAGCACATGTAGGCATGCCCGTTCTCCAAAAGCCTTTTAGCATACTCCCTGTATATGTCAAACCTCTCGGACTGCCTGTAGAACTCGTCCCAATCAAGACCGAGCCATTCAAGGTCCTCAACGAGCATGCGCTCATACTCTTTAGTGGACCTCTCCATGTCCGTATCCTCTATGCGGAGGATGAACTTCCCTCCGTGGTGGCGTGCAAAGAGATAGCTGAAGATGGCTGTCCTTGCGTTGCCCAAGTGTAGGTATCCCGTGGGGCTGGGTGCAAAGCGTGTGACTACCATAGCTTTTGAATTATACTATACTCATGGCTCTTTTTGTGGCGCTTGTGCTCCTTGCCTTCGTGTTTGTATCCGCTCAGGAACTCTCACCGGAGGAGGAGATAGTCAGGGATGCGGTCCAGATAGTGAAGGACTTTAAAAACATTCCCGAGAAGAGCATACCCCCTTCACTCATAAAGGATGCCTATGGCATAGCCATAGTCCCCGGGTATGTAAAGGTAGGCTTTATAGTGGGCGGGAGCTACGGAAGGGGTGTAATGCTCATAAGGGACGGGAGCAGGTGGTCCTATCCCGTGTTCATAAAGCTGGGTGGGGGTAGCTTGGGTTGGCAGATAGGGGCTCAGTCGGTGGACCTTATCCTGATTTTCAGGACAAGAAGGAGTGTGGAAGGTTTTCTCAAAGGTAGGTTTACCTTAGGTGCGGATGCATCGGTGGCAGCGGGCCCGGTGGGCAGGTCCGCCCGGGCTGGCACGGACCCCGCTCTGGATGCTGAGATTTACTCCTACTCAAGGACAAAAGGTCTCTACGCGGGCGTATCCCTTGAAGGGAGCGTTCTGAGCATAGACCATGAAGCCAACAAGAAATATTATGAGGGTGATTACTCCCCCGCGGATATCAGAAGGGGTAAGGTATTGGTCATTCCCAAGTCCGCCTTTGAGCTCGTGGACCTACTCAACGCCTTTTAGTAGCTCTCTCGTGTAAGGATGCTTAGGATTGTCAAAGATGGAGTAAACATCCCCTTCCTCTACCACCTGACCGTCCTTTAACACTATGACCCTGTCAGCCACCTCCGCTACCACTCCAAAGTCATGGGTCACCAGGATGATGCTTTTGCCCTCATCTCTCATCTCCCTAAGGAGCCCCAGGACCTTACTCTGGACGGACACATCCAGGGCGGTGGTGGGTTCATCCGCCAGTATGAGCGACGGGTTGCACACGGTGGCTATGGCTATGCATACTCTCTGTTTTAGACCTCCCGAGAGCTGGTGTGGATAAGAGTTGTATACCCTCTCCGCATCCTGCACGCCTGCTTTCCTTAAGGCTTGCAAGGCTATCTCCTTTGACCCCGCCTTAGGGTGGTGGGCGGTGTAAGCCTCCCTGATTTGCTCTCCCACCTTAAAGAGGGGATCCAGGTAGAGGGAAGGCTCCTGAAAGACCATAGATATCTCCCTACCCCTTAGTTCCCTGAGGATTTTCTCCTCCGTTATGTCCTTACCTTTGAAGATAATCCTGCCCTCCTTTCTTGCCTTCTTCGGAAGAAGACCTATGATGGAGTAGAGTATGGATGTCTTGCCAGAGCCCGATTCTCCCACTATGCACAGAATCTCACCCTCGGAAAGAGAAAAGCTTACATCCTTTAAAACCCTCTTGCCGGCGTAGTAGAGGCTTAGGTCCTTTACTTCAAGTAGCATCCAAGAGCTTAAGAAACACGGGCTTTGTCCTGTCGTAGAGCTCGTAAAGGTCCTGCGATATGACCTTTACCTGAGCTACGGTGGGCATGAAGTTGGTGTCTCCATTCCAGCGCGGGACTATGTGCAGGTGGAGATGAGACTCAAGCCCTGCACCGGCGGGTCTTCCCAGATTGTAGCCCAGGTTGAAACCCTGAGGCTTTATCACCTCCCTCAGAGCCCTTATGCATACCTTTGTTAACCTGTGGATTTCCAACGCCGTCTCCTCATCCATAAGGGTAAACTCTCCCAAATGCTCTATGGGTGCCACCATCAGATGTCCCGCGTTGTAAGGGTATTTGTTGAAGATGACAAAAGCCCACCTACCCCTGTATAACACCAGGTGGTCCCTGAGCCTTTCCTCGGGCTGTGAGACCGCATGACACAGGAAGCAATCTCCCTGCGTGTCCACGCTCTCCACATAGCTTTTTCTCCAAGGAGCCCATAGGAGCTTCATAGCCTGAGCAACCTCTTTATGGCTCTTTCCACCTCTTCTTCCGAGGGAAGATAGTCATGCCTCTCCAACTCCATCGTATCCCTGAAGTAGAGCACGGTAGGGTAGTTAAACACTCCCAAATCTTCCGCGGAGGTGTTCTCTGCGGTGTTAAGGTAGAAAAAGTTTATCCTGTCGCCGTAGAGTTTTACAAACCTATCAAGCACTCTATAAAAAGCATCGTTCTGTTCGTTGCCCGGGTAGGTAAGGAGCACCACCGCGGGCTTTTCCCCCGCCATGGCTCTGTCGTAAAAGTCCTTATCCATTATCTCCTCAAAGCCTTCAAACATGCATATCCTCCTTTAAGAGTATGATAAAACATTTTTTAGGGATGTGAAGGCTTCCATCTTAAGCAGGAGCTCTTGCCACTCTCTTTCTTCGTCGGAGTCCCACACTATACCGCATCCGGAGAAGTAGGATACCCTCTCCCCTTCTTTGAGAGCGCTCCTTATGAGCAGGGAAAGGGTAAAATCAGAGCCCCTTACGAAGCCGGCGCATCCGCAGTAATAACCCCTTGCATGCCTTTCCAAGCTGTCTATCACCTCCACAGCCTTGACCTTTGGAGCCCCGGTGACCGATGCGGGCGGGAAGAGAGCCTCAAAAATCTCCGTAAAGCCCTCTTGGGTCAGGGCGCTGACCGTTGAGTGCATATGACAGAGTGTGGGATAGCGCTCTACCTTGAAGAGTTCCTCCACTTTAACGCTTCCTTTCAGGGCGATCTTTCCCATGTCGTTCCTTACCATGTCCGTTATCATCAGGTTCTCCGCCATCTCCTTGGAGTTGTTTAAAAGTTCCTGTGGCGCCCTCCCCGTGCCCTTTATGGGCTTGCTAAGGAGCCTCTTTCCCCTTTTTTCAAGGAAGAGCTCCATGGAGCCTGAAAGCAGGGCAAACTTCTCAAGGTCCAGAAAAAAGGCGTAGGGTGTGGGTTGCCTTGAAAAAAAGCTAAGAAAAAGCCCCTCCGGGCTTCCCCTTAGCTCAAAATCAAACCTGTTGGTAAGGTTTATCTGGTAGACCACGCCTTCTTCTATATACTCCTTTACCCTCCTTACCCCCTCCTTGTATTCGTCCTCCGTCATAGAAGAGCCTAAGAGCCTTAGGTTAAAGCTATGGTGCTTGCACTCGTAAGGTCTTATACCGCTGAGCCCTAGCTTGATGACCTTGGGAAGATGGCTCTCCTTTATCTTTGAGCCCAAGACCTCGGAGGTAAGGTCGTAGGAAAACACATAAAACCCATCCTCCAAAGGGAGCCCTTCCAAAGAAGAGAAAAACTCAACACTGAGCACATCCGCCTCAAAGAGACCCTTCTTTGAGACCCAACCGCCAGAGAAGATAAGGCGCATCAGAGATTATTATGCCACGCTTTCACCATCTCCTCGTCCACATCCACAAGGATTACCCTTTCCAAAGAGTTGGGAATAAAGCCCTTTATCTTCTCCATCATAACTTTGGCGGCAGTCTCCTTAGGTAGCCTTCCTACCCCCGTGCCCATGCCGGGCATGGCTAAGACCTTTATACCCAGCCTGTCTGCAAGCTCTAAGGAAGCTCTAACAGCCCTCCTGACCTTCTCCTCGTTGGTAGGCATGGCGGGTTCTTCCATGGTGGGTGCGTGGATGACATACTTAAACTTGAGCTTGCCCGCACTCGTGTGGATGGCGGAGCCTACGGGTATGGGTGCTTGAGCTATGGCTTGCCTCTCTATCTCCTCTCCCCCGAACCTCTTTATCGCGCCCGCCACGCCCCCGCCCATGTAGCCTTGAGAGTTGGCGGGGTTTACTATGGCATCCGCATCCACCTCCAAGAGGCTACCCTTTAGAATTTCTATCTTTATACCTTTTTCCATTCCGGTGGGAGCTCCCTCGGTGGCACACCCACATACTGGGTCTCTTGTTCCTCGTCAAGCCGTTTGGAGAAGGGCTTTTCTGTGGTCAGCTCCTCGTAAACATGGGCTACAAGACCGGGCACCCTGCCTATGATGAAAAAGCCCTTGCCCAGACGCCAGTCAAAGCCCATCTCGGATGCAACCGCCGCTATACCGCCGTCCACGTTCAAGACCAGCTTCTTGCCCTTCTGCCTACCTATCTCCTCCTGAACCGCTTCCGCAAACTCGCAATGCCTTCCGTAAAAGCCCAACTCTTTGGCTATGTCCATGAGCCTCTTGGTCCTGGGGTCAAAGTCCTTGTAATACCTGTGTCCGTAGCCCGGTATGGGTCTCTTGCTATCCAAGTATTCCCTGACTATATCCTCCACACTCCTTGAGCTTGCCACCCCCTCTTGGATGAACCTCATGGCATCTTCCAAGGCTCCTCCGTGTGCGGAGCCGAAGGCTAACACGCCTGCAGCGACGCCCACGTTGAGGGAGTTTCCTCCGGATGCAACAGCCCGAGCGGATATTACGGAGGGGGGAGCTATGCCGTGGTCGATGACGGATACGAACATGGCTTCCATCATCTTGGACTCCTTCTCGTTGGGAAGCTCTCCTTTGAGTATGAGGTATATGGCTTGGGCGAAGGTGAGATTACCCACCAGGTCCAAGAGCCTGTAGCCCCTTATATAGGTCTCGTGTCCCACGTGCTGGGTTATGGCGGTCTTCCACTTCTTCTCCATAATAAACATTTTAACTCAGGGTTTTGTGAAGGACGAATTTAGCCACTCTGCCCTGTAAGAGGACCTGGCAAGCGGTCTGGAAAGGACGCTTTTAAAACCCAAGGACAGGGCGTGTTCCCTTATCCGCTCAAACTCTTCCTCCGTGTAGAGTTTTAGGACGGGAAAATGCCTCTCAGAAGGTCTGAGATACTGACCCACTACCAATATGTCCACACCCGCTTCCCTCAGGTCCTCCATGGTTTTGAGTATGTCCTCCATGGTTTCCCCAAAGCCTAACATAAAGCCCGATTTGATAGGTTTTCCTGAGCTTTCCTTATAGAACCTCAAGACCTTTAGGCTCCTCTTGTAATCCCCCTGGGGTCTAACGCTTCTGAAGACCCTCTCCACCGCCTCTATGTTATGAGCCAATACATCCGCTCTTGATTGCGCCATAAGGCTCAGAGCCCTCTCGTCGCCGGCAAAGTCAGGCGTCAAGGCTTCCACCTTTATCTGGAGCCTGTCCTTCAAAAGGTCCACGCATCTTCTGAAATGACCAGAGCCCAAATCGGGCAAATCATCCCTGTCTACGGAGGTAAGGACCACGTAGGCGAGCCTTAGCTCCCTTACCGCCTGCATGAGCCTAAGGGGTTCCGATGGGTCGGGCGGTAGAGGTCTGCCCGTTGACACATGACAATACTTGCAAGCCTTCGTGCATACCTTTCCCAAAATCATAAAGGTGGCATGACCAGAAGAAAAGCACTCCCATATATTGGGACACAGGGACTCCTCGCAGACGGTGTGGAGGGAATACTTCCTTATGGTCTGCCTTGTCCTTTCAAGGCTTTTTAGGTCTTCAAGCCTTACCTTAGGCGGAGAATACAAGGCTCAAAACCTCCTTCTTTCCCCTTCCCTCTTTGGAAGAGCTCAATATGACCCTTGCACCCCCCACTAAGGACCTCAGCCTCCTGAGGCTTTCGCTTACCTCCCTCTGGCTCGCCTTGTCCGCTTTTGTCAAAACAACCGTGTAGGGCAGGCTCAGGCTTTCCAACCACTCAAGCATCATCTTGTCAAGCTCCGTTGGACCCACCACGCTGTCCACCAAGACAAAGAGCATCTTTATGCTGTCTTTACATTCCTGAAAATACTTCTCCATAATGTGCTTCCAAGCTTGCCTCTCTTCCTTACTCGCTTTGGCAAAGCCGTAGCCGGGCACGTCCACAAGATAGAGGTTACCCCCAAGCTCAAAGAGGTTCACCGCCCTTGTCCTGCCGGGCTCTTTGCTAACCTTGGCTATGTTCCGCCCAGCTATCATGTTTATCAACGAAGACTTGCCCACGTTGGACCTTCCCACGAACACCACGTGGGGCTTATCCTTGGGAAAGCCATCCTTGAAAGAGCCTACGAACCTCATCCCTTTATTAAAGATAGAACCCTCTTTACCTCCCCCACAAGGTATAAAGAGCCCAAGACTATAACATCCTCCTCCAAGCTTAGGACCTCCTCCGCCCTCTCCAGAGTTTTGACATCAAACCCCAGCCTTTGCGCCCAATCCACCAAGCTCTGGAGCTCTTCTCCCCTGTGATGCTCTATGCGGACCAAGTATATTTTCTGAGATAGCTCCCTCAGGAGCTCCATACCGGTCCTCCAGTCCTTGTCCTTAAGACCGGTAAAAACGGGTTTGACGTTGGGAAAGTGTCTTTTGAGGAGTTTTACAAGGTTTTTGATGCCCTCTATGTTGTGGGCACCGTCAAGGATAAGGAGGGGTTTTTTCCTGATTATCTCAAACCTTCCCTCCCAGACAGTCTGAGACAGAGCCTTCCTTACCTTTTCCTCCTCAAGCTTTATTACTTGCATGGCAAGGACTAAAGCCATGCTGGCGTTGTCTACCTGCCACTTGCCCCAGAGGCTGAGCGGAATATGGGTGTAGGTGGTTTCCCCGTAGTTAAAATGCTCAAGCACGGTGTCCGCACTTACTATCCTTCCGTAGGCGGTAAAGTCTATGCCAGCCACGATTAGGTCTTGAGCCCTGCAAACCTCCAGAGACTTGGGGTAGAGGGGGTATCTAGGGCTTCCCAGAACCAGAGGTCTTCCCTCCACGTAGATGCCCAGCTTTTCAAGGGCTCTCACTTCTGGGTCTCTTCCGAGCCATTTGACATGATCCCTTCCTATGTTGGTTATTCCACAGGCGATGGGGTTGCACACCCTGGTGGCGTCCCACCTTCCACCCATACCCACCTCAAAGACAGCAAAGTCAACCCCTTGGTCTTCAAAGTGTTTCATGGCTATGAGGGTGCAAGCCTCAAAGTAGGTTAGCTCAAACTTTTCAAAGACGGGCTTGAGCTCCTCCACGTAGAGCCTGAGGGTCTCCTCGTCCATCTTTTTGCGGTTTACCCTCCACCTCTCTGTCTCGTTTACCAAGTGTGGAGACACGAACCATCCGGTTTTATATCCATGGTGTCTGAGCAAGCTCTCCAAAAAGGCGCATGTGGAACCTTTTCCGTTGGTCCCACCAACCTGAAGGGCGGTAAAGGAGGGCTTTGAAAGACCTACATGGGACACAGCCCTTTGGATACGTTCCAAGGTGGGAATTATATGATAGTCCTTACCCTCGTAAAGTTCCCATAGATACATTCGGATAATTATAAGGGGGCTGGCGCCCCCAGACAGGTTCAGTCTATGACTTTTACGTTCTTTGCCCTGGGACCCTTGACATCCTCCTCTATCTCAAACTCTACCCTCTGTCCCTCTTGCAGAGTTTTGAACCCCCTCTGTTGGATGGCGGAGAAGTGGACAAAGACGTCCCCCTGATTGTCTTCACGGGTTATGAACCCATAACCCTTTTCCTTGCTGAACCATTTGACCGTGCCTCTTAGTGCCATGACTGCCTAAAACCTCCTTTTACTTACTTGAGCTCCATCCAGAAGGTGGCACTCCCTCCTTCAAGAACTCTACATTAAAGATTATCACATCACATTGCCTTTGTCAAGGGCAAGCATATAATATTCTTTTGGAAGAAAAGCAAAGGAGGTTTGGCTATGCACTTTCCGTTGCCTTGGCAGTTGGTGCTCATACTCTTGGTGGTGTTTATAATCTTCGGAGCATCCAGACTTCCGGAGTTCGGCAGAGGTCTTGGAGAAGGCATAAGGAACTTCAAGAAGGCTCTCTCCGGAGAGACGGAGGAAGAGAAAAAGGACAAGCCGCAGGGAAGCTAAAATGCCACACTTTAGCCTTCCGGAAATACTCCTCGTTTTGGCTATCCTACTGCTCATCTTTGGTGCGAGCAGGCTACCCGAGGCGGGTAGGGCTCTCGGAGAAGGTATAAGGAACTTCAAAAAGGCTCTTTCGGGCGATACGGAAGAGGAGAAAAAGGCTAAGGAAGTAAAGGGCGAAGAGATAGACAAGACTAAGAGTTCGTGAGCTTGTCTTTGAGGATTTTAGCCAACACACCGTTTATGAACCTGGTGGGCTTAGAACCCGCATACTTTATGCTCATCTTTATGTAGTCCGAAAGGACCTGCTTGGGCTTTTTCACTCCTATGAATAAAAACTCGGTGACCGCAAGCCTGAGGATGTTTCTCTCTATGTAGCCGAGCCTGTCCAAGTCCCATCCTTCCGAGTGTTCCGAGATTATCTTATCAACTTCCTTTGCATGTTGAAAGTAAGTCCTCACGAGCTTTCTTATGTAGCGCCTGTGTTCCGAATAGCTGATACCGCTTTGGGCTATATAGTCTTCCATGAGGGGCTCTATGTCCTCACCCTTCATCTCCCACTGGTAGAGAACCAAGAAGGCATCAACCCTTGCCTTCGGCTTGTATACCTGTTTAGACATCAGATGCTTCTTAAGAGGTTAACCATCTCTATGGCGGAAAGGGCGGACTCCCAACCCTTGTTGCCGTGTTTGGTGCCCGCACGCTCTATGGCTTGCTCGAGAGAATCGGCGGTGATTATCCCAAAGGTTACCGGCTTCCCCGTCTCTAAGCTGACAAGAGCCAAGCCCTTTGATACCTCGCTGGCTATGTAATCAAAGTGGGGTGTCTGACCCCTTATGAGAGCTCCCAAGGCTATGACCGCGTCTATATCCTTTCTTTGGATAAGCTTTTTGACCGCCAGGGGTGTCTCCCAAGAGCCCGGCACCTTCACCAGATGTATATTCTCCTCAGACCCACCGTGTCTGAGTATGCAGTCTATAGCTCCCTCCACGAGCCTGTCCACAAGAAGATGGTTGAACCTGCTTGCCACTATCCCAAAGCCAACACCTTGAGCCAAAAGCTTGCCTTCATATACCCTCATCTTTAAACCTCCAGTTGTCTATCAAACGCGTGCCACCCACCCAGAGGGCAACCAACAGCCTATCACCCTCCTTCACGGAGTCTACTGCTCTTAGCTCTTCGTCTCTTATCTCTACGTAATCTATTTTACCGACCAGTGGATGTCTGAGTATGAAATCTCTCACCGCCTCCTTTATGACCTGAGGGTCCTTGTTCCCGCCCGAGTAGAGCTTTTGGGCGAGCAAGAAAGACTTATATATGGCGAGGGCTGATGACCTTTCCTGCTCGGAAAGGTATACGTTCCTAGAACTGCATGCAAGCCCGTCTTCTTCCCTCACCGTCTCTACGGGCACTATCTCAATGGGTAAGGATAGGTCTTTCACAAGCCTTTGGACCACCTTGAGCTGTTGGTAATCCTTCTCCCCAAAGTAGGCTCTGTCTGGTTGCACCATGTTGAAGAGCTTTAGGACCACTATGGCTACACCCTCAAAGTGTCCGGGTCTGAACTCTTCCTCCAGTATGTCCGTGAGCCCCGGTATGCTTATGGAAACCTTAGGAGGCTCAGGATACATCTCTTCGTCGGTGGGAGCAAAGACGATGTCCACACCTTCCTCCTCGCATACCTCCAAGTCCCTCTCCAAATTCCTTGGATACTTCTGATAGTCCTCATGGGGTCCAAACTGTAGCGGGTTAACATACACACTCACCAACGTTATGTCGTTCTGAATCTTTGACCTCCTTATAAGCTCCCTGTGTCCTTTGTGTAAGTATCCCATGGTGGGGACAAACCCTAGACTCTTCTTTATGTCAGAAGAGCATACCAAGGACTTAAGATGGTTTCTGAGTTCTCTGACACTCCGGATGAGCTTCGGCATAGCTATTGAATTATACTATAACTTTGATGAACATAGGGGTCTTAGTATCCGGAAGAGGTTCCAACCTACAAGCCATAATTGACGCGGTGCAGACGGGCAAGCTTGATGTTAACATAGGCTTGGTAATATCCGACAATCCCACCGCTCAAGCCATCAAGAGGTGTGAGAACTACTCCCTTCCCTACAAGGTGGTAAGGAGGAAGGACTTTGAAAGTAAAGAAGCCTTTGAGGAAGCTATGGTAAGGGAGCTCAAAGATAGGGATGTGGAGCTGGTTGTGTTGGCAGGGTTTATGAGGGTGCTAAGCCCCGTCTTCATATCCGCCTTCAGAGACAGGATAATAAACATACATCCCTCCCTCATACCCGCCTTCCAAGGTTTAAGAGCTCAAAAACAAGCTCTGGATTACGGTGCGCTCATAACGGGATGTAGCGTGCATTTTGTCAACGAGGAGCTGGACAACGGTCCGGTGATAGTGCAGGCCTGCGTGCCTGTAATGCCCCAAGATACGGAGGAGAGCCTTTCGGAAAGAATCCTGAGATTCGAGCATAGGATACTCCCCCAAGCCATAAAGTGGATTTCCGAGGGTAGGGTCTTGGTGGAGGGAAGGCGTGTATGGGTAAAGGGTGCCAAGTACGGAACCTTGCCCGTAAACCCAAGCCTTGAGGATTTTTAAGGTAAAATTATTAGGGTAATAACCGAAGGAGGTAAAAAGATGCTAAGGCTGATGAGGAGACCCCTTTTAGTCTTTGCGGTAGCGGGTTGGTTTATGACTTATAGCAGTGCCCCTGCTCTTGCAGGGTTGGTTCCATCGGAACCCATAGGTCAGGAAGTCAAGTCCCAAAGGGAGATGGAGCTACAGAAGATTCAGAGGGCTCTGGAAAACAGGCTGGTCCAAGAGAAACTGCAAGCCTATGGGCTGACCAAAGAGGAAGTCCAGAAGCGCCTTTCCGAACTCAGCGATGAAGAGGTTCACATGCTCGCCAAAGCTTCGGATAGGGTCTTGGCAGGCGGTGATGGATTAGGGGTAGTAATCGCAGTCCTGGTAATACTCATACTCGTGGTAATACTGCTAAAACTCCTCAACAAGGAAATAATCATAAGGTGATACTGCTTCTGTTTCTCCTCTTGCCCCTCCTCCTTTCCTTTCTGGATGTTCCCTTTGTAAGGCAGGAGAGGGACTTCTGCGGTCCTGCCAGCCTAAGCGTCGTTCTTAAGTATTACGGTAAGGATGTAAGCCAAGAGGAGATTGCCAAAGAGGTCTACTCACCCAAGCTCAAAGGGGCGCTGATAACGGACCTAAGAATATACGCCCAATCGCAGGGGTTCAGAGCAGAAGTCCTTCAAGGGGACCTCAGGGACATAGAAGGGTATACAGACAAGGGTATACCGGTCATAATCTTGGTAGAGCTGGGAGGTTGGGTAAGGAGCGTTCCACATTACATGGTGGTCGTGGGCTACGATGATGAGTATTTCATAGTTCACACCGGCTACGAGGCAAACAGAAGGATGAAAAAGGAGGATTTAGACAAGGTATGGAAAAGGATGGGAAGGGTCATGCTGGTTGTGTATCCTCCTAACTGACTTTACGCAGTCTCACTGTTGGGATTTTCCACAACAGCCTCAGGCGGTGCATATATTTTAAAGCATGTTGGAGTTGCTCAAAAAAAAGCCGACGGACAAGCTCATAGAGGTCTTGGGAAAGGATAAGGTCATCACATCCCCTGTGGAGAGAAGGCTCTACTCTTATGACGCTACACCCATACCCATAGAGAGAGCCATGCCCTCCGCCGTGGTCTTTCCCAAAAGCCATGAGGACGTGGAAAAGCTCGTGGAGGTATGCTACCAAGAGGAGATACCCATATTCCCAAGGGGTGCGGGCTCGGGTTTGACGGGCGGAGCGGTTCCCACCTCCGAAAAGGGTGTGGTGGTCTCCTTTGAGAAGATGAACAAGTTTGAGGTGGATGTGGACAACGCAACCGCCACAGTCCAGCCCGGTGTAATCACCTACGAGTTTCAGCAATATGTGGAAAGTCTGGGGCTTTTCTACCCTCCCGACCCATCCTCCTTTAAGTACTCCACCATAGGGGGCAACATAGCGGAGAACGCGGGTGGTCCCAGATGTCTAAAATACGGAGTGACCCGCGAGTATGTGCTGGGGCTTACCGCAGTCATAAAGGAGGGAAAAACCTTAAAAACCGGCAATCCCGTCATAAAGGACGTGGCGGGCTACGACATAACCAAGCTCTTTGTGGGCTCGGAGGGGACACTGGGGCTCATTACCTCCGCGGTCCTCAAGCTAATACCCAGACCCAGGGCAAGGCTCACCGCTCTGGCGGTCTTTGATGACCTTGCGAAGGTAGGACAGGCGGTTACCAAGATAATGACCTCGGGTATCTTTCCCTCAGCCCTTGAGTTCATGGACGGGGACGCCATAAGGGCTGTGGAGGATTTCAAACCTGCGGGTCTTCCCAAGTCTGCGGACGCCATACTCCTGATTGAGGTGGACGGCTCCGAAGAGAGCGTCAAGAGCGACATATCACAGCTGGAGGACATCCTCAGAGGTATGGGCGTGGAGGTCAGGGTATCAAGGACGCCGGAGGAGGCGGAAAAGCTCTGGACTGCCCGCAAGAACCTGGGACCCGCTCTGGGAAACCTTAAGTCCGGAAAGATAAACGAAGACATAGTCTTCCCCCGTACATACCTTGCGGAAGCCATACCCAAGCTCAGAAGCATAGCCAAGAAGTACGACCTCACCATGGTAATCTTCGGACACATAGGCGATGGCAACCTGCATGTGAACTTCCTCTACGACAAGAAAAACAGGGAAGAAGAGGAAAGGGCTGAAAGGGCTGTAGATGAGGTCTTTGAGCTTGCTCTTTCTTACCACGGCTCCATAACAGGAGAGCATGGCGTGGGTCTTACCAAGAAGAAGTTTTTAAGCTGGCAGATGGGAGACGTGGGTATGGAAATACTCAGGGGAATAAAGCAGGTCTTTGACCCCAAGAACCTTTTCAACCCGGGGAAAATGTTTTAAACTTTTTAAAGGAGGTGCAAAAGATGGAATTCTTGGGAAGGGAAAGCTCACCGCTGACCGCCGAAGAGTGGAACGCTTTGGAAGAAGCCATAATAAGCGTAGCCAAGAAAACGCTGGTGTGCAGAAGGTTTATGTCCCTGGTGGGTCCCGTGGGTGTGGGTCATCAGGTGATAGCCTACGACGTGTTTTTGGGTGTGGAGCCTGGAAGCTGTGAGGTAAGACCGGGTGAAGAAGCTCAGGTATGCGAGCCGGTGAGGACGGGCACTCGCAGGTATGTGGTGATGCCCACCATATACAAGCCCTTTGCCATCACATGGAGGGACTTGGAATATTACAGGCAGTTTAACCTGCCCATAGACACGTCCACCGCATCCGCAGCCGCCTTTGCCACAGCGGTGGCGGAAGATACCCTTATAATACACGGTGATAAAAGGCTCGGCATAGATGGTTTTCTCAGCGTGGAGGGAAGGCAGACCATGTCCATGAGCGATTGGGATGTGATGGGCAACGCCTTCAACGATATATCCTTGGCGGTAGCCAAGCTCTCGGAGACGGGCTTCTTCGGTCCTTATTATCTTCTCCTTAACCCCAAGGACTACTTTAAGCTCAACAGGGTTTACCACAACACGGGGCTTTTGGAGATAGAGCAGATAAAGAAGGTGGTTGCTGATGTCTTCCACACCCAGATAGTGCCAGAGGGTAAAGCCATACTGGTGTCCGCCGGACCTCAGAACATGGATATAGTGGTGGGTCTGGACATGAGCCTCTCTTATGTGGAGAGCACCAACATGGTCCATCATTTCAGGGTCATGGAGGTCCTGGTTCCCAGAATAAAACGCCCCGGTGCGGTGATGGTGATAGGAAAGTAGTAAAATATCTCCTTTATGAAGGACCTCATACTTAAAAGGCTCAGAGAACAGGTGGATAGTCTGGGCTTTTCTCACCTCAACAACTACACCTTGGAAGCCCCTAAGAGGGAAGATTACGGAGACTACTCCACCAACGTTGCCTTTTTTCTGGCAAAGGAGCTTGGGTCCGACCCCAAGGGCGTGGCTCTGCGCTTGGCGGAAGCCTTGAGCGGGGAAGAGTTTACAGCCCATGCGATGGGAGGGTTCGTAAACTTTAGGTTTACACCCTCTTTTATCAAGGAAGAGTTTAAAAAACTTCTCTCCGTCGGCGATGGGTATTTTAGGGAAGACTTGGGAAGGGGGAAGAAGGTCCTCCTTGAGTTTGTCAGCGCCAACCCTACGGGTCCCATGCACGTGGGACACGGAAGGGGAGCGGTGGTGGGAGATGTGCTGGGTAAACTCCTAAGCACCTACGGATACGATGTCTGCAGGGAGTATTACGTAAACGATGCGGGCTATCAGGTTTACCTGCTGGGGCTTTCCATCTTTCACAGGTATCTGGAGCTCTTTTCTCAAGAGCGCGAGGATGTAAAGAAGGTCTTTGAGGAAGAAGGATACAAGGGCGGATACGTAAAAGAGCTCGCCATGGACATAAAGTCCTTTTACAGAGAGGTTCTCCTGCAAGAGGACACGGACAGAGCGATAGAGCTTTGCAGGGAGTATGGGGTAAAGAGGATGATGGAGGAGATAAAACAGACCCTCGGGATGATGGGGGTGTCCTTTGACAACTACTTTAGCGAAGGGGCGCTCCTCTCCGAAGGGCTCGTGGAGGATATCCTAAGCAAGCTGGGTGAGATGGGCTACACTTACGAAAAGGATGGAGCCCTTTGGTTTAGGTCCACCCTTTTCGGGGATGACAAGGACAGGGTCCTCAGACGCTCGGACGGGACCTACACTTACTTTGCCAACGACATAGCTTATCACTATCACAAATACCGCAGGGGCTTTGAAACAGCCATAAACCTCTGGGGTGCGGACCACCACGGTTATTTACTCAGGCTTTTGGGGGCTCTCAAAGCTCTGGGCATACCGGATGGTTGGCTAAGGGTGGAGTTTGTGCAGATGGTCAGGCTTTTTAGCCAAGGGCAGGAGGTGAGGATGTCCAAGAGGACGGGGGAGTTTATAACCCTGAGGGAGCTTCTGGAAGAGGTGGGGCAGGATGCGGTCAGGTTTATGTTCCTGACCAAGAGGAGCGACACGCCTCTGGACTTTGACATAGACCTGGTGAAAGAAAAGAGTTCGGAAAATCCTGTGTTTTACGTCCAGTATGCGCACGCCCGCATAAGGGGAGTGGTAAGGGAGGTAAAGCTCAGGCACAACTTGGACGCTGACTTAGAAGACTTGACAATCTACGTTGAGAGCCTTCAGAGTGAAGAAGAGATAAGGATTATGAAAAAGTGTGTGATGTTCAAGGATACGCTCATGAGCGCCGTAGAAAACTACATGCCCCATCTCATACCTTACCACCTGCTCTCTCTAACAAAGGACTTTCATAACTATTACAACCACAACAGGGTTATGGTGGAGGATGAGACCATCATGAAGGCGCGCCTGAGCCTGTTCAAAGGTGTTGAAAAGGTGTTGAGTTATGGTCTAAAATTAATAGGTGTGAACGCTCCTGAGCGGATGTAAGGAGGGATGTTATGAACAGGCAGAGAAGGTTTGTTGTGCTTCTCGGCATACTCGTAGCGTTGGTATCCTTTTACGTAGGTTTGAACATGTGGATTTCATCCAAGAAGGAGGAGGCCCAGCCTCTACCTGTGGTGGTAAAACCCAAACCTCAAGAGAAACCACAAGAACAGCCTTCCCAGCCCGTGGAGGCGATGCAAAAACCACAGGAGAAACCACAAGAACAGCTACCAGCCCCACCTACCCCTCAGCCCACCAAAGAGGAAAAAAGGCAAGATGTCATAGCCCAGAAGATACAGGAGGAGAAAAAGATACCGGAGGAGAAAGCCCCTCAGCAGACGCAGGAAGAAAAAGTTAGGAAGATGAGAAGCTATACGGTTCAAGTGGGAGCTTTTTCCAGTAGAGAGAACGCTCTAAAGGCGCTAAGCAGAGCTAAGAGCATGGGTTATAAAAACGTGAACATAAAAGAAGAGGACGGTTTTTATAAGGTTTTGATAAACCTACGGACGGATAATATAAACCAAGAACTCAGGAAGTTAAGACTCTCTTTCGGTGGTGCCATCCTGAGATGAAGAGGCTTATATTGGCTGTCCTGTGCGTAGGGTTGTACTCCTGCGCTGGGAGTGTTGATACGGATAAGAGGGCGGATACCACGTGGCAGTATTACCACGAGCTGGGCATGTCCTCCTTCCTTGTCAAAAACTACTCCGAAGCCATAGCCAACTTCTACAAGGCGACCCAGCTGGCACCACAGAACCCCCAACCTTGGAACTCTTTGGGCATAGCCTACATGGAGGTTAGGGAATACGACAAGGCAGAGTCAGCCTTTATAAGAGCCCTGCAGGCGGATAAGAGCTTCACCGAAGCCTATCTAAACATGGGTATTCTTTACTACAGAAAGGGTGATTACAACAGAGCCAAAGAATACATACTCACCTCTCTTAAAGATGAAACCTTTACTAAGAAGCATATGGCTTACTACTACCTTGCAAAGGTCCATGAGTCGCTGGGCGACCGTCAAGAGTATGTTAGAAACTTGGAAAGGGCAAGCGCCTACTTCCCCGGCTACTTGGATGCACAGATAGAGCTGGCTAACTTTTACGAGAACAACAGAGAACACCAAAAGGCGGCGGACATTTACTTGACCCTTCTGCAAGAAGGACAGAAGGCACCATTTATAAAGTTAAACGCAGCGCGCAACCTAGGGCTGGCGGGGAATGCAAACCTTGCCAAATCCTTGATATCAGAACTCCTGAGCGATAGAACCCTTGACCCATCAACGCGTAGCAGTGCAAGGGCACTCCTTGATAACCTGCTGATAAGCGAGCACCAAAGGAAGCATAACCTGAGTAATCAGGATAAGGCAGGTGATGATAAGAAAAGGCAAGAGCTCCTGAGGTTTGAGATAAAACAACCGAAAAAGGAGGAGACTAAGGGTGAATCGACTACACACCCCGTAAGTATAGAAGCTCCTTCAAAAGACATAGGAGAAACCATCCAGAGGGAGGTTAAGAATATACCAGAGACGGTGAAGGAGGATAGGAAGGAGGAGGCAAGCATGCATCAGCAAGTTCCCGATGACGGTAAACAAGCGTTAGCGGACGTGGACTACACAAAACCCAGGCAGAAGCTTTTCCGTATACAGCTTGGGGTTTTTTCAAACGCCGAAAGCGCCAACGACTACAAAAGCAGGCTTGAGAAGAATTTGGGACTTTCGGAGATTACTGTGAGTGAGAAGGGGGGGCTGTATAGGGTGTTCTACAAGACCTATGAATCCAGGGAAGAAGCCATGAAGGACCTGGTAAAACTCAGGGCTCTAAAGCTTGACGGTATAATAGTGTCCGAGTAAACCATGAGCTTATTGCTTGTGTTTTTGATAACCATACCCCTATGCGTGTCTTACGGGAATGTGTTTAAACACATAGACTCTCTAAGGCTCAAGCACTCAGAGACTATCAAGTATGTCTATACCCTCTCCAACGGCGAGCTCTTGTGGACAGACCCCGAGAGGTTGGAGCGCCTCAAAAACCTGCTGGAGAGTTCCAGGTGGGAAGGTTTAAACCCTGAGGATTACCGTGTCCCCTACGAAGAAAACCCCATAAAGAGAGACGTGCTTTACACTTACGCCCTGATTTCTTACGTGTTGGATCTTTCACGAGGGAAAGTAAGACCGGATACGAGCATGGCTTTTTTCTATGAGAGAAGGGTAAATTCTTTGGACGTTGACAAAATCTTTTACCTCATTACTTCGGACAGACTGGAAGATATACCCAAGGAGTTTTCTCCTCCCTATGAAGGCTACTGGAACTTGAAACGAATGCTCAAAGTATACGAGGACATCAGAGAAGTGGGAGGATGGGAGAAGATAAGCACACGGCGGATAATCAAACGGGGCTATGTAGGTCCCGAGGTCCATCAAATACGTAAGAGACTTTACATAACCATGGACTTGGAAGAGCTTAAAGAAAGCGATGTTTACGATGAGGTCCTTGAGGAAGCGGTAAGGCGTTTTCAGGCAAGGCACGGCTTACCACCGAGCGGTGTGGTAGACAAACAAACCCTTCGTGCCATGAACGTGTCCGTCGACGAAAGGATAGCTACCATCAGGCTCAACATGGATAGGTTCAGATGGCTCCATCAAAACCATAACACCTTTGTGCTGGTAAACATCCCTTCCTTTGAGCTTTTCTTTGTTAGAAACTCCAAGCTGGTTCTGCGCTCAAAGGTTATAGTGGGACGCAACTACAAAGACGATTTTAGACCCACACCCATCATAGTCAGCTCCATAGAGAGTATAACCCTAAACCCCAAGTGGTATGTTCCACAGACCATAGCCACAAAGGACATCCTCCCCAAGGTCAGGAAGGACCCTACTTACCTTACCAGACAGGGCATAAAGGTTTACATAGATGGCGAGGAGGTGGACCCTGCCCTCGTGGACTGGAGCTCGGACAACTTGACTAACCTGAGGTTCATTCAAGACCCCGGAGAGAAAAATTCGTTGGGAAGGATAAAGTTTAACTTCCCTAACCCCTTTGCGGTCTATCTGCACGACACGCCTCACAAGAGCCTTTTCAAACGCCATATAAAGAGCTTTAGCTCCGGATGCATAAGGGTGGAAAAGGCTAAGGAGCTCGCCAGAGAAATCCTGAGGATAAACAACTACAGCGACGGGAGAATAGACAACCTGCAGAAGGTGAAGGATACCATCGGCATAAGACTGAGCAGACCGGTGCCCATAATGGTTGTGTACTTTACCGCTTACGCGGACGACAAGCAGGTATACTTTTGGCAAGACATTTACAGCTATGATAGAATGCTACTTGATAAGTTTTCTTGGAGGTAGCTCCCATGACGCGCAGGTCCTTTCTGGAAAAGCTTACTTTAGGCGTGTGCGGTTCCCTTATACCCGGTTGGCTCTGGGCGAGCATAAACAGGTCTCAGGAGAGGATTTTGCACCTTTACAGCATAAACACGGGCGAGAGTTTAAAGGTTGTGTATTGGATGGAGGGGCAATACCTTGAGAGCTCCCTGCGGGAGGTATTCCACTTGCTCCGAGATTACAGAAGCGGAGAAGTCCACCCCATAGACGTCCATCTCCTTGACCTTCTTTACGTGATGAGGACACTCCTTGAGAAGGAGGAGCCCATACACGTCATCTCCGGCTACAGGTCGCCCCAAACCAACGAAGCGCTTAGGTACATGAAGAGGGGGGTAGCTAAGGACAGCTACCACACCAGAGGCATGGCGGTGGATGTATCCGTGCCGGGGGTTCCCCTTAGGGTTCTCAGGAACTTGGCGATATCCTTGCGGATGGGAGGTGTAGGTTATTATCCCGGCAGGTTCGTCCATCTGGACACGGGTCCCTTTAGAACGTGGTAGGAGCATGATATAATTTTTCTATGATTAGGCACTTTTTGGACCTCTGGGACATCACACCCGAGGAAGGATGGCAGATATTGTTAACCACCAAGCAAATAAAAGAGGCAAAACAAAAAGACAACTCCCTAAAAGGTAAGAACATAGGACTGCTTTTCACCAAACCTTCCACCCGCACGAGGGTATCCTTTGAGGTAGCCATAAACGACCTTGGAGGTAATGCCATCTACATGACCCAAGACTCATTGCAGATGTCGAGAGGAGAGGACCTAAAAGACACCGCAAGAACCCTCTCAAGATACCTGGACGCCCTCGTAGTAAGAACCGACTCCCACAGAGCGCTGGAAACCCTCCGCGATTACTCGGACATTCCCATCATAAACGCCCTTACGGACATGTCCCACCCCTGCCAGATTTTGAGCGACATCTTTACCCTGTATGAGACCTTCGGAGAGGAAATAAGAAACATAAAGATAGCCTATGTGGGCGATGGCAACAATGTATGCAACACGTGGCTTGTAGGCGCAGGGCTTTTCGGTTTAAAGCTCTTTGTGGCAACGCCCGAAGGCTATGAACCGAGCAGTTATTACTACCAAGCGGGAGAGGACCTTTGCAAGATAACCGACGGTAGTATATACCTTACCACCAATCCTATAGATGCGGTAAAGAATGCCCACGTAGTATACACCGACGTGTGGGTTAGCATGAACCAAGACAGAAAGGAAGAAAAGCTCCAAGCCTTACGACCCTACCAAGTGAGCAAAGAGCTCCTCTCCCACGCAAGAAGCGACGTAAAAGTTATGCACTGCCTTCCCGCAAAGAAGGGAGAGGAGATAACAGAGGATGTCTTTGAAGAGCACGCGAGCTTTATCTTCAATCAAGCGGAAAACAGACTACACACCCAGAAGGCGCTGCTGAAGTTTATATTCTCCTCATAGATTTGTCCGTCCTATTTTTCCTAAACTTTCTCCCGTTAGGCTTATCCACTTAACCAAAACTCCACATGCGAGACCCACTCTGGCATTTAATTGATGGGTAGACACCTGACTGGATAGAACTCTGCCATATAGTCTCGGGGTTTTGTCCTATCCATCATTAACCAGATATAAACAGAAATCTTATGCACTACTAATGACTCTATCACTACTCAAAGCTTTGGACCGCCATGACGCTCCTGCTCCACCCCGAGTCTACGGTGGGTAGTCCCTATGTAGACCTCCCGACCGTCCCACCTCGCCCTCGACAGCTCCTGCACAACCCTTTTGAGCTCGTTAAAGTCATCTTTGGTGACCGTCTTTACCATCTCCTCGGCGAAAGAGAGCAAAGCGTCCTTGACGTCCTCGGGGAGCTTTTCCAGCCTACGGAAGAGCTGTGGGCTAATCATAGGTTGTCTTTTCTTGAGTTCTCTCAAGCCCTACGGGGTAGCTCAGGATTTCGTGTTTTTCTCCATCTATTCAGGAAAACTACGAGCGACAGGATGAGAAGTATATCCAAAAATAAGAAGGGGATGAGCAGGTATAATAAGGCTCTCTCAGGCAATTCTCTTGTGAGAACTATAAGTAATAGCAAAGGTGCTACAAGCAGATACAGGAATAAAAGCTTTTCCAAAACACCCATGGTTTTCAGCTCGTGAGCGATGGGAAGGACCTCCTGTGCCTCTTTGAGAATCTTTTTAAGCTCCTCGTCCTCATAGAGCAACTTTCCATATTTATCCTTTACAACCACCTCAATACCGCCCGCATACACACGACCGCCGGCGAGGGTGAGCTCCGATGCCTTACCCATCCACATCCTACCCTCATAGTCCTTCAGATAAACATAATCTCCGTCCGTTCCTATGCGGTTTTCTATTTTTTTGTATCCTCTTAAAGCACTAATCATCATATACAGCCAAAAGGGGCTTATCATGAAGAATGAAAGGGCTTCTTTTTCCGAGAGCTCTCCCATAAGGATACCCACCGCACCCATCAAAATGGCAAAGAAAAGCCCTAAGACTAACAAGAACATCACCAGCCTGCCCACCCTCCTGTTGAGCCTGACCGGCTCAAACCACTTTATCTTTGACGCTTCATGACAGCTCATCCTCCAGCTCCTTCAGGTAAGCAAACCATCTGGGAGGTGGAAGACTTGTAGAGCATCCGAGGGAGCTAAGGTCGTATATCTTGAAAGCCTTAGGCTCAGAAGGCTCATGGACGAAGATAAAAGTGGTGTAAGAGGGTATGTGTCTGTTTGAACTCTTCCAAGACTTTACCTCTTGAATTACCTGAGAGAGGCGCTCCCTTGCTTGGTTCGGAGTGAGTTCTACCCTCTCCTTCGCAGCGTTGTCCACAAACACCCAAACACCTTCTTTTATACCCTCCAAGATTTCCAAAACCCTGTCTTCGGATGGTATGCCGTAGAACCTCATTCACAGCCTCCTTAGCTTCATGCTCATGTCCACCCATCGAGCGGAGTGGGTTATGGCTCCTACGGATATAAAGTCTACACCCTCAATGGCGTAATCCCTGATGTTGGTCAGGTTAATGTTTCCCGAGACCTCCACCTTTGCCCTTCCGTTAACCATTTGGACTGCCCTTTCCACATCCTTTGGCTTAAAGTTGTCAAGCATCACTATATCTACCTCGCAACGCAGGGCTTCTTGAAGCTCCTCCAAGTTTTCCACCTCCACCTCTATCTTGTATGCGGGTCCTATGTGTTCTCTTACCCTCCTGACCGCTCCCGTGATGCTACCCGCTATCGCTTTGTGGTTGTCCTTTATCATGACCATATCGTATAGGGCAAAGCGGTGGTTCTTACCCCCTCCTATCCTGACCGCATACTTTTCAAAATACCTAAAGCCTGGGGTGGTCTTGCGCGTATCCAAAATCTTTATTGATGTCCCTTCCAGAGCCTTGACATACTGACGCGTAAGCGTGGCGATACCGCTTAGCCTCTGGAGTATATTAAGAGCCAAACGCTCACCCTTTAAGAGGACCTCCGCCGGACCTTCTATCTCTAAAAGCACATCACCCTCTTTGAAAGGAGAGCCCTCAGACCAAGCCCTATGGACGATTATGTCTCCCAAGAGTTTAAAAACCTCTATGGCGAAGGGAAGACCTGCGAATATACCCTCCTCCTTGGCTCTTATTATCCCCACTGCAGTCTCGCCCCTGCAAACAGACTCGGAGGTTATGTCTCCGGTCCCTATGTCCTCTTGGAGGAAGAGCCTTAGAAACTCTCGCATGCTATAATTTTAAACTGGGAGGAAGTATGCACATCCTTATGGTAGCTTCCGAAAGCTCAGCCTTTGTCAAGGCGGGGGGACTGGGTGATGTGGTCCACTCCTTGAGTAAAGCCTTCGTCCACTTGGGACACAGAGTTTGTGTAATCATGCCCAAGTATGCCAGCATAAAGGAGAGTTTGGAAAAAGTAGGGGAAAGTGAAGTACACTTGGATCACTCACACAAGCCCTTTAAAATACTGCGTTCTTCAAAGGACGGCGTGGAGTACTACTTCATAGACTATCCAACCTACTACGGAAGACCTTATATCTATGCCCCACCCAAGGGTGATTATCCGGACAACCATCTGAGGTTTGCATTCCTTTCTTTGGCTTCCTTGCAGGTTATAAAGGTTATGAACCTTAAAGCGGATGTCATACATGTTCACGATTGGCATACCTCCTTGCTCCCCCTTTACAAAAACCTCTACTTTTCTGAGTTTTCAGGCATTCCAGTGGTTCTAACCATCCACAACGCCATGCACCAAGGGCTCTTTGACCCTCATGTGCTCCCCGACCTCAACATACCCTGGGAGCTTTTCCGCCCCTTCGGCGGTATAGAGTTTTACGGAAAGGTCAACTTTCTAAAGGCGGGAATAACCTTCTGCGATGTGCTCACGACGGTAAGTCCCACCCATGCGGAAGAGCTAAAGGAATACGCTTTTGGTCTTGAAGGCTTAATCAAGGAGAAAAAGTATTTTTTTGGCATCCTCAACGGAATAGACTACGACGTATGGAACCCCGAGAAAGACCCATACATAAGGGAAGGCTACAGCTACAAAGACTTCCACAGGAAAAAGCCAAAGAACAAGAGAGAGCTCAAAGAGATATTTGGTCTTAACACCTTTGACCAAAAGCCCCTTGTGGGAATGGTGGCAAGGCTCACTTACCAAAAGGGCTTTGATCTTCTTGAGGGTATAATCAGCGAGGGTGTAAGGGAAGGCTTTGATTTTATCATGCTCGGCTCCGGAGAGGACAGGTATCAGGACATGCTCATAAGCTTCATGAAGACCTACCCCGAGGGTGTGAGGGTAAGGATAGAGTATAACGAAGAGCTCGCCCACAAGGTCTTCGCCGGAAGCGACATCTTCTTGATGCCCTCCGCTTACGAGCCCTGCGGTATATCCCAGATGATAGCCATGAGGTATGGTACCGTGTCCGTTGTAAGGGCTGTGGGAGGGCTCAAAGACACAGTGGTGGACTACATCAAGGACCCCGACGAAGGGACGGGCTTTGTGTTTGAGGAGTTTTCCTCCAAGGACCTACTTCACGCCCTACTGAGAGCCCGTGTCTTCTACGGCATGTATGTATGCTTTAACGACCAAAGGTGGGCTGAAATAGTCAGGCGCTGTATGAGAAAGGATTTTTCTTGGGAAAAGAGCGCCAAAGAGTATGAGAGGATATACCATACCGCAAGGGTGATAAGGGCGTATGATAGTTAGTCTGGAGGAACTGCTGAGCATCCTTGAAAAGAAGAGAGCGAGTAAAAAGGTAGTCTTTACCAACGGTTGTTTTGACATACTCCATGCGGGTCATGCTTACTATCTTCAAAAAGCCAAGTCCTTGGGCGACATACTGGTGGTGGGTCTAAACTCGGATGAGTCCATAAGGAGGATAAAGGGTCCTAAGAGACCCATAATAGAGCAGGGCATGAGAGCATACCTTTTGGATAACCTAAAGCCCGTGGACTATGTGATCATCTTTGATGAGGACACTCCGGAGAGGCTCATAAGAGCCATAAAGCCCGATGTGTTGGTCAAGGGTGCGGACTGGGAGCTAAAGGACATAGTGGGGGCGGACTTTGTCCTGTCCTACGGAGGGAAGGTGGAAAGGGTGGAGTTTGAGTTTGACCTCTCCACCTCCAAGATAATCCAGAAGATACTGGAGGTTTACAGAGACTCCTCCAAGTGAGCTTCTATCTTCGCCCTTATCTCCGTGTAATCCTCATGGCTTAGGCTGAGCCTTTCAAGAAGCCTTAGGTCCGCTCCCTTTAAGGTGTTTACCATCTTTAACTGCTTTGGGCTGAAGAGCTTTTCCTTGTATATGCCCATCTTGGTAAGCAGGTCCAGATAGAACCTCAGATGAAAGGTCCTTGGGTTTTTTACCTTCAGCTTCAGATACTCTACCGCCAAGCTTAGGAGCTCCTCATCGTAAAACCTTACCCACCTTAAAAGCACGCCCGCCACCTGACACATCCAGAGGTATCTCTCATAGTCCGTAGCGTAGTAAGAAAGGCGAACCAAGTCCTGTGTGTCCAAGGGCACGATTACTTGACCCCACTGCCTGTAAGTCAGGAGCATCAGGTTAAAGGGTTCAAAGACGCTGAAGAAGGGGCTCTCCGGAAGGGCTCCGTCCCTTACCAAGAGGTTGGTTATCCCTCCGTAGCAGTAGAGCTTTACAAGGAGGTCCTGGTCGCCGACCACCATCCTTTTCAGGACCAAGACCTTACCCTTTGATGGCATCCCTTCTGACCCTTTGCAGGAGGTTGTGGGCAAGGCGTGTGGGCTCGGGTATGCGGTAGATGGATGTTTTTAGCACCAGCTCCACCGCGGTGGAAAGGCTAACTCTGTGTCCTATGGAAACATAAACGGGCTCTGCGCCCGTCTTCGTCCTTACCGCCATGCCTACTACCCTGCCCTTGTATACTATCTGTGCCGTGCTTCCCCTTTCCCCACCGAGGGCTTTATACCTACCCACCAGCAAGGTCTTGGCAACCCCTATGCTCGCGCTCTGCGTTTCCACACCAAAATGGGACGCTATACC